>Ga0209489_104912_pt1 | contig 23987 bp, 18 predicted proteins | sample SiratrowhiteBW_FD_187527 | JGI IMG/M metagenome (GOLD analysis project Ga0209489, IMG submission 187527) | Root nodule microbial communities of legume samples collected from California, USA - Siratro white BW (SPAdes) (version 2) | ecosystem: Host-associated > Plants > Roots > Nodule | place...
CACATTTCTAGATCCTAGATTCAATTCTTCAAACTTCAAGAGGTCTTCACCCATCCATCACATGATCTAGAGCATCTTCACTTGGTTGAATTCATCAAATCACTGCATCAGTCCACTGGTGCTAACACTGCGGAAGAGGCCTTGGAAACTTCTTTCCAAGCCCTATAGGTTGTGGGAACAATGTATAGTGAGCCTCTTAGGGTCAACCCATACTTGTCCAGTGCGACGTTAGTGATGGCAAAATCTATGTTGAGAGAAGTATACATGTATGAAAAGGGACTGGGTAAAAATGGCCAAGGACTCTTATATCCACTCGAATTGGTTGAGAACAAAGAAAGGTATGGACTGGGATACAAACCTACCTGGCGGACAAAAGGAGAATGATAGAAGAGAAAAAGGAAAAAAAACATGGCTAAGCTGAGAGGCCATGAATTAAATAAGGTGGGACTTACACTATGTGATATTAAGAAGACCTTTCGGAGTGCAGGATGGATTAATGCCGACTAAGTGGCTACAATGGACGAAATACCTGACCATATAGAGCGAAATCTTGGCACCCCTGTCTTCCTAATGCATACATCCTTAACTGGGAGTTTAAAGATTTACCCATGGTGTATGCAGATAGTGACATGTAATTTCTTTTATTTGTTTGTTTTTCTTTCAAATAAAGCCTTTTAGATAGGCTCAAGACTTCATGTTTTCTTTTCAATTTAACAATAGTACCAATTTGCATTTTTCGTAAAAGAGTGGTGTTTCTATACTTTTCTTCCCTTGCCAATTTATAAAATTAAATTTTGAAAACTCAAATGTTTCACTTCTCGATTTCGAGATCCCTGTCGATGATACGAAAAATGATTACAAAGATGATTGTGAATCCCCCGCCAGAATTGTTGAGGTTAGTGGAACAAGAAACGGAATGGGTTCACGCTACGTATGGCCGACATAATTTCATTGATGAGAAGAGGATATCAATCGTACGCCATAGACAACTTTATCAAAGAAGAATGAAGAGGGCATTTGACAAAAAGGTTCATCCTAGAGGATTACGTGAGGGAGAACTAGTGATGAAGAAAATCATATCAATCCAAAAAGATAGTAGAGAAAAGTGGATGCCTAATTATAAGGGTCCTTATGTAGTCAACGAGGGCTAATAGGAGGTGCATTAATCCTCACAAGGACGGATGGGGAAGAGTTGCCTTTGCCAGTCAACTCTGACACAGTCAAAAGTTCTATTACTGATATGATTTCGTGATGACAGGGTTTTTCTTGTATTAAGTATTTTGTGAACTTTGATTCAGTCATTGTATTTCCATTTGATTCTATTTTGAAATGCAAAAGTTCATTTTTCATAAATTTTTGTGTACACCATCGGGTTATCTTTAAGGGTGTTGCAGAAATAAATAAATAAAAAATAATAATAAAAAATGTATTGAATCACGTGTCTGGATTGTTGAATTCATAAGATTACAAATAATAACATGGGATCATTTAGAGCGAAGTGTTTAACAAAAGTAAAACTTGGCATCTCCAAAGAAACACTCGGGGCGTGATGCTTGATACCTTTGACCTTCTCAAAATTCCCAAATAAAAGGATTTGCCTTAATGGATACCATTACTCATGGAAATTATTACACTGGGGCAGAAACGTCACGCTTCTGCCGATTGGCCAAACAATTAAACTCCACTTTTTGTCCTCAGAGGCATTCAAACAAAAAAATAATAATAAAAAAATAAATGTAATGAGTTTGTTGGATTGAAAACCAGCAAGGACAATTAGAGCAAAAGATAGGAAAAAAAAAGCGCCACATTTTGGAAGTTATTAAATTTTGTTTCATTGTTAGTCTATTTGAAAATTAAGCAATCATGTTTTGAAATGATACATGGTCATGTTTATTCATCCTAAACACTTTTACACATCCTTTGTACCCTCTTTCAGTCAAAAGTAAATATTTCTTTCAAAATACCCTTTATGAGGATTATCAACATGTTGAGAAACAGTTCAAGGTTCCAATGGAAGGGGTATGTCAAAAACTCCTGAATACGTCAAAGAAAAAAAGTATGTCAAAGCTCCTCAATCTGTCAAAACGGGAGTATGTGAAAGGCTCGAAGTACATCAAAGAAGGAAATTTCCTAAGAACATAACAGAAGAAAGCCATCAAGGAAGAAATATATAAAGAGCTTTGCAAAAGGAAAAGAAAAGAAAATGACGACGAAAAGCTTGAAAACCTTGACTGTTTCGAACACTTGGTTGATCATCCTTGTTTCAAAATATAAAAACCCAAAAATAATTTTTGAGCCTTTATACCCTTTTCTTCATCACCTTTTTAACCCTTGGCCATGTTACAAGCCCAATAAAGTCCATATTGATTGATGACTGATTGCAATGGTTTTCATAAAGCTTAACTTTGTCACAAGAGGATGTGACTGACAACGCGTGTCGAAAAAAAAATTGAATATCAGGATGTCTCTATTAGAAGGGAGTCACCAACCGACCAATCCATTGAGAATAAGACATCATAGAAGAATTAACGCTGGGGCAATCCGATTTCATCCGTACCCTTACCATCCCATAACTCACCCTTCACCCATACCTCATCATTACCTCCGCACAGCCAAACTAGGGAAATTTATGTGAATTTTCCTTATAAAGCATATTTCCTTGTCAGGAATAGCATTTTACACTGACCCTACTCTCATTTAAACTTATTTGTTCATACCCCAATGCGTTGAAGCTCACCTAGATAGCCCAACATACCAAAACTGGTGCAATTCTACCCAAGGATGTGCGTTCCCAGTACCTTGCAAATGCCCTAACTCTTCGTTTATACACTTACCATAAATTCTTTTCTGAAAAATTATACATACATTCTTTTCCGAAAAAAACATATTTTGTAAATACATTCTTTTTGAAAAGAAAAAACATTTGTAAATACATTGAAAAAAAAAGAAAAAAAAAACACATTTCCATGCTTACATTCTCTTTTAAGGAAATTTGTACATACATTATCAGTGGAGATCACTGAAAAATATTGTTTGAAAAAAATTGTTGAAAATTTTCTTGAAAATCTGGGAAAAATATTTTGAAAATTTTATTAGAAAAATTACTTGAAAATATTTTGAAAAAGAAATCATTGGAAAAATAATTGAAAAAACATATCTTGAAAGAAAATCCATTGAAAACTTTAGGAAAAATTATTGGAAAAAATCATTTTGGAAATTTTTATTGTGGCACTTGATTCCCTGTAGTAGCAAAATCTTGATCATTCTTTTACTTTCTTTCGACACTTGATTCCCTACAAAAGCAAAATCTTGGTCGTTCTTTTAATTGCATTTTGGTACTTGATTCCTGCAGAAGGAAAGTCTTAATCATTCTTTTATTTTATTTGGCACTTGATTCCCTCCAGAATCAAAATCTTGGCCATCCTTTTATTTTCTTCCGACACTTGATTTCCTACAACAGCAAAATCTTGGTTGTTCTTTTATTTTGATTTTGGTACTTGATTTCCTGCAGAAGCAAAGTCTTGACCATTCTTTTATTTTATTTGGCACTTGATTCCTTGCACAAGCAAAATCTTGGCCATCCTTTGATTTTCTTCCGACGCTTTATTCCATGCAGAAGCAAAATCTTGGCTGTTTTTTTATTTACATTTTGGTACTTGATTCCCTACAGAAGCAAAGTCTTTACCATTCTTTTATTTTATTTGGAACTTGATTCCCTGCAGAGACAAAGTCAAGGCCATTTCAAAAAAGAAAAAAAAATGTAAAGAAAAACAAATTCTCACTTATCATACTTGTTATGTTTTCCAATCCGAACAACATTAGTGTTTTCGTCTTTACTTACCTTTTACTTTATTAATGTAAAAATCTCGATTTCCAAATTATCCGGTAAAAGCCAAGTAAAGAGGGGCTGCTGTCAACATGTAATTCCATTCGGACAAATAAAATTCAAAAGAAGTATATAAATAAAAAATTAGAACATAATAATAAAAAACAAAGGAGAAAATAATAAAAATAAATTTTTTTCAATGTTTAGAATTTAAGTTTGAATTTTATAATCTTCTATTTTTATAATAATAAAATATGATTTAAGTTCTCACCTTTTCACTATTTTTTAGTAAAATATTTATTTGCTCTTTAGAAATAAAAATAATAAAAATTTAGTTTTCTTTTATTTTTATTGAGAAAAAAATAAAATAGATTTGTTTAAAAAATAAAATAAATAATAACTAATAATAATAATATTGCGTTAAATAAAATAAAATAAATAATAAATAAATAATAAATGTAAATAATTATAATAATGATAAAAATATGTTTTCATTTAAAAAAAAGAAGAGTTGGATTCTATTTAGTTGGGTCCTTATTCTAAACAGCTTGTAGAAAATAAAATAAAAATAAAAAAAGACCAGTCTCTTAAGATTTAAATGGAAATATGAGCTTCAGCAGTTGACTAAGCTCTTCTAGTTATTTTTAGAATTAATGTGCATGTTATTTGATTTAATTAAAATTGATAAAAATTTGCTTGATTAATCATGATTGAGTCTGATTATGGAATTAATTTGAATTGTGAATAAAATAAATTTGTAAAAGGATGCTGAGGATATTAGAGAGTCTATTTTAGGGTCTTTGATTGATAATAAACTATTCTACTTTAATGCAAATAATTCTAATTAATCTAATTAATATCTCACTTTTTCCTAATAAAGAAATACTCATTAAAATTTACTATCACCAAAAAATTAAAAGCTTGAAAAAGAAATAATTTGTATAATTGGAGATAATTGACAAATCACAATTAAAGTGCATATTGTATTTTTACAACTCATGTACCCTACTTCAAACCTACATTACGTACACTCACTACATCCACGAAAAAAATACACTACGGCCACAAAATAGAGACATGCACATACAAAAAAGACGCAGAGGCAAACTACAGTGCTTGAAAAAGATTAGTGCGTGCTTTGAGTCTTCTAAGGATCTTGATCAGAGCTTCAACAGGTGCTAAACACGAATCAAATTGCAAAGGAAAGGTCAAAGGAATTACAAAGAGTCTTCAACTGGTATATTTTTTGTCTTCTATATTTTCGTAGGATTCATACTGCGTGTCTTTGCTTTGTGACTACATGGTATAATATTAAATGAAATAACAATAGATAGATTGAGTTTTTTCTTGGGGATTGCTGCTTTTTGTACTTTCTCAACTTCCAACCAAATCAATAGATTGCTGCTCCTGTCCTAATCTCCATTTCAGTCATAAAAAAACCCCTAAACAGTAAGATTCCAAAACTTAAAATCTCAGTGAATCATGGAAGCAAGAACATCAGAACACTCAACTCATTTTATGTAAACAGATTCAGTGAACAGTTTATTAATCGAAAGCAAGCAGATAATAAAAGATCAAGAAGAGAGAAGAGGAAATCAAGAACACAAGGATTTATACTAGTTCACCCTTCCTCAAGGGCTACGTCCAGTTCTTTGCAAACTAGCAAAGATTTCCACTAAAAGATCACAAGATCAGTTTACAACCCTTGCTCTCAGCAAGTTTCAAACTGCTCCCAACAGTAAACCCACACCTCACTGAACCCCTCAGCTAGTGTGTAACCAGTGCAGAAACCACTGCACCACAACACTTGCAGTCCGCAAGCAACACTGCTCCCCGCAGCACTCACCCTCTACTGAACCCCTCAGCAGATGTGAGACCAGTGTAGAAACCCACTGCACCAACTCAATTACAAACCCAGTAATTGAAAACAATAAACAGATTATAGAACAATAAGATCAGAAATAATCACACAGAATAGATTACAAAGAATGAAGATCAGGTGTAGAAGACTTAGCTTTGGTCCAGAACCAAAGTTGGAAGAACCTCACTCAAGGATGCTTTAAAGATTCACGTTCTTGGAGGTTTCTTGTTTTTGAAAAGCTTTTGTCAAATGATGATCGCACAAAAGGGGCGTTATATCTCACTTAAAAAATCTCAAGGAATGCTTTTCGAAAATATTAGATAACTAAAAATGATAGTGCCTATTCCTTTAAATACCCAAATCAGTTTTAAAAACAGCTTAGCTGTTACAGTTTAATTAATTGAACAAACCATTTAATCGACTGAATTGACCGTTAGTTGACCCAGTCAAAGATTCCAGTAGTAACAGAAATAACTGTCACATTCAATCGGTTGTTTTAGAAATTCAATTGATTGAAAAACCTTTTTCAGCAAAAATCAGTTTGGGCTATTTTTCTTAAAATCGGTTTTAATAAAAATATTTGTGAATCTCTTAGCACCTCAGGAATGATGAACCATGCCAGTAATGATTAAGGACTAAGTCAATCACCAACCACAAACCCAACTAAGGACCAAGACCTAATCACCCAACCATCTTCATGTTGGCACAAAGTCTTCACTTGAACAATTCTGGTCCAGGTTGGTTCCAACAGATTCTTCATGAGGCAGTCTTCATCAGCTCATGTGCTAGGCATTGATTTAACATAGTCCAGATCCAATCCATCAGAAACTTCAACAAGCAATGGTCTTTATTGACTTCATCAAATCACATGCTTAGCCTTGGTGCTAACAACTGTCAACTGAGAAGGGAGACAACTGAGTAAACCAACTCAATGAAATGTCTTTCAAGGATGTGGAGAACACTCGTCGTATGATAGCATCATCCAGGATGAAAAGACTAACTTGGATTGTGTAAAATTCCAGATGCTCATCTGAGTTTGTGGTTCCATCATACATTTTGAAAACTGGGTTTCTCCAGTTTGGTAGGTGTGGAACTTCCATTTTCTCGTCTAGGAAGGGGTGTCTCAATACAAAAGATGAATAATGAACAGTAATAGTATGTTGATTGGGAGTTAAGCGCTGACTCTCAACTCAACAATATGAAGGGCAAGCCTTACTCAGGCATCAATGTCTTCCATCTCAGGGGAGGTGTTCGGTTCTGTTTCAGCTAATTTTCTCTTTAGTCTCGAATTTTCTTGTCATGTTTTTCATCTCTTCAACATTCTTTCTCTTAAAATCTTCCAATTCAACCTATCAATTATCTTATATCTTGTCTCTAAATAGTTCAACCTATTAAGTGTGGACTTGCAAAAGGTTACATGTCAAAAGTTAATGTCTAATCCAATAAATTTGAGTCTTTTAAGAAGATAAAGGATTATTTTTTTTAAAAGTATATAGATATATATATATTATACAAAATAAATTAAGGTAAAACCTTAAATAATTACAATGTCAATCCTTTGTTAAGATGATTACTATAAAACCAGTTTTATAATTATAAAGTTTTATATTATATTTTTAATAAAAATTGCATATTTAATAATACATGTAATGTAATTTAGTTAATTTTGTTGGACTAGTAATATAATTTGAATAACCATCTATACCATTATTAGTGTTAAACAAAATCTTTTGAAACAAGTATTGCTTGGATAACTAAGATTTATTTATGATATTTTTTAAAAACATTGTTTTGTTTATGGTTATCTTTTACATATTATTTAATTATTTATTCAATTTGAAAGAATCACACTGTAAGGAGTCTTAAATAAATTTACCATCTTGGACATAATTTTTATTTCTAAATCTCAACTTTAATTAAAGTATAAATTATATTTTAAAACTTACATTTCGTCTTAGCTCATTTTTTTTGTTTACTTTTTATGTATAAATATCTAGTCTTATTTTAAATATTTAATTTAATGATGTTTTGGCAGTAACAAACACATCAACGAGAGTCATTCTTCTAACATGCAGTTTAAAAATAAATTTAATAAGTAGTAAAAATATTCTGAACGATTGGAGAAACACCCTGGGATTGAACTCATCTAATCTTACTCATTCGTAACTTAAACAAATCGTGAAATATAACAATGGTAACTATTCAATTTCGATGCACATATAAAAATCACCTAGATTGATTCCTCAAATCTGAGATTCATAAGAAAACTTCCTAGATGCAGATTTCTCGACTATCTAATCAATTGTCCAACATTAAAAGAAGATGTTTTGCATACAATATGTCAGAACCCTATTCTTAGAATCCCAAATTATTGCGTATTTTCCTCTAGGTCATAAACTCAAAATCACTTTCTAGTAGCTTGCAAGAATTAAAAACAATATTCTATAGATAATATAAAATCAAGCATGAGGATTGAGAGGAAAACCCAGAATCTGAATCGAAACTAAATATTATAAATCACAATCTCAAGTACAAATGAGTTTCGAAAAGATTACATTCAATCCCAAGATATGAAGATTTAGCTACCCATGATAGCCATTACAAACCAATGAAAAGAAGATTGCAAGAGAAGAAGAGAATCTTGATTCTAGCCGTTTGCCTCTGTCCTCTAGGTCTTGATCCCCTTTTTCCAAAACCCTAAAAATCTCCTTTTAAACTTGGTTTTGAGCCTAGGTTAAGTGACTTTTCTCTTGGGCTTTTTTCTATTTTAAACTTTTTATTTCTTTTCTTCATGAATCTTCCTATCTATCATTTTCTTCATTCTTTTATACCTGAAAATTCACAATAATTGAGATTAAATGATTTCTTTTAACTCAGGATTAAAAACATAAATTTAAATCCAAAAGCTCTAAAATTGGGAATAATTACTATTTTAAATAACACTTAAACCCACAAGTACTCAATATTTCTCATGTATAAAAACACTCAAAATTGGTACTTATCAACTCCCCCCAACCTAGAATCCTGCTTGTTCTCAACCAAAGTAATTGGATTCACACACAAAAACTTTTCCAAAACAAAAACAGTGGTTGCTAAAAAATTAGACCCATGGTTCAATCATCAGACAACATTTATTTTCAAAACAAGAATTCAATATAAGAGAGATCAAATATTCTAAGTCAAATTAAAGCAGGAAAAAGACACAATCAATCTACAGGAGAAACAACTCAAACAAAGACATTATAATCTAATTGAGGAATTTCTCTCTTAATATCTCACAGGGTAGTGTCTCTCTAAACTTCTACTCACTCTGAACAAATCAAAGTTGCCTTTCATTTTTAGTCAAATCACAAACACACAATCAACATGGATCTTAAGGTCTTTTAAAGATTGTAATGAGGCTGGGCTATCAAGAACATTGGTTTTTCAGATAACAAAATGCATACTTCAAACAAGGAGAACATATCTACAAATGAGACAAAATTTCCCTTAGAAAGAATTAATCTACCAACTCTTGATTTCATCCAACCATCATTTTTTTTAATTCACTCTTTTGTTTATTTTTCTTTTTTTTTCAATTTTTTTTGAATAGAACAAAAGAGTGAGTTATCTAACCCATTTCTTTACATAACCAGCATCTCAAAGCTAAATCAACCCATCCCATTATGAAAATTGGACCTATGTTCTCCTTCCTCAAGCATGTTACAAGGGTGGAAAATCATATATCAATTGAAGGTTAGGGTGCAACAAAGAAAATTTCAGCTTAAAGGGTTATCAAAAGAATTGGTTATAAACTGTATTTGGTTGGCTTTTTGGCTCTGGGTTAAAATGTCTATATACAAAAATGCCTTAATCATCTCCAAGTTTTCATTAGTGAAGTAAAATAACATAAAAAATCAGGCAACATCAACTTGATACATTACTTAGTGGAACTCTCAACTCTTAACTGTTTAAGGATTCACAACTCACTTGGCTAATTGGTTTTAATTCCTCAATTTTTATCAAGCCTTGTTCTAGTCATAACCCTGTTCAATTTTCATGCATCAATCACCCACTCAACTTAACTCAAAAATTCTAATCCCCTCAAAATTTCCCAATAATAAGCTGATCTGACTTAGAACCATCATGAGTCTAATTTCTACTCAACTACAAAATTAAGCTAAGTACCACACATCAAACATAAAAAAATAACAAAAATAAATACTGAATGGAAAATCAATCACAAACATACTACAATATTTAATTAACGAAAATAGTGTTTTATCAGGAATCTCCCCTCATAATCCTATTAAAGTCGGTGTCAATTCTGCATCCTGATGTTCTTCTACTATAACTGTGGATGTGCCTGCTCCACCTCCCCCATGAAAATTAGGCCTGTCCCTAGGCAATGTGACATAAGAGCTGAATTGGTTAGGTAAGAGAAATTGAGACCAAAGAACACTTACCTCGAAGATTATGTAGTGGAAATTCAAGATTGAAAGAGATTAAGCAAATATGACTCACAAGAGTGAGGGCAAGAGGGGTGTGAGCCCTTTAAGATTCTACGTTTTTTTTATCGGTGAAAAATTTTGCCCGAGTGAGATCAACCTCGCCCCGGCGAAAATACTCTAGTAGACACCCCAAATTTTTGCTCAAGCGAGCCATTATTTGACCGGGCGAGCTTCACGCCGTCAAGATTCTCGCTCAGGTGAAACCAGTCTCGCCCGGGCGAAAATACTCCAATGGGCACCCTTAATTTTTGCTCAAGTGACTCCCGGCTCGCCCTTGCAAAACCATTCTAGTAAGCACCTCCAATTTTCGGCCAGGCGAAACCAGATTCCCCTGGGCGAGAGTTGTAGTAAAATACTTTTTCTTTTTTTCTTTGCAAAATTCGCCCAGGCGACTCCCGACTCGCCCAAGCGAAAACATTCCTACAAGCACGATTCTCACCACCAAGGTAATGCTTAAGCCTTTGTCCATTTACAGTCCAACTCCTATGAGATTCAGGATCTTTTAACTTCACTGCTCCATGAGGTCTTCTTTGCTTTTGGACACTGTTCTTGGGAATTTTCCTCGCCTTTCCGAACTTTTCCTAACATTTTTGCACTTTTCTTTCTTCCCCTTTATCTATTTCATCAATGGCAAGAATTTTCATCAAAGGATCAAATGCATGGATCCTCTTTTCCTATTCAGCACAAACTTCATCTAAAACATCCACTCTAAAATATTCTTTTGCACCACTTGGATGTTTCATAGCTTCAAAGACATCAAAGCTCACCTGTTCATCTTGTGCACACACCTTAAGTTTCCCTTTATCAACATCAATGATGACCTTGGCAGTTTTCATGAATGATCTTCCTAAAATTAGGGGGACTTCAGCATCCTCCTCCATGTCCATGACAACAAAGTCAACGGGGAATAGAAATTTGTCCACCTTCACTATCATGTCTTCAACAATTCCATAGGGGTGTTTTATTGACCTGTCGACCAGTTGTAGTGTCATCCTTGTGGGTCTCACTTCAACTTCTCCAATTTTCTTTAGCATAAAGAGGGGTATGAGGTTGATGCTAGCTCCAAGATCTAATAGAGCTCTTTCCTTGGTGAGATTTCCTATGGTAACAAGTAAGGTGAAGCTTCCTGGATCTCTGGATTTTTGTGGCAAGGATTTTTGAATGATGGCACTGTACCTAGCTTCTAGTTCAACTATTTACTGATCTGGAATTTTTCTCTTCTTTGTTAGTAGCTCTTTCATGAACCTGACATAAGTTGGCATTTGCTCCAGGGCTTTAGTGAATGGAATGTTAATCTGCAGCCCTTTTAGAACATCTATAAACCTTGAAAATTGCCTATCCTTGTCCTTCCTTGAGGGGGCATGTGGGTAAGGAATATCCCTCACAGAGGGACTTCTCATTTGACTCTCACCTTTTTTGTGTTTCTCACTCTTTTTCTCACTCCTTCCACTTTCTTCTCTACTCTTTTCTTTTTCTCCCTCACTCTCATTTTTCTCTTCTTCCACTCTACTCTCTTCAACATTCAGCTTATCACCAATACCTTCTCCCACAACCTTTTCACTCCTTGTTGTAATTGACTTGCAGTGCTCCCCAGGGTTGGTTTGGGTGTTGGCTGAGAATTGACTTCCTTGTTGATCTGCTAGCTGTTTGGCTAACTGGCCAACTTATGTCTCAAGATTTTTGATAGAGGCCTATGTATTCTTCTAGTTAGCCATAGAGGCTTGCATGAATTTTTCTAGAGTATCTTCCAACTTGGTTATCTTATCTTGAGTTGAAGGGAATTGTTGTTGTTGGTAGGGAGTGTTGGATGGGCCAGCATCCTGTTTCCATCCAAAGCCTTGACTTTGATTATTTCTCCACCCTTGAGCTGCATTATTTTGATAATTTCCAGAATAACCACCTTGTCTACCTTGATTTCCCATATACTGAACCTCTGCTTGTGAAGGATTAACTTGATAAGAGCATTGTCCATTTGAATGGTTACCTTCACAGAAGTCACATTGCATAGTTTGGCCTTGATTTGGAGAGGATTGCACAACTTGTAGTTGCTGAGGCAATTTTGATAATTGCTTTGTGATTGCCTCCATCTGCTGGGTCAAGATCTTATTCTGAGCTAAGAGTGCATCAGAGGTACTGAGATCAAGCATTCCCTTCTTTTGAACAACTTGTCGGTCATGTTGGGCCTGATAGTTTGTAGAAGCTAGAGCATCAATCATTCTTGTTGCTTGCTCTACATCCATATCCATCATGGTACCTCCAACTGCTGCATCCAATATCATCTTAGTGTCAGGCCTCAGACCATTTTGAAAAATAGTCAGTTGTGCTATGTCTTCCAAGCCATGGTTTAGGCATCTACTGAGCATCACTTTGAAGCGTTCCCAAGCATCACAAAATATTTCATTCGACCCTTGCCTGAAAGTGGAAATGTCTGACTTGGCCTTGATGAAACGAGATAGTGGGAAAAATCTATGCAGAAATTTTTCCTCTACATCATTCCAGCTTGCGAGACTCTGATTGGGATGGGATTTCAACCATTCTTTTGCTTTACCTACTAATAAAAAAGGGAACAAACGTAGGTAAGCATATTCAGTATCACCTTCTTCAAACCCCCATAGTTCCAACAAGCTCATAAAATGTGGCAAGATGAGAGTATGGGTCTTCATTATCCATCCCTGTGAACTGGTTGGCACTAATCAGATTGAGGAAGGCTGCCTTCATTTCTACATGTCGAGTGGTAGTAGGCATTGCTATGCTAGAGAAATGCCTTGGCCCTTGCTACATGGCATAGTTCCCCAGAGTTCTTCTAGGTGGAGGCAGTGGTGGAGCTCTGTCTCTTTCAGCCATATTCTCTTCTTGATTTACTTGAATATCTTTGTGAGGGCTGACGGAAAGTTCTTCTCTTGCTCCTTGCTTTGATCTCGTTTTCCTTCTACGGTTGTTCCGAGCTGTCTTTTCTATTTCTGAATCAAATTGTAGTTGATCTCTAGGAACATGCCTCTCAATAACATAAATCAAGAACAACTTAAGCAAGAATTAGCACAAGAGGATTAACAACTAACTAAAACGAACAGAAAACAAAAGACAAAAATAAAAATAAAAGATATTCACAGTACTTAGTGAGCTATGTTCTCAAATTCAAAAACAATGACTGTTCCCCGACAACAACGCCAAAAACTTGTTAGGACTTTATTTGGCAAGTGTACCAAGTCACAAGTAATATAGTGAATTAAGTAAAGATGTCGATTACTTAGGGAACATTTATGTTTTAGAATTTCAGCGTCACTACTCAAGAAGCAAATTTAGTTTTAAATGGAGATTTGGTTTGACTAACAAGTACTACTAACATGCAGTTTAAAAATAAATTTAATAAGTAGTAAAAATATTCTAAACGATTGGAGAAACACCCTGGGATTGAACTCATCTAATCTTACTCATTCGTAACTTAAACAAATCGTGAAATATAACAACGATAACTATTCAATTTCGATGCACATATAAAAATCACCTAGATTGATTCCTCAAATCTGAGATTCATAAGAAAACTTCCTAGAAGCAGATTCCTCGGCTATCTAATCAGTTATCCAACATTAAAAGAAGATGTTTCGCATACAATATGTCGGAACCCTATTCCTAAATCCCAAATTATTGCATATTTTCCTCTAGGTCATAAACTCAAAATCACTTTCCAGTAGCTTTCAAGAATTAAAAACAATATTCTATAGATAATATAAAATCAAGCATGAAGAATGAGAGGAAAACCCCGAATCTGAATAGAAACTGAATATTATAAATCATAATCTCAAGTACAAATGAGTTTCGAAAAGATTACATTCAATCCCAAGATATGAAGATTTAGGTACCCATGGTAGCCATTACAAACCAATGAAAGGAAGATTGCAAGAGAAGAAGGGAATCTTGATTCTAGTCGTTTGCCTCCGTCCTCTAGGTCTTGATCCCCTTTTCCCAAAACCCTAAAAATCTCCTTTTAAACTTGGTTTTGGGCCTAGATTAAGTGACTTTTCTCTTGGGCTTTTTTCTATTTTAAACTTTTTATTTCTTTTCTTCATGAATCTTCCAATCTATCATTTTCTTCATTCTTTTATACCTGAAAATTCACAATAATTGAGATTAAATGATTTCCTTTAACTCAGGACTAAAAACATAAATTTAAATCTAAAAACTCCAAAATTGGGAGTAATTACTATTTTAAATAACACTTAAACCCATAAGTTCTGAATATTTCTCTTGTATAAAAACACTCAAAATTGGTACTTATCAAACACAAATATAATCCTTTAGGACATTGTAGCCCCCGAACGAACTGTATAACAATTGAGGTCACCATCTTCCCATAACCATTCGTCAGCAAGTTCCTTCCTCCACTGGGCAGTAGATATCAATATTGACAATTCAACCTCTAATTCCTTCTCCCACACAAACAACTCTCTCCTATAACGCAGATTCCACGACGTTCTTACCCCATTACCATTTTTCACCCATTCAACCACCTCACAAACAGTACTATCAGAATTAAGGGATAGCGAGTGTAATCTAGGGAATTTTTGTTTAAGCGAAACCTCACCTATCCATTTATCCTCCCAAAAAGTAATATGTTTCCCAGTGCCCAATCTCCACCTAATCCTATTATCAAACTAGTTAGTTTCATTTCCGACAGAACATATTCTAGACATGTCTCTCCACCAAATAGAACTTTTTTTATCATCCATAGTCACCCTCATGTCCCTCCAAGATCCATATCTCGATTCTAATATGTCTTACCATGTTCCACTATCCTCCATTCCTATTATTCATTTCCATTTGGCTAGGAGGGCTGCATTTAATTTCCCAATCTCTCTAATACCGAACCTCCCACCTCAATCGGGGAACACACCTTGTCCCACGCCACCAAGACTATCTTTCTTCCCTCATACCCCCAACCCAAAAGAAAGTTAGCTTGAATCTTCCTAATTAAACTGCAAATCTTACTCGGAGCCTTAAAGAAAGAAAGGTAGAACAAAGGTAGAGCATTGATAGCAGACTTAATAAGAAAAATCCTACCCGCCATAGAAAGAATCTTCCCTTTCTAATTAGATAACCTGGCCTTAACCTTTTCAATTATGGGCTTCCAAAATGCCACCCTCCTAGGATTTCCTCTTATGGTCATACCTAAGTACTTAAAAGGAACATCCATCCGTCCACTATTTAAGCACTTGGTGAATATCGTCGAATCCTCAACGCTTAACCCTATAGAACCAACATGACTCTTATAAAAATTAACTTTCAGACTAGATACAACTTCAAAACTTTGGAGTATAGCTTTAATTTCCAAGACACTATGAATTTGTGGTTGACAAAAGAACAACGTGTCATCTGCAAATTGCAAAAAATTAACTTCCACACTCTTGTGTCCCACTTTAACCCTTTCAAGGATCTGAATTCTAGATGCTTCCCTAACCAAACCAGCCAAACCTTCAGCAGCTACAATAAACAAAAAGGGCGCTAAAGGATCATCTTGTCTAAGTTCCCTTCTAGGTTTGAACTCTTTAGTCGGGCTTCCGTTAGCCAAAAGCGACATAGTGGCAGAACTAAGACAAGCTTTAATCCAATTAATCCACAAAACTAACAACATTCATCCATACTGACAACATTAGCTAAATAATTAGATTGCCACTACATGCACTTCTTGCAAATGGAATTTAAGCATTCTTCTTCCGTAACTTGTGATACAGTTCTAAAACATCATTTTATCTATTCTACAGTTGATTCTAGTATAAGTATGCTTGTCAATTTTGCATTAGTTAATCAATCAATTATACTATTACTTATGTCTCCTAACTAAATATTTTTTTTCATATTACTTACTTTATGATCTGGATATACGAAAAAAATATAATTGAATTTATCTAATTTCAATTTAAAAAGAATTAGTATAATAGGATGGATAAATTTATACTACTGGTTCATCTTGTCCATTGTGCATAAACAATCATGTCTCTCTGTATTATGAGCTGTTTTAACCACATTATGTTCTTTTGTCTTTTTTTCTCATTAATATTTATTTAATTTAAAACTACATTTAAGATCATTTGTTTGTATATAATGGATTTTGACCTCATCTTAAAGCTTATATCTTTGTCCTTAGTATTTATGAGTATGCGTTTTAAGATTCTTTCTAACAAAATCAAGCACCCATCTTGTCTTTTAAGCATTTGAGATTCAACCAAGTACATTTTAATTGTCTCAATCTTTTTTTTATATCACAATATATGTGTTGGTTTTGGAATATACAACTAAGATCAATTCCTTATTTAATTATTTTTAGTTGCATTTAGATTGACCTTAAAATTCTATTGTAATCTAATTGACATTTAGTAAATTGGAATAACATTTTTGTCTCAAAATTAGTCAAATTTAGATTTAATACATTTATAGATTGATAAAAAAGTTTATTTTTTACAAATATGTACGGAAAGATAGACAGACGGAAGGACCCTCCCACAATTGCAAACTAGACATCCTTCACCTCACCATTTAAGCGAGGAATTTCTTTCTCCTACTACAACATGGATTTTTTTACTCAGAATAAGAACTTCAATGAGGGGTTAGCCAGTGGCGAGAATTTAGATAATTCAAATTCTTTTGTTGTTGGGACAAGTGGAAAATCTTGGCACCAAGAACTTTTCTAGTGTTTTTGTTAGATTTTGTGTCACAAATTCCATTGCTTTGCAACTGTAGTTGAGAAACACACAGAAATTACCAAAATGTGCTTTCTTTTTTCATACAAGGTCTAACAAAAATATTAGAAAAGTACTTGGTAGCAAGAGTTTTCACTTGTCCCAACAACATAAGAATTTGAACAGTCTAATTTCTGGCCACTGGCCAACCCCTCCTCGAAGTTCTTATTTTGAGCAGAAAAATCCATGTTGTAGTAGGAGAAAGAAATTTTTGGCTTAAAAGGTGAGGTGAAGAGAGCAGTAAAGGAAAGACGGCTAGTTTGCAATTTTGGGAGGCTCCTTCCGTCTATCTTTCCGTATATTAGATAAATTCCATTATTTTCTTTTCCTGTCTCAAGATCATAAAGTAATATGAAAACATAGTTAGTTATGAGACATAAGTAATAATGTTACGGATTAACTAATGCAAAATTGACAAGCATACTTCTACCAGAATCAATTGTAGAACACAAAAAGAAGAATGATGTCTCGTCCCTGAATCAACACAGATAAAATGATGTCTCATCCTTGAATCAACACAAATAAAATGATGTCTCAAAACTGAGGAACATATCACAGGCTACAGAAGAATTCTTAAATTCCACTACACAAAATGAACTCTGTAGTAATATCCACTAATGTTTTCTTGAAGTCAATTCAAAGGAAAATCATCTAGTATATGATAAGATTCCATAATCAAATTCTCTAGATGTTTTACCCATGAATTACTTTCGATCCTAGGAGGTAACTGTGGAGACCTATACCAAAATCATCCATATGGAACTTTAATTCAAGTATCCAAAAAAATTAATCTCCCACAAAACTCCAAAGAAAAGTTGTAAGAGATAACTAACTCAACTTTCAAATCGTTTAGGATCAACGTCAACACTCTAATACGAAATTCAATAACTAATGTGTTTTTTCCATGCAAATTTTATTTACATACTAATTCTTCTATTATGACTTTAGCTTCTCTTTCCTTGAGATCAAGAACCTGACAAAAATTACACATGAGAATAAATGTGAAGAAATACTTTTATATTATGAATAGGTGTGACATCATAACCGTAAACAAAACAATAATTACGTATGTTACAATAATACCATTGTTTATAGAGTATATAATTTAATGTAACAGTAGGAAGTATCATTCATAGTGAAACCCAATCAATTAAATGACCAACTACAAAATCATCTAAACTTTATTTTTAGGTTCCATGGTATTTGATAGAAATAATTAGTTCAAATAATATCACTCTATAGCATTAAAAGAATTTGTCAATTATGAGTAAAATATTAAAGGCAATAATGAATTGCAATTAATCAAATAAAACATCAAGAAAAATTGTTAACATGAAAAACTAAACCTTTTCAAACACTCTACAAAACTCTGGAAGCTACAATCCATTCCAACATCTTTAGGTGATAACTCAATGCCAAATATTTCTTTTAACTCTTCAATTTGTTTGCTCTCTAACTGCAAGCCAACATTTGGGAACCTTGCCATTTCTTCGAGGAACATGGCCCCAACATTATCACCACCATCATCTTTGCTGCAAACTTCAATGACATCATTTGCATTTGAACAATTTCACTTCATAAGTTCACTTAAGAGATGTACTTCAAGCTCCTGCAAGAAATAATAAAACATATTCATGATAATTCGTGTTATTTCTTCTAGGAGCTTGAAGTACATCTCTTGGAGGAACTTGGGAAAGAAAATTTTACACATGCAAATGATGTCACTAAAGTTTGCAGTGAAGATGATGGTTGACACAATGTTGTGTCATGTTCCAAGAAGAAATAACAAGGTTCCCAAATGTTCGTACGATCTCAGAGAGCAAAACAATTGAGGAGGAAATTATTTTTCCCCCTAGCATGGAGTTAAAGAAATATTTGGCATTGAGTTACCACCCAAAAATGTTGGGAATGCATTGTAACTTTTAGAGTTTTGTAGAGTGTTTGGGAAGGTATGGTTTTTCATGTTAACAATATTTCCTTATGTTTTGTTTGATTAATTGCAATTCATTTTGCCTTGAATAATTTCCTGTCTAAACAAACATAATTGGCAAATTCCTTTAATGCTATAGAATGATATTACAAAATTGGACCCAATTATTTCTATCAAATATCATGCAACTTAAAAATAAAGTTTTAGATAATTTTGTAGTTGGTTATTTAATTATTTCTAACAAAAAAATCTCAACATGTTCCTAGATTCAAATGATGTTTACAACTAAGTTGTATGAAGCATATGTATTTATAACCATTGGTTTGAAACTAGAAAAGACAATTCTTCATCTTAAATGAATCAAGAAAACCATTCACTTTGAATAAATCAAGAAAACTCTTTCATTTAAATGAAACAAGATAAATTTTCATGTTTTGGAAATATCTCACGGGAGAATTACATATCTTGTATCTCAATAGTTATCCTCTTGTCAAGGCATCTCATGAATGTCTAAGGATAATACAGAAGTTCCTTCACACAATGAGCTTCTTGTACTTTGTGATTTTGAATGTAGAAGAATGAATAATGGTAACAGTCTTCATATGTTCTGCATAGGTGGGCCGATTGCATTGTTTATTGCCTTGGTGGAATGATGCTACTGTGGATTTTATGACAAGTGGTGGTTACAATGTTGCTCCTTTGATCGGAAAGGTATGTGAGGCTTTCCAAGTTGTTGATGAGTGTTGTATTTATTAAGTTATTTTTGTGTCATTTGGACTATAGAAGTGGTTTAACTATGAATACTATGAAATGCAATCTTCGTCAAACCTTCTGATTTTTGCATGAGATAACATGATTGTTTTTATCATACCCTTTTATCTGGTTGTTGATGAGTGTTGTATTTATTAAGTTATTTTTGTGTCATTTGGACTATAGAAGTGGTTTAACTATGAATACTATGAAATGCAATCTTCGTCAAACCTTCTGATTTTTGCATGAGATAACATGATTGTTTTCATCATACCCTTTTATCATAATCTGCAATTGGATCTCTTAATTTGTAGTTCTTTATTGTTTGAAAATGGATGATTAACCGAAGCACTTAAGAAATAAAAAAATTGTTTGCATGAAAAGGGATGAAAATGGAGCAGGTGAGATAGTAAGTAAGATAAGGTGAAAAGGGATGAAAATAAAGCAGGTGAGATAGTAAGATAAGGTTGTAACAGTGTAGAGTTTGGTGGTTCAGTGATATTATCTACATCACAAAGGAATGGAAGTGATGGGGAGTAATGAAAAATCGACAAATAGCCTCTGCAACCTTTCATAATTATATATAATAATTATAAATCAATTTTGTTTTACTGTATGCCTTTTAAGAATGAAAAAACTTACAAAATGTTTTTAGAGATTTATCCTAACATTTTATTTCTTTTGATTTATTATTTTCTTAAATTCAAATTTTAATATTTAAAAGGTATCAGTAATCAAGCATAACTTTGTAGCACAATATAAATTATGTGCCATAAATATAAAATAAAATTTATTTATTTAAAATATTTATATATTATATATTTAAATTGTATGCCTATACATTTAAAGTATTTATTTATCATGAATTTTAGAATATAAAATTAATATGTATGGTGTATAATAAAGAATATTTGTTACACGGGGTAATCGTATTCTTACTCTCTTATCTCATTTGTTTTTTTTTTCTTAATCTTCTAAATTTGAAAAGTTTAGCCTTTTAAAGTGTCCCTTCTAGAATAATCCATCCGGATTATCAAACCAACCTAGTGAATTTAGTAGCACGAGGCGATAAATTAAAAGCACCAAAAAATGACAAATATAACTTAATAACACATCAACTTTAACAAATAAAAGTGAAATACTTTAGATACTGTAAGAGACGAAACTAAAACGAAAGTAATTTTTAGAAAAATGTGAGTGATTATAATATAATTAAGAGAGAGAGAGATAGGGTCCATGTCACGTTGGCATTGGGAAGACCAACATATTACAGTGAAGGACAGTGGCTTGGTTCCCACCATTTCCTTACACAAAAACACGTACCCCAAAACACCCGTGTCGTACCCTATTGCCCCAACCTCTATATGAATCACCTCTCTCTTTCTCTTCATAAATACACACCTTTTTTTTTCCCTTTTTAGTTATATAAGTATAGGAAAAATGTTATAGAATATTTAGAAGCATTGAACATATTTTAATAAAAAGTTTTGGTAAGTAGTATCTTTAGTATGATTTGTTCTTATATTAGAGATTTTAAACTAAGCTTTATGTTTTGAATACACAGAAAATAGAGTGGTTTCACATGAATCGGGGTTGGATGTACGATAGATGCTATAGTGGTAGACGAGGTTTGAAAGAAAGTTTTGTAAATGGGGTTGAACAGTTCGCCATTAAAGCCTGTGAACAACAATCTTACTTGGATGAAAGGCAGACTAGATGTCCATGCAATAAATGTCATTCTACACATATTTTTCCAATTGAAATGGTTAAGGTTCATCTTTACAAAAATGGTTTTATGCCTAACTACTATGTTTGGATTGATCATGGAGAAGAACAACCACATGTTAACGACAATTTTGTGGGTCCTTCAAGTAGTGGTTTAAATGTGGTTGAAGGTGAGCATTTTATGGCAATGAATGAGATGGTGTTTGATGCTCTTAGACAACATGAAAGATTTGAATAACATGGATGAGCATGAACATCCAAATGAAGAATATCAAAGGTTTTATAATTTGTTGTTAGAGGCTAATAAGCCTTTGTTTAAAGGGGCAATAAATTCAAAATTATCAGTGTGTGTGCGATTGTTAGCTTGCAAGTCTAATTGGAATGTCCCTGATCAATGCTCAAATTTCATTACAAAAATCTTGTTGGATATAACACCCACAAAGGAGAAATTGCCAAAAAATTATTATGATGCTAAGAGGTTAGTGTCGAAGTTGGGATTAGAAGTTAAGAGGATTGATTGTTGTGTGAAAGGTTGCATTCTTTTTTATGACAATGAATATGGAAAAAATGATGGAGGCCTACTACAGTGCAAATTTTGTCATAAGCCGAGGTACTACCCCCAAAGACTTGGAAGAACTAAAACCAAACCAATTCCAATGAAGACAATGTTCTATTTGCCTATAATTCCAAGGTTAAAGAGATTGTTTGCATCTGTACAAACTGTAGATCAAATGACATGACACTATGAGAATAGAAGAGATTCAGCTGTATTACTTCATCCATGTGACGGTGAAGCCTGGAAGCACTTTGACAAAGTACATCCAGATTTTGCCGCTGAACCTCGTAATGTACGACTTGGTTTATGCTCTGATGGATTTAACCCGTTTATTCAAACATCTTCCAAGCCTTATTCTTGTTGGCCTGTGCTTGTGACCCCATACAATCTTCCTCCTGAAATGTGCATATCTAGACCTTATATGTTTTTGAGTTGTCTCATTCCTGGACCATGTAATCCAAAGACAAGTATCGATGTTTATTTAGAACCTTTGATTGATGATTTGAAGAAGTTGTGGAGTGGTGTTGAAACATATGATGTTTCAAGGAAGAAAAATTTTATGATGAGGGCAGCATTGATGTGGACTATTAATGATTTTCCTGCATATGGTATGTTATCAGGTTGGGGGACTCAAGAAAAATTGGCATACCCATATTGCATGGATGATACAAAGGCCTTTAGATTACACTATGGAGGAAAAAATAGTTGGTTTGACTCGCATCGTAGATTCTTGCCCAATGATCATACATTTAGGAGCAATAAAAATGCTTTCAAAAAGGGAAAAGTTGAAATGGGTGGGTCACCATCTATGTTGATATCTGAACAGATTTGGCATGTAATTAAGGATCTACCTAAAGTCATTGATAACCCTCATGTAGGAAAATTATCAGGATATGGGGAATGGCATAATTGGACAAAAAGAAGTATCTTTTGTGATCTTCCATATCAGAAAGATAACATGTTGAGGCACAATCTTGATGTAATGCATATAGAGAAAAATTTCTTTGACAACATCTTCAACACTGTTATGGATGTCAAAGGTAAGACAAAAGACAATGATAAAGCAAGCAATGTAGAGAACCAGATTTGGAGTTAAAGTTAAATACTAATGGGAAGATGTTAAAGCCAAAAGCAAATTACACTTTAACTATAGAGGAAGCAAAATTAGTTTGTCGTTGGATCAAAGAACTTAGAATGCCTGATGGTTATTCATCGAACTTGGCTAGGTGTGCTGATGTAGAGAAGGGGAAGATGTTTGGGATGAAAAGCCATGATTGTCATGTATTCATGGAGTGTTTACTTCCTATTGCATTTAGTTCACTACCTGTTCATGCTTTGAATCCACTTATTGAAGTTAGTCATTTCTTCAGAGATTTATGCTCCACAACATTGACTAATAGTGACTTGGCAAAAATGGAAGAAAACATTCCAATAATTCTTTGCAAGCTAGAGAGAATATTTCCACCTGCATTCTTTGATTCAATGGAACATCTCCCTATTCATCTTGCACGTGAAGCAAGACTTGGTGGACCAGTTCAATATAGGTGGATGTATCCATTTGAAAGGTAAGAATATTGTCATTGGATTTACTTAAAATTTATTACTTATTTGACACAACACTAAACTCATCCGTCATTTATTTATTTTATAGATTCATGGGTGATTCTAAACGATCAGTGAAAAATAAGGCTCGGGTTGAAGGATCAATTTGTGCATCTTACTTACACAAAGAGACTATTTACTTTTGTTCTCACTATTTTAAGAACTTTATGTTGTCCCCACGGAATCGTAGAAATGAAATACCTATTCAAAGTGAAAGGTGTCGTTCATCGTTATCCATCTTTAACGTACCTGGTTGTAATGCGGGGAAGAAATCAATTCATTGGTTAACCCATAAAGAGTGGAATTCCGCCCATGTTCATGTGTTGATCAATTGCACCGAAGTTAAACCATACCTTGAGTGAGTAGTTAAAAGAATTCATTTCATTACTTATGACATTTATATTTTATAAAAAATTGATCTTCATTTGATTGATAAATATTCATAGTTCATTCTTGCAATCTCAACAAACTCACGAATCAAATGCGTCAACTTGTATACATCTACATTTCCCT
>Ga0209489_104916_pt1 | contig 23982 bp, 29 predicted proteins | sample SiratrowhiteBW_FD_187527 | JGI IMG/M metagenome (GOLD analysis project Ga0209489, IMG submission 187527) | Root nodule microbial communities of legume samples collected from California, USA - Siratro white BW (SPAdes) (version 2) | ecosystem: Host-associated > Plants > Roots > Nodule | place...
AAAAAATAAAAAAAAAAAAAAAAAAAACTTGTTTTGAAAAAAGAAAACATGGAAGACAATGTTGAAACTACAAATCATTATGCTAAATGCTTCCAAATCTCTCCATCTTTTGCTTTTCTACTAAGTTGGCCCTATGCATTTTTAAAATGTTAATAATAATAAATAAATCATTCCAATAATATTATAAATGAGTAACAACATTCAATATTAATAAATATAATATAATTATACAGATGAAGTTTTATTTTAGCTATATTTTATTTATGATAAACTAATATCTATTTTTATTTAATCAAATAACTTTTATTCCCCTCACTTTTTTATCTATTTTTCTTCCACCAAACAATATTTTCTTGCATCCTATTTCCTTTTTTAATTATTTTTTTCTCCAATTAAATTATTGAATGACGCAAGTATTTTAAATCATGGAAGAAGGAAAAGTGGGTGGATTCAAGAGTTAATTAATTTTGAAATATCTTATCAACTTGAAAAGAAATAAAATTTTATAATTGTTAAGAAAAGAAAAAAGATGATTTGACAATCTTTTCTAACAACCCATTTTGACAAACTTTTCATAATAATAATAATATTTTCAATTCATCAATAATATTTATAAATACAAAGTGATTATATAAATAATATTATTGTAAATGTATTACTAGTTCTAAGAAAAAAAGGCTTTTCTAAATACGAGACAAGTAGAAGTGTACGTGTAGACAGCAAACAACTTGGGGTAAGTATGAAGGGACCAAACTAGAGTTGCATGTGCTCATTGAGGAGAGAGAGGGACCAACATCTATCTAGTTCTGCCCCCCACACTTCACATTGGAAGCTTGTAATCTACTACATATGACAACTAGATTTGATTCTCTTATCTTGGAAATCCCACCCTTGGCCTAGGTTTCTCCTTAATTTCTTCTCTTGCATTTTTCATTTCTAACTTTTCAAAATGGTGATAAACTAAACCTGACTTTTTGTGTATGGTGTTAGTGCTTTGTCATGTCATGGTAATATTGGTAACTACTCTACCTTTAATCAATGGTGCAATAAATCTTTTCTAGGGTTGAGATGCTTGAGTTCCACCCACAAGATGCATTTTTCTTTTTCATGTTTGTTTGGTTTTATCAAACATAAAAAAGTGAGTGATGTATAAGATATATAATAAATTATGATATTTAAGAATGAAACTAAGTTGCAATACTAACAATATTAGAGCCTTCAAATGTTTAACAATAAAATGAGTAGATCGCATTATTCTTGAAGTTTCATGAAATTGTGCAAATATTTTTTACTTTTTTACTATTTGCAATATTCTTTTACTGAGGCTATATAAAGTAAGGAGTGTTGTGTAGCTTCATGAAACGTTATAAGTGATTAATGTAATTTTGTAAGAAAACAAAAACATTTTATATTATCTTATCGTATTTCAGTTCAAGTCTAATGTCTGTAAAAATGAGCTAATACTATAGCATTCATTGGATGAAAGTATACACACTTTAACCCAATAATTTATCAAATTCACAGTGAAGATTTAAGCAAAATATATCTTCGTAGGAAAAAGGAAACAATTTAAAAAAAATAAAATAAAAATACCACAAACAAAGACATGAAACATCACCATATATTTTAAAATTTTCACATTTTCAATGTTGGTATTTTTGTATTGGATTAAAGGGTATTCATTAAAAGGACAGCATTAATCACTTTCATAATTTAAGGTCCAAAGAAAAATCAATCTGAAGCAAAAGTGTTAAGACTCATAACTGAAATATATCATATTCTGACCAACTCTAGAAAAATGAAAAGCAAAGAAAATTCTAGCACGTACCTCTTCCTCTGGAACAGTTTTGGTATTTGAATTCAGTGAGTCCTCAGATAGATTTATTGGTCTCTTTATGATGGATGGAGTTATATCAGTGCTGGGGTTGCTTGAACTGAGATAAGGTGTACTTTGAGTACCTGCATCTCTTGTCATTCCCTCTTTTCCCTTTTCTGAATACAGATATACCAAGCAGAATTTTTTGTTAAGTGCCTTAAAACTGTGTCATGAAGTAAACTGCAAAAGGAAATAACACATAACAACATGGTTAATCAAAGTATATGTGAACCTGGAATGTGAAATTGAAGAGCTACTTCTTCTTGTATGCAATTATTGTAAGTTGATGATGGCTTTGTTGGCATTTGTCTTGAGGAATAGACTAGAGGGGCAGACATGGTGATTCTGTTTGTTGCTGAATTTCTAAATGATCTTCCACTGAGAGTTTTGGCAGATAAACACTCCAATGGTACCTCCCCTGAAAAGGGGTTGCATATGTACTTTTCTGCTTCATTCCACTTTGAATTCAAGGCAAAACCTTCTGGAGATAGGCACTCCCAACTTTTATAGGCTGATCTTGCTTGCAATGCTGCAGAGGACCACCATGCAATGGGTTGAAAATATTCAACTAATATTATAAACCCTCTATGATAAGTATTCATTCATTCTCTGGTACCTTTAAGAGCAGTGGTGAAAGAATAGGTGGAAGGGTCTATTTCATCTGGGACAAAATTGGGAGAATTTAAGGGAAATCAGAGGTTGGAAAAAGAAAATTTGATCAAATCATTGAATTGGAGTGAACAAGAAAAATGTACCTTTTAAAGGGTATCCAGGTGAAGAAGCAGTGCTAGAAATGGTTATGTTTGATCTAAAAGACCTTGTGTCTTCTCTAAAGCTTCTTATGTATGATGCTGAGTACCTTCTGGACTTGCTGTTCTCTCTGCTGATCCTACCTTTGGCTCCCCATACTGTCAAATTGAAATCTGAATCATCTTGTTTCCTGGAACTATAAGATGGCTGCATTTCCACAGTGGAGGCCATGAATGAGTGAGAACTTAGGATTGTTGAAAAGTTCAAGGTGTGTACCAAACTTTGCACATGTTCAAAAGTGGATGCAGATATATGACATGAGTATAAAAGAACTTGAGAGTTCAGAAGGTGAAGCTTTTTTGTGAGGGTGGCATGTGGCTTTTGTACTTAATCTGTCTCTAGCACAATTTGCTCTTTCACCTTTTGAATCTCAAATCTACTACTACATAGCTCAAATGTCTTTCAATGTTACAACTGTGTCTTTACTTTTATCTTTTTTTGGTCTCTGCATTAAATTCCTAGTACTGCACCAGTAACTTCATTATTCTTTGACCCAACTAGTACAAGGTGAGGTTGTTTTAATCTTCCTAGTTTATCAATGTACACAAAAAAGACCATTGGATTCATACGGTTCTCTGTTGAGGAAAGACAAAGTGTAAATTTGTCTACATTTTCCTTCTAGTTCCATTAATTAGGTTGCTGCAATAGTTGATATTACAATCTATGGGCCACACAAAATTCCATGAGTTTACACAATTTTAAAAGAAAGCATTATCCTTTCTTTTAGCTAGGGTTTGGCAATCTATACCGACATATCAAGATTTTGTTTCATCTCACATTTGACATCAAAAACGGTTTATGATAGACTGACTCGCATAAAACTTATGAAATAGGTTTATTTATGAATGTGTAAGTATAACTGTTATAAAGAAAACTTAAAAAAAAGATTATTTATTATTTACTAAAGTAAATAAAGAAGTATATAATCTAAATTTATGTTTATAAATATATAATATTGATAAAATAATGAATACAAATATTTTGTATTAAAAAGTTGGATCGAGATGTGGAAGGAGAAGAGCTAGCTCATACTGCAGTAAACCTATAAATGTTGACAGGCTTAAATGTACAATGGACTACGAGTTGACTCTCATGAATTATCAACCCTACTTATATCACGTACATGAATTTATACTTTAGTGTCAACAACTTAAACTTTATTATATGTTGAGAAAGCAATGCATTGGTAATTGAATGTATCAACTTAACTTCAGTATATACTTTAAAGTCTCTTTTCTTAAATATAAAATATGATTTATTAAATATATTGTGTATATTTTAATCTTGACCATTAATGATATAGTCAACATTTTTCTACTCACAAAGAAAGACTCATGACTTGAGTATTTCAATAGTCTAATGGTAAATGTTTATTCATTTTACTCTCAAAAAAGATTCCTTCACTAGATACATACAATATGGTCACGTAAATATCAATTAACTTGTAATCTTAACCATTATATATGGTCATTTAGGACAAATTTATAGTTTTTATTTTCTTTATACTTAGGACTTCTGGCAAAACATTATAATGATTTTTCACAGTCAATAAAAAATTCCATAAAATAATTTTTATGATAATATTATATAAAAAATTCCATAAAATAATTTTTTGCTTTATCATATATGCATTCGGTTGAAGATTAAGCACTCTCTCTTTTATAGATATTTCAAACTTACTGACCTACCTCATATAATTGGCCAGGTCCATCATGATTTTCCTAAACAATATTCGTGATCGTAATATGCTTATCAATTTGTGGCAATTGGATAGAGAAAGGTTGACATTTGTGGGTTCCCCTCTGTTGTTTTGCACTTAAAAAAGCCAACATGCATTATTGTGTGCCATTTATTCAAACGGATGTTATACCATCTCACAAATCCATTAATTTCTGTTTGATGAGACACAAACTCATGATACCCAATTAAGGAAACTTCTCCTTTACCTGCAATCAGATATGTTAGATCATTATCCATGATAAGCATACATCTGAAAAACTCACAAAGAAGCTTCCAGGGTGCTTTAAACCAAAGAGAGCAAACATAAAATACAGATTTAACAATTCCAGCCATTCAATTCTCATGTTATCTTAGGGATTATGCATATCTCAGTACTTTGATACACCAGGTCCTAGTCCCCAGATGAGAAATACCACATATTCATGCAGAAAATTTGCATGGATCTTATTTTTATTTAAAATTACATGAAATTTGAACACCTGCTAAATGCGAAATTCCAACCCCCTACAGTTATATTAATGGAATGTTATCAGATGATATAATTATGCCTGAAGCAATTACAATCAATTGTTAATTTTGGCTAATTTTGCTCTGAAAAGTTGGCTCCATTATTTTGTCAAAACTGAGATACTTTCTCTTACTGTAACCTAAGGAAAGCCCAATGAGGGGATGAATCCCTCTGCATTATTACTGTTTTTCGAGTTGGGACTTCTTGGGAAGGGGATAACATACATGATCAGTAAACACTGTTGGGTTGCTTTCAGTATGGGCTGTGAAGTGATTGTCAAAGTGGATGTCACTTGTCAGTAGAGAGATTGGAAGCAAGAAAGGGTTTGTGGTTGTGCATGTGCAAGCCACATGCTTCTAAAATCCTGCAAAAATGAACGAGGCAAGGGAAGGGTCCTTACATAATGGAAACGGAAGGGCCCCGCCTGGACCTCTTCATAGTCATCAATTTTGTCTGATGTGTACGCCAAGTAGGTATCAAGAAAGAAAGGTTCCGTTAGTTGGGGCCCATACACTTAATTTATTTTCCTGCTTTTCTACTAGATTTTCATCCTCAGTTCACTCTAATGTCTTATCTTTTCACTGCCCCCAACACCTGTGCAACATGATTTTGATTGATACCATGTCCAATTATTAAGCACCCCTTTGGGAATAATGCCCTTTGCTTGATCATTGCTTAGTTCAGTATAACTCAAAAAATTCCCATTATAATTGGGTAATGATTGTTACAAGTCAATTTAAAATTCCACCTGTTTCTGGTTGGACAGGTGAGAATTTAGACAGATGAATATTAAAAGATGTTTCTATTTATCATTCACTTGTTTCTTTCCTATTTTCTTCCACTAAACACCTTTAATTTTCATTTCTCAACTATTTCCATTTACTCACTTTTAACTGTTTTAAGGTTAGAAATGTACTTCACCTTTCATGGAAACAAACCTTCCCTTGATATAACTTTTATCGAACCCGAATGTAGCTATGTAGTTTTCCATTTTATTTCTCTACCACTTTTTCTTTTTCAACTCCAACCTTCCTGATAAGTTTATCCTGAACACTTACATTCATCTGCATCAAACACAACTGGAATTGGAGGAAACCCATTAGTGTCTATTTTTTTAGGACTTTCTCTTTTCATCTTTCAGTTTTACGAATGATACTGTCCCCAGCCGAAGAATAAAAACAGGCGTTAAACTCAAATAAACTCATCGTAATTAATAGGTAAAGCAGCATCAAAGAAATCAAGATTGTTTAGACAACGAAACATGACAGGGGATAAAGTACACACAGCATAAATAACAAGACAGGTCTCCAACTCCAATAACTTGCCACAGTAGTAACCATAGACGTAACTAGAATGAGAAAATTGAAATCCAGTAAACACTATTCCAACAAACGGAGAAACACAATTACCAAGATCATGACTTTTATATCGAACCTTGCTCAGTTCTCTGGCAGAAAACCATGTTTTCAACCAACTCCAAAAGATGAGCATCAAGCAAGTTGGATGAACAACCAACATCTTTGTTGGACGTATGTACTCCAACGGTTAACTGCCAGGAATTGCGGGACAGGCAGCCTTAAGATCTTGAAAATCACAGCCCCAGAAATACATAACTCCATGGATATTACCAGTCCAATGATGCTTGCGGCCAATCTGAACAAGAACTAAGGCATCAGTTGTCAGGTCATGTTAATGAAAACAGAAAAACCTGTATATATTATCCCTAGCAATCACATATATACAACAGAAGTTTAAGAACAGGTGTGAACCCAAAAGGGTTGCAGCACAAAACTTAAATACCTTTCATGGTCTCCAGTATCTCAGGGATGCGCTATAAGGAGGGGGCAGCCAGAGCACCTGACTCGAGAATTATGAATATGCCGAAAGTTATTCAAATATTTGTAATGGAGACGAAAAAAATTCAAGAGGAAAATATTATTTCATGTTCTGCAACATCCCATTGTTTGGGTAACAATGTATTCGTTATAACTGATAAAATACTTACTATGACGAGGGATATGATTTATCGATGAACCACACAAGTATACTTTAGAAACATCAAGGGAGCCAGATATATTGATTTCCTACAAAACAAAACTTACATCAAACTTTGTAGCAGGTAGGTCATTAAGTTAACAAAGAATGAAGCAAATTCTTACCAAAGAAAAAGATTAAAATATCTAAGCAGCTTCAGGAAATTGCATATGCATATAAGCTTCCTGTTGAGCAGGGAAAGTTTTGCATGGTGAATAGGGAGAAGATAGGATATATCAAGCCAGTAACTTCACAAGAGGAGCAATAAAAAGCATATTATTATGCAATAATTTATAGAACGGAGATGGTTCCACCATATGGGATCCTGCTGTCTTGATAAGGGGTAGATGAAAGCAACTTAGGCCCATGAAAACAATGTAGTAAACACATGCACAACAGTCCATAGCAGTTTTGAAATTCTAAATATAATATACATGTCCCAAATAATTTAAATTGATAATATTACAAGATGCATGTGAGAATTTCACAAAGGCTTTACATTCACATGCCAGAAGTACTTATTTTTCTTTCCTTAATTTTATTATTATGGTTTGTCAAATGAAGGAGGCAGAAGATGTAAAAGTGTCCTTGGTGTAGAATTTAACAAATAGTCAATTATAAAAAAAAAAGTACATATATTTTACCTTGTCCAAGAATCAGAACGGAATTTGCAGATAGAGAAATGATATCTTGAATCTTCTCACTGGAGAAAAGAACTCGAACAACTGCATCAGGAAGCAAAAGTTACTTAGATTATGCGACAAGTGAAGAGAAGGAAACCCATACAAGGCATTCTACAATCCTTAAATAAAATTATAGCCAAGGATTTCGTTACATGAGCTCAAACATTTATAAAAAGAATACTGCTATGATTTCCAAATTACTTGAGTTACGGAAATGTCACAAGGCTTTATTTATATCAATCCCTGCTAGTCTCCTCTTTCAGAACTGTCCTCACCTCAACCAAACAATCACAATAAATTCTCCATCCAGCTTTTTTCATGGGCACGCTGGTCCAATTCCTTCCACCTTCACTGTATTTTTTTGGCACGCCATCCACAGGTTAGGTCCAGTTTCCATTCCTTTTATCTACTACATTCTTGTAGATGGTTGGCTCCCTTATGCTGTTTTTTTTTCCTAATAAGATATGATGTATTTTCTCTCTCACTATCTAGTTTGACAAGTTTGGGATGTTACTTAGCATCTTTGTGGAGATTACATTTGGTTTGTATTTGTTTTGGTTACTCTTATGGTCCTTTACATGACATTGACAGGGAGAGTGAGGATGATAATATTACATATTTTTATACTGACAGTCAGTTTACCGTAATCCACAAATGGTCATACTAGTGAGAATGATAGTACCTTTAGATACATGATTAAGTATATTCTTAAAAATTTAAGTTCAATGTGCTCGCTACTCATAGTAGAAGAAAATTACAGCAACATGTATATTTCTAATTCAATAACTAATTCAATCAATAATGGAAATGAAACTTTGCGAACCTGGGAGACGTAAAAGCTTTTCCTTGCAATTATTTCCATCTACTTCATTTAAAGCATTTTCTATGTCCATTGCAGTGAACATGTGCACAGAATGGCATCCATCTGATATCCAGATAGTCTGAGACACTGCAAAATAATTAATTTTAGCTGCAGTGAGAACAAAATACAAAATATTTGATGCATTATATCTAATAACTATTCGAAAAATCATAACTTTAAACATCCTCCTGTTATCAAAGTTATCTTAACCAAAGGTCATGCACATAACATATAGACTAGCAGCCAGGGAAACCTTTCCAGCCACAAATAAGTGAAAACCTAAAACTCCTTCTGTTTATCTAGGGAAATCCAATGGTAGACATATCTCCAAAACATGAATGTGAAATGAAACCACGAAGCATTGACTAACACAAGAAAGGCATAACAATGACTAAGTCATCCTATACCCATTGTATTCAAACAAAAACTACAAAACATCTCTTATAAGAACAAGTATATTTGAGTGAACAAGAGCAAAGCAGTACCCAAGATAGAAATTAAACAGCATAGCTGAAATCATGATATTAGGTCAGGGAATACGAATAGAGAAAGGGAGACAGGAGAATGAAACACTACTTTGATATTGAGTTAATTGTACTTATTGAAACCTAAAGGACTAACCTTTTTTATAATTTTATCATAATCATAACTAAATGGGGAAACAGATCATGAGATAGGAAATTCAGGTACCAGTCACGAGATAATGAATTCTGAAGGAAAAAAAAATGATAAGATACGACAAGATACTTTCATATATTCTAATAATGGTGACACATCAAAATTTATTACTATTTCGTTTCACTAATTGTCAAGTAATCAGTCTCTCAGCTTTATTTCATCAAATTTATGTATAATCTACTGGGTTGGAATGCACAAATACATTTCAAATTGATTCCAAAGTAGATTGTTCACTTTATAACCCTAATAAAGGTGCTAGTGTCACATTTTTTTAACAGAGTCCTTTTTTCTCCCTGTTTGTCCAAGATGTTCATTCAGTTCCAGTAGGCCCTCCCTACACCATTAGTTGAGTCCTTCGTTCCTCCAGCTACTGACAATCCCAATCCTGTTCAAAATCCACCTGAACGATCACCACCTCCTCTTATTACCTACCAACACTAGACCCTAATTACTAGTCCAATGCTTCAAGGTGAATCCTCTTCATCAAGTCCTTCTCAACCGTCACTCAACACCACGTTTCCTAATAATGATGATTTAGCTTGGTCCATTACCCTACTCGTTCTACTTGTAATCCACATCCTATTTATAATTTTCTTAGCTATCACAGATTGACACCTTCCTGTTGTTCTTTCATATCCTTTGTGTCTTATATTACTATTCCCAAAAATGTGAATGAAGTACTTGATCATCCTAGATGGTGACAACACATGATTCTAGAGATACATGTTCTTGAACATAATAGCACATGGGAGTCAGTTCCTCTTCCACTTGGGAAGAAGCCAGTTGGAAGTTTACGGGCTTATGCCATTAAAGTTGGCCTCAATGGTGAAGTTGATTGTCTCAAAGCCTTATTAGTTCCAAATGATACACTCAAATCTAAGGGCTTAATTATAGTAAAACTTTTTCTACAGTGGCCAAAATGACTATTATTCGTCTTCTCTTTGCCATGGCAGCTATTCGCCACTGGCCACTTCATTAACTAGATATTAAAATACTAGATATTAAAAATATTTTTCTTCATGGGATCTAGAAGAGGAAGTCTACATGGAGCAACCCCCTAGGTTGGTTGCTAAAGGGGAGTTTAGTTTGGTTGTAAATTGTACTGCTCACTCTATGGTCTCAAGCAATCTCCATTAACTGAATATTAAAAATGTTTTTCTTCATGGCAATCTTGAAGAGGCAGTTTACATGGGCAACCTCCTAAGTTTATTGCTCAAGGGGAGTTAGGCTTGGTTTGTATGTTGCATCGCTCACTCTATGGTCTCAAGCAATGTCCATGTTCTTGGTTTGGAAAATTTAGCTACATTGTTCAAAACGTTGGGATAAAACATAGTGAAGCATATCATTTGATTTTTTACTATCATGCCTCCCCTGGAAAATGTGTTTACTTAATAGTGCATGTTGATGATATAGGGAACGATGCTACTAGAATATCCCAGCTAAAGGAACATTTGTGCAAACATTTGAAACCAAGGATCTTGGAAGTCTCTAATCCTTGGGTATTGAAGTACTTCAATCAAAAGAAGGTGTTGTATTCTCTCAACGGAAATATTCTCTAGATATCCTAAAAGAGACAGGTATGACTGATTGTAGATCAATGAATAGTCCTATACAGCTAAATAAAAAATTAATGGCATAACAAGCTGAATCTTTCTCTGATCCAAAAAGATATAGAAGACTGGTTGAGAAACTTATTTATCTTATTATTACTAGACCTGATCTGTCTTTTGCAGTGGGTGTTGTTAGTCACATGCAAACTCCATGTATTGATCATTGGAATGCTATCATCCACTTCATAAGATACTTCAAAAAGACTCCAGGGCAAGGTATGCTATATGAAATTAAAGGAAACACCAAAATCTCTCGGTATTGTGATACAAATTGGGCAGGACCCCCTATTGATAGACACTTTACTACAGGATATTGCGTTTTTTTCTTGGAGGAAATATTATTTCTTGGAAAAGTAAGAAACAAAATGTAGTTGCCCCGTCAACTGTTGAAGTTGAATATAGGCAATGGCTTCTCTTACTTCTGAACTTGTATGGGTGAAACAATTCCTTCAAGAACTTAATTTTTGTGAGATTCAACAAATGAAGATGTATTGTGATAATGAAGTTGTTCTCCACATTGCTTCCAATCCAGTGCTCCATGAGAGGACTAAAGACATAGAAATTGATTGTCATTTTATTCGAGAAAATTTGTTGTCCAAAGAAATTTGTGTTGAGTTTGTCGGATCCAATGATCAACTTGCAAATGTGTTAACAAAATCCTTAACAGGACCTGAATCTAATTTATTTCCTCTAAGCTTTGTACATACAATTTGTATTCTCCTGCTTGAGGGAGAGTATTAGAATAGGTCTTAAATGTAGGTCTTGGATAGTTTTATTGGAAAACTGCTATGTATTGTACCTACGAGTTGTACCTATCTTTGTACCTAGGACTCTAGTTGTGTCTTTTGATCTTTGCTCTTCCCTCTACTCGTTATATCAAAATTCTATCAATATAAATATGAGAACATAAGAGAGGTGATTTAATCTCTCTAAAATATATTGTCTCTTTTATTTATCTCAAGTAAGGTATTAAGCCCAATAGGGCTTATTTTTGTTTTAATTTGATTATTCTTGAAGACTACAAACACCAAATAAATAGAAGAAACAAATAAATTTAAGCCTCTATACAATTTATTTTAGTTAATAGATTTTTACATCTAAATGTAAAGGAATATTTCTTTCACTAAATCGGTAATAAATACCCCTATTTCAAATATTATATTTGAAAAGGTGGTATGCTTGTGCTTCATCCCATCTCAAGTCTCAATCGCAGCAAGATGAGTGCGAATAAGGTTGTCATATGGATTGACGGGGCCCCCAACTACAAGGGCAGATCTTTATGTTAAGCATCTCTCCCATCTTAATTTTTGTAAATATAGGCAATTAAGAAAATTAAAACAATGTGACTTTATGTTTACATGCAAGATTATCAAAGGGTCTACGTAAACTCAACTCATAAACTTGAAAGAATTTACTTCATATGGAAAAATATTTCAATAATAATACTAATCAAAGTAGTTAAAACAAATATGTCCACGTTACTAAAATAGTTACATCTAATAGTGAATGAGAATTATATAAGTTCACAGTACCTCAAATAAATAGGTTCATACAAATATTACAAAACATAAGTTGTTAAAGTCATAGAAATTAAATAACTAAAAATGGACAAATGTCAAGTTTCTATGTGCAATCCTCCAATGACATCATCCACTCCATCATCATCATCTTTTTCATCACAATGTTGATCACCATCAAACTCTTCCCCAGATGAAAATTATGCATCCACATTGGCATCAAAAATTATATTATCAAGATCAAGGGTATCTAGAGTTGGATCTCTTGTTGCTTCCATCCAATATTTGACCCATTTCCTAAAGCATTTTTACTTCTACTTTTAATAGATGAGGATGCATCTAGATTTCGCTAATTGAATTTGATCCACTCCCAGACATACCTTAAAAAACATAAATTTAAAAAAGGGAATTTTCTGATATTAAAAAAAAAAGGTTCTAAATCTTTGCAGATATACCACTGCCTGCCCTAATCTCCCGATCATTTCAATTAAAAAAAAAAAAAATTGCACTAGATGTATCATGTAGTATATGACCGAGCAAACAGAACAAAAGATGATGCATGGGTGTGTTCTCTCTTTGACCAAACATCTCTATATCTTACAAGATGATCATGACACGACACAGTAGAATAAATTTTGCATAGCACAACCACAGCGAACAGAGACCACAAAGACACTACCACTCAACAACAACAATGAAAACGTCGGAACAGAGATGACAAGCAAAGAGAACGTTATCACAATCTGAGAGAATGTGACCACCAACGCCACCACGGACCCGACCACAAACGTGATGAACAATGACAACATGGCTGCAACCAGCAACCATCAAACACAACGAACGCAAACCCTAACGCAAGCAAAATGGGTGATTTTGTTTGATTTCAAGTTCAGAAACGGGGTCTTTTTGGGTTTAAAGGAAAAACCCTCTAGACTCGCCAACTCGGTTGCAAACTCGTGACTTCAACCGATTTCACCAAGTTCATACCAAGTCCACTGAGGTTGCTAAAAAAGGAGTTTGCTTCCAAGTCAACTCACCCAAGGTGAGTGGGAACATAAACTCGGATGAGTTAACTAGTTAACTCACAAGTTTGATAACCATATTTACATGTAGTTCAAACTTATTGCATACTCCTTGTAGTACGAGTGCTTTCAACAAGTTTGGATATATCATACAATGTTATCTTCCTTTCTATCTATCTAACTCAAAAAGTCTATAAATATAATGTAAATTTTCTCAAGATGTATATATGTTCTTAGAGAGTAAATTTAAGCATAACTCAATCTTACAAAACTAGCATCTAAGATGAAACTTGCACTCATTTATACTATAATTTGGTCATAGTTATAGTTAATGTTAAATCTCCAACACATTATCTTTCAACTAGGATTAGATATCTCTAGTGTAGGACTAGATACTTATAGGTGATCCTATAACGACTTGATAATGGCTAGAACAATAGGTCCAATAAACTTTGCTAAGATAGGCTCAAATACAATCTTAGAAAGTAGATTTAAATCTAACTCAACCTTACAAATTCGACTTGTAAGGTGAGGTTTACACATCCACTTATATACTACAATTTGGCTATATTTTTAGTCTATTTAGAATCTCCAACATATCTAAAGAAACAAGATCAAAATGTATAGAGAAAGAGATACTTATGATCGAGGACCAGTTTGTTTGTGCATTTTTTTTTTTAAATAAGTGTTTATTCAATAAAATAAGCAGATTTCTGCCTTATTTGTGTTTGTCTAGTCTGATTGTTTTTAAAATACACTGCTTTAAGCTTAAACAAAAAAAATCCTATCTGCTTCTTAAATAAATGATTTTTAAAATTTGCTTATTTCAAAAACACTGATTTCAAGTTTAAACAAACTGGCCCAAAAATCATAGATAGAAAAGAGAACTAAGTATTCAGTCTTCCCAAAGCCCCACTGCCTGCCTTATATTTATAGATGAAAGAGGATGATTGGGAGATTTTGTCTTTTGGGTGTACACACCAATCCGATCTCTAGAATTCAATTAACAAGCTAATTAGGAGCTTTCATCACAGACATAATTGTTATCAACGAATGTCTAGCAGCTTTTGCCAGAAACAACATAAAATATTTCACTAAGAAAGCAACCACAAATTGAATTTTGAAAAATAAAATATTAAATAAGGAAAGTGACACTTACTAGCAGACAGATCAGGACGAACAGATATACTTTTCACTTTCATTGTATGAGGCAGTGGCCTGACATTACCAGTGATATCTACTCCTACGCCAGAATTTGACAGGGATAGCAAATGTAAATCTCCATGAGAATCCAAGATCAGAAACATCCTCTGGGATACAGCCTGAATGGAAATAGCCTTTATAGACATGGATACCTTTGTCACAGAATTTGTATTAACCTCGTTTCCCTTCAACACTACAAAACATGAACCTCCATCCCTGTCGCCAAGTTTTGATTTAACATTTGTCTGCTTCACTGAGAAGAAAAATATAGATTAGGTAATGTACTGGGAAAAATTGGAACCAATTAAAAATTATGCATACAATCAAGTAATCAGATCATGAGATCTCTACAGATCTAGACTGTAAGAAAATATAGGGAGATAATGAAGTATATTGCCAGTCTTCTACATAGAGATTCCATTGTTATCACAAGAAATTCAAAATACAGCTTGCTGTTAAAGATATGTTCGTAATATTTAATTATTTACCATTAAAACATCTTGAGATTAAACAAAGGACGGCATCTTGTATCGCACCCATATCCTGGTCAGCGAGAAATATCTACAAATTGTTAGCAGAAGTTAAATATAGAAACGCAATTGGTTACATTTGACCAGGGAAGATATTTGGCTAAAGCTACTGAAACTTGAAAGTAGGCCAAGAAACACCATGCTGTACTACAAACAGGCTAGTAGTATCAATCACTATTTTGAATTAATCACTGTTTAAACATGACCAAGAACGTAAAAGAAAAGAGATCAATAATACCCTTCAGATCCCATGGTTTAGCAAATACCACACTCCAACTAGGTATTTGTTAAGTTCTAAAACTGTATTAGAGTCAGCAGTAAGTTACTATCAATTTACGCTTAACCTAAATGATCTCAAGCTGGTCAAAGAGAATTGCTAGTGCAAGTCAAGGAACTATCACCAGTCCATGCATTAAACAAAACGGGTAACCACTGGAAACCCAATTTAAGTTTGAACCTATTGAACTCAATTTTACAGTGGGTCTCACCGAAGAAATTTCATAAGAAGAACTGTTTTGAGTTTGAATAGTGTATAAAATGTTTTTTTCCCCATTTATTACAAAGTGTCAGCAGAGGGCGCTATTTTTTTTTTATAGGGTTTCTGATAAAGCTAACCACAAGCTCCGTGAACAGGGAAGAGGAAGACAGAAAGACAAAAGTTAAAGGACAGAGGCAGGCAAAGTGTGATCAGAGGTTACCAGAGTAACATCAGAACAGGGGCCACAAACTGAAGTGCTGATGATGGCTGGAAAAGGGCCATTCTAGGCCGGATAAAGCACGGCCAGAAACCAGCTGAGGAAGTGACAGTATACATGGTGGCTGAAATTGAGAGAGACGGGCTACTGGGATTTAGTGAAAATAAATATTTTCTAATTCAAAACTCACGATTCTGAAGGAGAAAATATGTGACATCACTATAGCAACTCTAGAAATGGCTTACTGATTACAGGAAAAACGGGGGCAGGATCAGGTTTCCACAGATAATTCGTAGTACTATCCTCAGAAACTTGGCAGCAATTTTGGCTGTGATCCACACAGCACTATGAATTCCCTATATCAGGCAATAACCATTATATTCTGCCACAGTCTGAGTGGCACTATATGCCACCATTGACCACTCTGGTATCTTTCCTCAACAAAAGCATGTCATTCACTATTCTAAAACTAAAACAATAAAGCTCAATGATCAGAGAATTGGAAATTGTATTGAATTCGGGTGTTTCAAGGTTTAGATAAAAGGACATTGAGTACTGCGGCCACAGAAGTTGATATACAAAATATAACAGACAACACAATGCAAAGACAGAATTTTGCTGATTCATTGAGGATTAAGACACTGAATAATGATGATTGAATTTCCTACACACTAGTAGTCTCTGGTGAAGTACCCTTACAAGTTATACTAATGTACAACCTAACTTTCATCAAAAGACATTGTTAAGTCGAAATCCAAAAGACCAAATTCGAAAGTCAAAACCAATAAAAACAGCATTGGCTTTTCAAATTCTGCTGAAAACTTCAAGTTACTAGTTTCCATGCATTGTCTGTGTAAATGTCAACCAAAGCAACTACAAACCATACTATATATGACTTTTAAAACAATCATCAAAAAAGCCAAGAATCTTATCAATATGACAAAACAATCCATGTTCTGATGATAGCGTGCATTCTAATTACATTCAAACCACCTGGAAATCACAGTGTTAACCCTAAATACGATTTTAAAATTAACTACAAAATTCAACCGTCTTGTCATACATGATAATCTAGTGTTAGTCAACAGTATGAATACATTCTAATTAAATCCAAAATCACCCTAAAAATCAAACTGTTAGCCCTAAGTTCAATTTTTGAAGTAACTACTACACAAGTCAACCTTCTTATCATAAATGACAATCCAGTGTTAAGTCAGCAGTGTAAGCACATTCCACTTAAATTCAAAATCAAAAACACCCTAACACTACTTTACAAAAAAGTTTACTCATTCACCTACCAGCAGCAACTCCATGTCTTTCCATCTTCCCATCCAAATCACCATTGCAGTTCACCATCTCCAAACCCCCTCCTCGAACACCAACCCCATTCCTCAGCTGCTTCGAATTCCCAGACCTCCTGTTCCCACCTCTTCCTTTCACGAGCCTCCTAAGACCAAAAACCCTAACCCCATTCTCCTCGCCGAGAATCAGAAACCCAAATGCAACACTCAAAGAAAAAACCGGCCTTGCACACTCAATCACCGCGCGCCTCATCAATCTCACACCACCACTCCCCCTGCCGCCGTCATCCTCGTTGTTACTATTGCCGTCGTCGTCGCCGCCGCCATCATCGTCTTTGACGGCGAAAACCCAGACCTTGTTGGAGGAGAGAGCGTAGAGCGCGAAGTAGTTGACGGAGGCAGCGAGTCTGACGGCGGCGCCGTGCTTGGCGTCGAGAAGGACACCGAGGCCAGGCTGAAAGCAGAGGTCTTTATGCAAACAGAGAACACGAGGGACGCGTTCGAAGGAGGAGGGGTCGCGGCGGCGGAGGCGGTAGAATCGGAGAAGGATGCGGGAGCGGTAGGGGGAGGAGACAAGGAAGATGACGGCGGGGGCGGCGGATGGGTGTTGTTGGAGGAGGAGGAAGGTGGAGGAGGAGGAGGGGGAGGGGATGTTTAGGGTTTGGGTGTGGGGTGGAGAGGGGGAAAGGGGAGAGAAAGAAGGGTATAGAGAAAGGGAGGAATCAGTGTGGGTAAGGGCAAGAGAGAGGGAGGAGGGTTCAAAGAGGATGGAGGTGTGTGGGTGGGGAGAGGAAGAGAGGGAGGAAGGGTGTGGGAGTGGCACTTTGGAACCTTGGACAACAACCATTACAAACAGAGATTACTCAATCTTTACTCACTCATTTAGTTTGGTTGTTTTTGGTTTGATATGTTTGGTGTGATGTTGAGGTAGGTGGGGGAGTTGGAAGAAATATGTAACGGAGGAGGAGGAGGGGGGATGTATGGTGTTGATTTGGGAAGTGGAGAAGTGCAAAGGGAGGAAAGGTTATGATGTCTTGTTCAAGACTTAAACTTTCACATATCAATCTCCTTTCTCCTTTATAAGCAATAACAAAATACGTTAAATACTAAATTACATCCTTAAATTAAACTAAATTCAAATACAAAGTGCGTTAAATACTAATTATATAATATTAGTAAAAAAAACAAACCAAAATGTTAACTAAATTACATAATATTGGTAAAAAAAACAAACGAAAATGAGAGAACTTATAATGAGTGGATGGCAATGATAGACTTGCACCTATCATTTTTGTGTTAGGTATTTTTTCTTAACTTGTCTTGAAATTTTCATATTTATATTAGAGATTTTTGAAATTTGTGGAAGCATGAAGAAATGGTTTAGAACAAAAGAATCTGTTAGAGTGAAGTTAGGTGAAGAATCTAAAAGAAAGTATGAAAAACTACTATAAAAAGAACTTAAAAAAAGTTTGAACAACATTTTATTCTCATTCAAAGTTATAAAATATAAGAGCATAAACACTTCTATAAGAGTATTGTACATTTAGCATACTCTAATCCTAGCTTGGTGTCCGAGTTAGGTTGTTTATCCTAGCTTGGCTCCCAAGCCTCAAAGTAGATTTTCTACGGTTAGGTTATTTATCTTAATCTATGTATGGTTCAAATGTATTGTCCAAATGTGTTATTCTACTTCTTTAAATTTATACAAAGATGAAAAGAAAATGAAGTTTCTAATAATCCACCCTCAATAGGAGAAGAGTCTTCTGAAATCCTTCTTCCTCTTTCATTCTTAGCCTTGGCTAAGGGTTCAATATGTGATCTTCCAGATGGTCCTCCATCAAGCAAATAGAGAATTTTTTTAGTATTATAATCGAAGTTGCAAAACATGTGTTAGAGATTGAGTTAGATCTTTAAATCAAAGCCATCCAAGAATGACTAACTCCAAAGAATGCAAGAGAAGTTAGAAGTTTTCATGGGCTAACAAGTGTTTATATAAGATTAGATGCAAGTCTAGCCAAGCATTCTTGCGTCAAGTGCCTTCTTCCATGAATGTTTGTAGATTTTCACATTGAATGGAGTGGAGGAAATGGAATAAATGAGTTGACATGCAATTTGAAATCCAATAAGAAACCCAAGTGAGGTTAGACCAACAGTCTAGTAGAAATTCTAGAAGAGATCTTGTAGAAGAGTATTCAAGTAGAAACAAATTATTTGAACAATAGAACAAGACATACATCAACATATGATAACTACAAATCGAGACATGTAAAACAGATTATGAACAACATGAAAATTCAAAACAAATGACAAAAGAAGAACTTAGCTCTAGAAGAACCACGACTCTAGATATCAAATGATAGAAGGCGCATAGATGACTACTTCTTCAATGTTTCATTTGAGTTTTGTTCTTCAATGGAGGATGGATGAAGGTTGTGGAAGTGGTGAGTAAAACTAATTCATATCTTGGTTTTTGAAATGAGTAGGTGAATAAAAACTAGTGTGAGGTTAGGCCAACACAACTAAGAAGAGTCTAGGAGAGAGAATATGAAGGAGTCTACCATAGACAAAACTAAAGAATAAATAGAAGTACCAATTTGACAGCAATTAAATACTCATTCCAAATTTAGAATTTACAAGACCAAGGACTCTTATTTATAGTGCTCTTGGATGTCGCACCTTGGAGTCAAATTTTCAAAATCCTCTCAAATGAGAAGATGACATGTGGTACATGAAATCCTCTCAAATGAGAGGATGACATATGGTGTACAAGCCTTCCATGCCACCTTTACATATCACCTTTCTTAGCTTAGGTGGCAAGCTTCTCCTTCTTAGCCATCTTAAGTTGCTCTGGGCTTGCAAAAACCCAATTATAATTCTAGATATACTAAAATATTTTATTCTAACCTTAATCTATTCATGACCCAATTACAAAGCTCAAAATCTTATGTTACTTAGTCCAAAATACAAAATTCAAAATAAACTACACTGTCTAAATTTACAGACTAAAGCTTGGCTTGTAATTATAGAAGCTTAGCCTTGTTGAGGTAAGCTGAGTCCCACTCCTCTTGTATTGTTTTTACCATGACTCTAGTATTTAGTCCTTTACTCATGGGTCTTCCGTCAAAACCTAGAAGGAAGTGATCACTCTATCAGATATTCCACTAAACCATTACAAAGTTGTGTCAATAAAAGTTCCAACCTGAAATCAACTTTTAAGCCTTGAAGGCTTTAAGATGGCTTTCAAGATCTCTTAGTCCTGCACAGAGTGTGTAGTGAATCGAACTTAATACTAATGAGATTGATTACAAAAACGCAATGAAACAGTGACCAATGTCCAAGGGTTCAGTAATTCAAAACAAATTACAGAATTAAAATGGTAACAAAAGTCGCTAACACAATCAATCTATTAAAGAAATAAATCTTCAAGTAGTTATGGAATTCATCAATTTCCAATTCCTTCGTAACATGGACAGAAACGAGGATAAGGAGTGAGCAGAGAAAGGTAATGCAGAGAATAACAAAATTTCAGAGGAATGTCAAGGGAAGAGAGAGAGAGAGAGTACCACGTGCATTCCCTCAAGTGTAACCCTCCAACCTTCTATTTGTTGCTAATTTTCCCTGACTTCTTCTTGGGCCATTATATTGAAGGTCTGGTGCCACCTTGACTCTCTCATAATCTGTCAACCTTTTGTTACTTAGGCCTTCATTATTGATGTTAGTACCCCTGGTCACTCTTGGTGTTGTTACATTAGCCTCCCCTTCAAGCCCAACCTTGCCCTCAAGGTTGAATGATGAAAAAATTTGTTGAAAATTCGAAAGCATTTTCCCAAGATCTATCAGGTGTTGGTTCGGGCCCCACTGCACTAATACTTGGGGAATTTCTTTGCCTTGTTGTATCACGGTTCTGGTACCCACAATGGAATGAGGTATAAAAACAGGTCCTTCTACAATGGTTTGTAAAGGTAATGGAAGATATTGGTCGTGATGGTTCCCTTTGAACAATTTGAGGATCGAAATATGGAAAACATTCTGAATTTTGACTTTTGCCGGAAGTTGTAGTTTGTAGGCCACTGCACTTAACTTTTTGATAATTTTAAAAGGACCAAAGTATCATAAACCCAACTTTTGATTCTTTCTCAGAGCCACTGAATGTTGTTTATATGGTTGAAGTTTAACCAATACAAATTCACCTTCCTCAAACTCCACATGTTAGCGTTTCTAATTTGCATATCTCTTCATATATTGTTGTGCTTTGGCCAAATTAGTCTTTAATTGATCCAACAACTTATCCCTGGCAAGTAGTATTTCTTGGAGTGATTATTCATCCTGAGGAGAGAACTTGTAGCGGGCCAAAACTGGTGGTTCTCTGTCATATAAAGCCATGAAAGGTGACATGCATATGCTGTTATGTATGGAAGTATTATTCCAATACTCTGCCCAGGACAACATTGGAAGCCAGTTCTTGGGATTGTCATGAGAGAAACACTGCAAATACATTTCTAAATTCTTGTTGATGATCTCAGTTTGACTATTTGTTTGTGGATGGTATGCAGAACTCATAGCTAGACGAGTCCCTTGTAAGGAGAATAATTGCTGCCAAAACTTACTAATGAAGATTTTATCTTTGTCGGAGACTATTGACTTAGGAAAGCCATGAAATTTCACAATATGCTGAACAAAAGCATCGACTACACTCTTGCTGTCAAAATCATGTTTCAAAGGCACAAAATGAGCAAATTTTGTAAGTCTGTCCACCACTACCATTATAACTGCGTAACCCTTACCTGGAGGTAAAGAGATTATGAAATCCATGTTGATATCTTCCCAGACCTGATAAGGAATGGGCAAAGGATGAAGTAGCCCTGTAGGAAGTGTATTAGTTGTTTTAGCTTGCTGACAAATTGTTTAGTTCAACACATACTCACAAATTTGCTTCTTCATATTAAGCCAATAGAATTGTGAAGAGATTCGTGCCAATGTTTTGGCAATTCCAGAATGCCCTCCTAATGCACTATTATGATACTCTTGTAGAATAAGTTGAGCAAGATTGTTATTTGGTGGAATTACAACTCGATCTTTCCACAAGAGAATCCCATTTTTGCAGCTGAAATTTGGGTCAAGGTTTTCATTGTTGATGCATTAGCATTGTAAGTCGCTCAAGTGATTGTCACTAGCAATATCTGCTTTCAAAGTAATTAACCACTTAGATTGAGGACTCGACCAGGCAGGAAAAAACATCTCGGTAAGGCATCAACAACCACATTTTCTTTTCCCGGTTTAAACTTTATCTCAAATGTATATCCCAACAATTTGTGCAACCATTTATGTTGCTCCGGTGTATGTAAATTTTGATCCGTGAGAGCCTTCAAGCTTTGATATCTGTGCGAATGATAAATTTCTTACCAAGTAGGTAATGCCTAAACTTGGCAATCACTTTTGTGACAACAAAGAGTTCCCTAGTGTATGCTGATTTGGTTTGCATTGTAGGTGACAATTTCTTTGAGAAATATGCTATTGGATGGTTCCTTTGGGAGATGTCAGCACCAATACCACTACTAGACACATTTGTTTCCAGTTCAAAACGACAAGTTAAAATTTGGCAAAGCTAGCACTGGTTCAGAAGTAATGGCAGATTTGAGCTGCATAAATGCTCTACTGGCTGTCTCTGTCCATATAAAATTATCCCATTTTACTAAGTCAGTTAAAGGTGCAACTAGAGATGCATAGTTCTTGATAAATTTGCGATAATAACATGTAAGGCCTAAAAACCCTCTCAGCTGTTTGATGTTTGCTTGTGGAGGTCAATCTTTGATTGCTTGAATTTTACTTTTTTTCATATGCACGCCCTCTTCGAATATGGTGTGGCTTAAAATTAATCTCCTTTACTCTAAAAAGACATTTGGAGAATTTAGCATAAAAGGGACTCCTTCTGTAAGACCTGTAACATCGTTTCCAAGTGTTGTATGTGTAGTGGCCATGAAGAACTAAATATGAGTATATCATCAAAGAAAACCAATACAAATTTCCTTACATATGGCTTGAAGACATCGTTTATGAGAGCTTGAAATGTCACCGGAGCATTAGTCAATCTGAATGGCATGACAAGCCATTCATAATGGCCATGGTGGGTCCAAAAAGCGGTTTTATAACGAACCTCAGAATTCACTAAAATTTGGTGATATACTGATCGAAGGTCCAATTTGGAAAAAATTGTAGCACCATATAATTCATGCAATAATTCATCCACCGTTGGGATGGGAAAAATATCTTTCATGGTCAAATTATTTAGAGCTCTATAATCCGTGCAAAACCTTCACGTACCATCCTTTTTCTTCACCAGAAGAATAGGCGAAGAGAAATGGCTCTTACTAGCTTGTATGATACCTGCTTGCAGTATCTGATCCACCATTAATTCAATACGAGCTTTTTGGTGGTGAGGATACCTGTAAGGTCGGCTTTTAACTAGAGTAGCCCCCGTAACTAAAGGTATACCGTGATCATGGGCATGCGGTGGAGGCAAACCTTGTGGTTGAGAGAAAACAATTGCATATTTTTGCAATAGTGTAGCCAAAATAAGATCCAGTGAGACAGGTACTTGAAAGGAATTTTCTTTTTTATCATCACAGGATTGAACCTAAATTGCAAATGTCTCTACTATTGCGTTTGTCTGAACAATTCGTTTGATGTGGTGAAATTGAGCTGGAGTTTGCAGTAACACAGATTCCCCTAAACTGTCATGAATTGGCCATGTTAGCACCAGTGGATAACTAATTGTATTTGATGAAGTCAATCATGTGTGAAGAAGTTCAAGACCTATGATCATATGTGGAATGCATGAAGATTCATGAAGATTTGAAGCTTGGTCTAGAACTTAGGAATGTGGTTGAGGCAAGTATGATTCAACTTAGCATGA
>Ga0209489_104921_pt1 | contig 23940 bp, 10 predicted proteins | sample SiratrowhiteBW_FD_187527 | JGI IMG/M metagenome (GOLD analysis project Ga0209489, IMG submission 187527) | Root nodule microbial communities of legume samples collected from California, USA - Siratro white BW (SPAdes) (version 2) | ecosystem: Host-associated > Plants > Roots > Nodule | place...
TTTTTTTTTTTTTTTTTTTTTACTTGAAGAATAATATCAAATCTTAAGGGAAGTTGTTTTTGATGGAAATGTTTAAATATGTTGATAAAAATGTTTTGAGTGCTTTAACTTTCATTTTAGGTGTTAAGGAGTTTTTTTCACACAATGTATTTACAGTTTAGCATACAAACTATATTAAAACTAATTAAAACAAAATCATTTGAAAAGTTAAAAAAAATGAGAACAGGATAACATGTGAAAAAGGTTTCATGACCATGTTAATCAATTAAGAATTTAAGTAATCGATTAAAGTGTTCTTGAGATGTTTTAAAATAAGATGATTATCAATTTTGTTAATCAATTAAAACAAAGAGCATAATTATGTTTTTTCATATATTCAAAAAAAATTAATAGATTAAATTCTTGCATAGTTAGTTAATCTCATTTTCTGAATTAATTGCAAAAATGGAATAATTGATTAATACATGCCATAATAGATTAAAGCATAAAGCGTTTTAAGTGATTTTCAAATTTTATTGAGAATAAAAGGTTATCAACTTAAGATAATCAACTAAATAGTTTGAATCAGTTTTAAATTAGTGTTTTCTTGACTCTAAATGGAACTTTGGTCTCACTTTTTTACAAATCTAATACTATTTTGAAAAGAAAATTCATTGAGATCATTTGAGTTATTTTCAATTGTTAAAGAGAGCTTTAAAGTTTACAATTCTTAAAGGTTGTGATGTGTTGGTGAAACTATCTTGTGATGTTTACTTCTATTGTAAATTCAACTACATTCTTTCTTTTTCTGAGTTTGTTGAAGTGTTTCAAATGTATATCCTCTTGTGTGATCAAGAGTTGATTGTGTTGATATCCTTTTGAAGTGTTTCAATGGCAGAACATATTCTATCAAGTGTAGTCAAAAGTTGATCTTGTATTGGTTGTTGTTTTGTATTTGTTTGCTTGTGGTAGTGCTTATATACCATATTATTATTATTGTTGTTGTTGTTGTTCCTCTATATGCAACTTTTTTTGAAACTAGTTGTTGGATGCTTGAAAGGTAAATCTTAACCATCTAATGTTGAAACTAGTCGTTGAAAACAACTTATATGCTTGATTTTGCATTAAAACTGACTTTATCTGCATATGAAAACAATTTAAGCAACACAAGATATTTTTTATTTGAAAGAATTAATCACATTTAAATATTCCATAATAATGAATAATCCATTATGACTAAATTTAAACGTTAAAGCACAACATTCTATAAAATCTGATTTTGATATTTTTATGAAAGGTACTTTAATTTGTTTTTCATATCTAGAAACATATCAAGTCAAAATTGTGTGTAGCAAAATTATTTTGAATTGTTTCTGTATTTAGCTATAGCAACATAACAATTCAATTTTAAGTTCAAAAGGTTTCTACAAATACATATATGTAAATGAAACATGTTGAATCAAATTAATTTCATTGTAAGTGAAGTTTGATAAAACCATGGACCAAGGTGCAGAGAATCATTTGATATCAAAATAAAATTGAAAACAGATTTTAAAACAAATTTAAAACATTTACTTGTTTATATTTATTTATTTTTAACTTTCCTTGTCTTTTTTATTTTAAAAAAATTAAGATAATAAAATAATAGTAATTAAATAAACACTTATATGGGTCTGTAGTTCATCTGTACATACTCATTGTACTTAGAGACATGTGAATATTACTGTAACATACACATAAACCATCAAATACAAACATGCACTTGGAGTTGTATGTGTACGTGTATATGTGTGTATGTGTGTGTTGTGTGTGATATATTATTCGTAAATGGCCATAATTCTCGAGAAAATAATTATGATTGTACTAGTTTTTTATGAGATATACTCCACTACCTAATCACTTCCCAAATAACTTTTGATGTTCAAGGTTGGATCATCAAAAGTGGCATATAGATCCATATGTTTGCTAATTTCAGAACAATTTTTGTGGTTTTAGGTCAAGTCATAGGTCCCCATTGTTTGTATTTTTTGATAAGTTTATTAAGATTAATATTTAAGGCTTATAAAGACTTCACTCATTTCATGTTTTTCTTTCATATGTGCTTGTTGTATGAGTAGAAGCAGAACTTGCTCAGTAAGAGTTGTCAGGAAAGAATGCTTGGAAGATTTTGTAGATGATTGACTTACGAAAGAACCTAAATGTCTTACAATATATAGACTAGGCAATTTTACATTTTGGTGTAGAGCTCTTATTATTGTAAACTTATATGTCATTTATAATGTATTATGAATATTTACAAAAGATGTGAAACGTCGACATACATACATACATACATATATATATATATATATATATATATATATATATATATATATATATATATATTTGAAATGATATCATGAGTTATATTTTTTCTACAAAAAATTTATTTTACAAAAAAATACTTATAAATCTAATTAAATAACAAATATTTTTATAATGGTCGGGTTGTTGCAGAACATCCCCAAGCTAATGGCTAATTAGAAGTAACAAATAAAGCCATCCTTAATGAACTCGAGAAGAAGTCGGTCAGGCAAAAGGACTTTGGGAAGAAGAGATCCCTTGAGTCCTTTGGGGGTACCATTGCACTCCTCAATCCTCAACAAAAAAAAATGTCGCTTCGATTAACATACACATAGAATGCCATGATTTCAGTTGAACGCGGAGAAGCCTTATGGTAAAGACAAAATTTTGACTAGGGTAACAACAATGGCAATCTAAGAGTTGAACATGACCTCGTCCACAAAATCTGAGACAAATCTAGAGTACGATAAGAAGTGAAAAAAATAAGAATAACTCGAAGATAACACACATGTTAGGGAACCTTTTTTCTTTTTAAAAGGAGACCTAGTGTGACACAAAGTTGGTGAAACCCAAAAGGATAAACAAGATAGAAGGTTGACGCCTAAATAACACGGTTTATACCTAGTTGTGGACTAATTTCAAAATGAGGCTTACAAGCATGAAGAGTTAAAAGACAAGCTTCTAACAAGGACATCTCAAGATGTATTATAGTTGAAATTTATAAACTTTGTTTAACTTTTGTAACAAGAATGATGTACTCCTTTTTCTTAATTTGGATTTTAACTCTCGGGAGGATTTTGTCAAGCAAGGTTTTAATGAGCTACGTTTTTGAAATAATTTCTCAAGGAAAATATTCCGCTCAAAAGATTGTTTGAAAATCAATGGTTAAATCTAAGTTATTTGACAAAGAAAAATCTTCGCTAGATTAAACGAATTTGGCTATCAAATCAAAGAAATTTGATAAAAACAATTAAAATTATTCTATCTCATTTTTAGCATGATTATAATTAAGTTAAAGTTACTTAGTTTTATAAGAAGTTTGACAAAGCAAAGTAGAATAAAATCATTTCATTAATCAACATTTAAGTACATAAATCATATACATAATTTAGTCATTAACTAACTGACCATCAATTACATCTTTTTTAAAGGTTAAAACCATTTACATTTAGTGAGGGAGCGAAATGCAGTGCTTGACACATTAGCATCTTAAAACCTTTCGTGTATCCCTCAACCAACACTGGCTGCAGCAAGTTCAACTTTCTCAGCCTTCAAATCCGCTTCACTCTTAGAAACATTTTCCATTCCTCTTGGAGAAGTGAAACACTGACCTCAACTTCTTTAAGCTTGTTTTTTTCCATCCTTAACACCCTCTAGAACTTTCTTGAGTAGCCCCACGATGGCTACCAAATGTTCTTACTAAACTAGGTTATAACCTTTCGAGGTGTATTAGGAGAAACTTCGAGTAAATCAAGCTTTGATTGACTTCGATCCTCTTTGAAAATAATTATCGAGCTTTGCTGATAAAGCACTGAGAGGAGATCTACTTGTAAAAGATTTTCCAATGCTCAAGTTAGTAAGAGCTTAGAGAATTATATAAGAAGTATTTAGTGAATAGTAATGAGATTAAGTGAGTAATCCTTGAAGAATAAAGTTGTATTTATAGGCTTTTTGGAAGAGACTATCTCCATTGGCTGAATAAGAAAAAGAAGATGAAGAAGTCATTAGAAGAAGTGTACCTAGGTTAATGGGAATACGAAGCGCAAATGATAACACCAAATTCTCGACCGCAAACACCAACGGAGAAATGTGTAAATACATTGAAAAATAGTAAAAAAGCTTTGAAAAATATTTATAGAGGAAAAAATGAATTGACAAAGCGTTTAATGAAACATTTAAGCATTTAAAAAAATAATTCGCTTTTAGTTTTCAGGGTGAAACATTGCAACTACGAAGCCTCGTGTAACTTAGTAAGATTAGGTGAAACGTCAAACAAATCGTGAAAAGACAAATTCAAATTTTTTAAGTCCAATTTGAATGATAGTAAAAATAATCTTCGAGCTATTGTATACCAACTAAAGCTCAATCACCCTTCACTTTAGATTTCAACTTTAAGAGCTTGTGTACTACCTGATACTAAAATATATAGAAGATATATTATAACCATAATATATTAAGAAGATATTATCCGGTGTATAACCACTTATAGATTCAAATAACTTGGATTGTGTTTAAAATATTTTTTATTACAATAAATTTAATAACCCAATGCATAATAACAACATGAACCTTAAGCCTAAAAACCTATAAATACTATTTTATTTTTGAGAGAGTACTCTTCCAATTTCATTACTATTTACTAAAAACTTCTAACATGTTTCTCTAAGCTCTTATTAATTACTGTCTCTCTTTTTGGTACATTATCATTAAGACTTGGGAATCATTTTTGAACAAATGATCAAAGTTCATCAAAACTTGATTTATTCAAAATCTTTCCTAGTACACCTTCCGAACCAAATTAAAATCTCAGATAAATAAATGTTTAAATACAATTTGTGAGAATAAGAAAGTGTTTATAAACTAGCCTATACAAATATGTTCACATTAAATTATATTTGAAAAAAAATATAAATCAGAAAGAATTACAGGCTTTACATATTTATATTTTAATTTTAATTTGGAATTAAGTTTACAAATTTGGGTTCCGGGAAGAGAAACTGTTACTATCATCAATGTTGATGGGAAGTTATTGTCTCATAAATTGTTGGTTTTGTAGAATACATTAGCATTTCAAACAGTGCAGAGGTTATGACAATTTTCTTACGTCTTCATCTTGGAATAGTGGCTGCCCACATGTTATATCTGATTCTCTTTTCTTCTGCACAGGATTCTCTTTCTTTTTTTCTGCACTTCAGATTCTCTTTTTTTCTGCACATCTGATTCGCCATGTTGAAATGGAGATTCATGTTTTTTTCTGCATCGATTTGTTCTATTCGAAAGCTTCATGTCAAGGATTAGACAGTGTACTCATGAAGTATATACTCTATAAGAAGGAAGTGATCGTGCTCATTTTTTTAGCAAAATATGGTTCTTCTGATCATAATGCTAATTCAAGCTCTTCAAAACCTTTCTTATTACGGGTTAAGTTTGCTTCGTACTGCTGCTATGGGCATCCTGTTTCAGCTATTATAACTTTTATTTATTTTTATTTCTTCCTAACATGTATAAAAAAAAAGGGTATTTGTGTTTTTTATCGCTCTAATTTCACCGCGATTTTGAGAATCTTTGAACAAACATTCAGAAGGAACTGAAATAATTGAGACATCATATAAAAGAGAAATTGTTAGATAGTTCTAGATTACTGTCTGTTTTATAGTCTTAATCATTAAGTACTTATTTTTTTAATAAAATAATAATATGGAGGGAGACTATTGGTGACTTTATCTTTTTTTTTTTTTCTCGTAATTGACTGGTTCTTTGTCACTCCATGTGATTTCGTGCATTAGCTGACATTAAAATCTCGAATGAAAAGTTTCTCGAAAACATTCTGACTAAAAGATACCAAGTTCATGTCATCTGTTACAAGGCAAACTCTGGATGCCATAAATCACGATAATCATGTGCTTGTGGCCTAGTCTTAGAAGACTAGGTAAGTTGTTCCATTTTTCCTTTGGGTGGGGGAAAGTAACCACAAGTTTCTAGTAGCCAACGTGAAGTTGGGTATTTCACACATAGAAAAAATCAATCACAGAAGATTCTGATTGCAAGGATCACATGCATTGTGATGAATGGAGGGTACTAGAAAGATGGCAAGTGAATTCATTTGAAGGACAATTTTTGAAAACCTCTTCTTATTAACTGTTTGTCAGTGGGAATATCTTACCTTGCACCTACTATTCATGTTAGTCACAAAAACTTGTATTTATGGATAACAAAGAAACTTAATAACGTACATGCACCCAACATTGTAGACCTTCCATACACTATATACTCTAATCACACTAGGTTGGCAGCACCAACAATACACGTTTATAAATGTAGCATTATAAACACGTCATCCTAATGCTAAAATCCAAATATACCTTGAACAAAATTTTCCTCACAACAGTGTTTAGTGTGTACTGTGTAGGATAAGGTATTATGTCTCACGTGGATCGTTGCAGCTAATTAATTTTCTAGACACGATCCTAACAGTGGATCAATGATCTCCAACCAATCTGTTTGGTGCTGTTTTCTTCTGTCCACTTGCCTTCAATGAATGAAATATTACGGGAAATATTTATCACTAAGCAACAAGAGATCGTGACATATGTGTGTGTGTTTGCAACAAAAACAACAAGAAAATAACAATGAGACTGAGAGAAATAATCTTTATAAATTGGAAGGTTCTATACACAATTTATTTGCAAGATTCAATGTATCTTCTATATACACTAAAAGTATTCTATATATAAAATCTAAAAAAAATAGAATAATAAAAAATTGTTAAAACGGTTAAGCTTCAACCTCATTTAAACATCGATTAGATGGTTTGTCTATTAAATGTTCTCCTAGTAAACGATCGTTTATGTTCACATCAACTTTCTTCATCTTCAAACAAAAATTAATCGGTTCTAGACGCAGTTTGAATTTCGATGGACTTGGTAAGCACATCTATTGGATTCTCTTCTGAGACTATCTTTGTAATTATAATCGTAATAGACTCAACAACATCTCACACGAAATGTAGTGTAACATCTATGTATTTGGCCCTCTCATGGTAGATCTGATGATCAACAAGATGGATGACACTTTGACTATCACAATGTGTAGTCACAAACTCTTGCAAAATACTCAACTATGCTATCATCCCTTTCAACCACAATGTTCTTTCACCCTTCGTTAAGCACGATATACTTAACCTAAATAGTAGATAAAGCCATCACTGATTGAAAATTGGCCTTCCAACAAATTGAAGTTCTAAATAATGTAAAATCATCCAGAAAATGATTTTCTGGTATCAACATTCCCTGTGTAATATGTGTCTACAAACCATTCTATAACATTCCCGCTAAGGTGGATTATATATATATATATATATATATATATATATATATATATATATATATATATCAAATTAAACAATATTATTCCTCTCACATACCTTATACCTAGTTCAAAGCCTCTCAATGAGAACATCTAGGATCTGTTGTGAACTTCCTAACCACACTTACAATACCATCTCGTACATTATGCTCTCTACTCCATTAGAATATGGAATAATCTTCATCTCCTTCCTACCTTCCTCAAAATTAGGGGCTTTGATTGGTGACCCAAAATCATATTCATGAGCTTAGACTTATACATCTTAAACCTTTCAACTACATTCTGCAATTATCCTTACTAAGATAAACACACCTCTCCAACAGTCTAATTCCTCCATATTCCATCCCAAGTATTTGCCTTGCAAAACTAAGATCCTTCATTTCAAAATTTGAGCTTAATTTTTATTTGAACTCCTTTATCTCACCTTTATACTAGCTAAAAGTAAGGATATCATATACATACAAGAACAATAACAACGCACAGATTTCTTCTCTTTTCAAAATATAGACACAGTTATCATAATTATTTCTCTGGAATCACTTGTACCGCTGCTTTAGACTCTACTTCAAGCCACACAAAAATCTCTTCAAGGGACATACCTTTCTTTGATCTTCCACAAATCTCCCAGGTTGTTGCATGTAGATGGTTTCCTCCAAGATTTCATGTAGAAAAGTTGTTTTCAAGTCCAATTGTTCACTACAACAAAAACTAAAATTTTCGACAAGACAAATCTATCGAAAACACCCAAAATTTGTCGTATTTATCGACGGATTTTTGACAAAAATAAATTCGTCGATAAATCGACGAATATTAATTTTATTATAAAAATTAATATCCATAATTAGTGAAGGATTAAATCTGTCGATAAATCTGTCAATAATGATATTTTACCGACAGATAAAATTTCGTTGATAAGGTTTCATCAGTAATTTAGCTTTTTCTTGTAGTGGTTCTAAGATTGGGTTGTATGGTTAACGATTGGTATCAAAATCCTTACTGAATTGTGTTTTACGACAAGTGAGAATATTTCATTATAGTCTATCTCTCCACTTGAGTAAAACATTTTGTCACCAGTCTCGTCCTGAACCTTTTATTTCTCCACACTTATATTCCCTCCTTCTTCTTGAACACCAACTTCTTATTCCTAGGTGGATCAACAACTATCCACATATGTTCTTCTTCAAATATTTAATCTTCTCCCTAGCAACCTACCACTGTTGACCTTCTATGCCTTCTATAGCCTCCCTGAAGCTCTTAGGTTCTGAACCTTCTATTTTCTAGCTGTTGTCAAAGCATAGTTAATTTTTTCTTTATTTTTCTCTAGATGTATGTAATCATAATCATTCGAGTGTTGTTGAATGTGACATCCCTACTAATGAAGTATCTAGCTTCCCAAGTTCTAACCCCCATAGCTTATACCCATGCATTCCTTCTAGGTATTGAATACAATCATTTATTCGAAGTAAGTATTATGTTTTGAGATATTCTACAATACATTTTTCTTTTACTTTTAGTGGCTTATACCTTTAATAATAAAGGACCATGATATTTTGATACTTAACAAATTGTTATACTCATTTCACAATTATTATTTTACCTTTCATCCTCTTTTTTTCTTTATAGCTACAAAAAATTATTTTCATAATGACTATATTACCCCTAAAAATAGGTTGTTAAATGGTTAGTGTTGTGAAAACTTTATTTCTCAATAACAAATACCTTTCCCCTTTTCATTTTTTTTTCAGAAATTGGTTATTAATATCTTTCATCTTAATCCATCACTCATTTGACCAATATTTTAACTTAAAGAACTGCTTATGATTTTATATACCGGAAGTTAGACCATAGTTGTGCGGACAATTATTTAGAAAATTATCGGATAGTGTAGAGTGGTATCTTTGTATTATGCTAACATGTTATTAAAATCATCTCGATTTCATATGGATAATTTGTAAATAACATAAAAGCATTTTTGTTTTGTAGGGAAGATATCGTAATTAATATACTATTTACTATCATTGTTCAAAAGCAATGGTAATATAATTCTTATTTCATTTTATTAAAGTTGTAGTAAATAATTTTTATTGGTGTTTTCTTTTCTTTTTATTCTCTTTCTTCCATTATTGTTACGAGTTCAAACTACCATAATTCTTACTCCGCTCATGTTGTTTGTTGTAAGTATTTATTCTAGTTGTATTGTTTCTCGTTGCCTCCACCATGACTTTTGCCATCAATCACTACCCTTTCAAAGCTCTTAACCACCAGTATCCCTCTTGGATTATCTTCACATGGGTAGGTTTTCTTGTGCTCTTATAAATTTATCTGTAATTTTTAAAATTTAGTTATACATAGTGAGATATTGTGATTTATTTGATAATTTGAATTATATTAGAGTTGTTTTTATTGATTAGTTTTTTAATGCATTGGTAATAGGTTTGGAGGTGTTTGACTCTCAACAAATTATATTATTTTATTTTTAGAAAATATTCATATTTTTGATGTTCGGTCACCAAAATTTTGAAAAAATTATATAAACTCAAAATTCTGAAGCTTGAAAGAGTTTCGTAGTTTAGTAAACTCGGAAGAGTTTACTTGAATATTAGAAATCATATTATCAAAGTTAGAGAACGGAGATGACAAGGCATGGAAGTCTCCTTGGTTGAATCCTATAGGGAAAACGTGTCATTGGTTGAATCCCTTTATATTATTATTTTAAAATAATTTTTTTAATATATTTATGTTTAATTGACCAATCCAAATAAAATGTAATACATTAAAATAAAGATTGTGTGAAACATAGTTTTTTTTAAAAAAATAATTGATTTGTTTAACATGTAAACCTAATTTGATAATAATGTATTATATTGTTAAAATTTATTTTATATTGCATAAATAATCTTAGATTCCTGTTTTTGAATTCAATATAAATATTATCTCCAATTTGAAATGCTCATGATTTCTTTTATATAAAAACATGAGAAAAATTCTCTAGCACTTAATATATTGAAGGTTGATTTGTCTGGTTGAAAAGATAATTATTTTTTAATAATTTATTAGTACATATATTGTAATCCATATTTTATATATTCCTGAAATTTGGTTTATGACTTTTGTGTTTATTTTTGGGAATACCGTATGGAATGTTGTTGAAAATTTGTGAAATGTAAGAAAATTTGATTAAAATTTACATATTAATTAATACATACACTATAAAAGGGTTAATGTTTTTTAATAGGATGAGGTCACACCTTTGGTTGAAAAAAATGATATTTATTTTAGACATATAAAATTTAAATATAGATTTGAAATTGGATTGACTCGGCAAACATAAGTAATGATATAAGAGAGAAGTAACATAATTTATACAATTTATCTAATGTAGTGTTAGTAATAATGTTGATGGAGTAAGGGTTCTCACTACATAAATTGTTTTAACGAGAGAAGACTCAATGTTACCAAAATTAAGACACACCTTTTGTGTGATGGTTTTCTTTGAAATCATATAATTTAGACAATAACATGATAAAATATTAGATTTGTCAAATGTGTGCCAATTGAAAGTTTATTGATTCCATGATGAACGACCGATTGAAAGACATGTGTTGAAATAAAGTCTTTTGTTCAAACACATGTACATAAAAATATGTTTATTGATGTAAAGACCTCGTTGTATCTTGAATAAACTAACATTACACAATATTTAACAAGATTGATGAATTTGAATATTTTATAGTAATCAAACATTTGTAATGGCAATATAAATGTTTATTTAATAATGACTCATAATATTAAGGTCAAGACAGCTCTTTTATAGGTGTTATCTTCAAAGATAAGATGTTTGTCTCTATTAATGCTTCTTATTAGTCCGGGTTATTATGAAAATGTAGAGAAATTAGTTCAATTGAAGAAACATTTATCCATGGTCACCAATGTAATAGGATAGGGTTACAAACAGTAATGTTAGACATTCTTCTAGGAACTTGTAGAGGTATGAATGAAAAGTATATTAGTGGTTTTATGTTGTAGTAATAGCTATTGAATAAGTTAAAATGAAGGGATGAAGTTCTCTATAAACAGAATGTAACTCACTAGTGATAATTCAGTTCTTCACTAATTATAGTGTGGTTCCTTGGAATACAAGAGAAATATGACATACATGAATGAATGTAGTCATACATATTTTAAAATCACTTTGTATAGAAGAAAATAAATGTGTTCATAGGTTAACAAACCTTAGTATCTTCTAAAGACAATATCTTTTTGGTTTGATTAGTTTTCTACTTGTGTAAGGAAGATTTCTTTTGAAATAGATTTGAGTTACCAGAATACATTAATAATGAGTTTTTCTAATTTGATAAAGAATAAAGGAATCTTATACTTCGTCTAACTATAAATGGAATGAATTCATTCAATAATTTAGATATCAACCATAATTCATGGTCTATTTCGCTAGATATTTAGAACTTATCTCCTGAATTGTGCATGAAGCAAAAATACATTATATTTTCTATGATACTTTATAGTCCAAGATAGCCAAAAAAATGATATGGATGTTCCTCTAAGTTTACTAATTGAATAGGTAGATAGTTGTGAGATGAGGACATAAAGTCTTTAATGATTTGATAAATAAATTTTTCTATATATGCATGTCATATTTTGTGTTATCAATGACTTCTTGTATTATTAAGAGTCAAAAAAACATGTCTCGTATGTAAAGAAAAAAAAAACTTTTAGCAAACATAAAGGGAATAAAAATTTGCTGATTCCGCATTATGATATGGATAAGGAATAAATTTATTTTTAAATTTTTATTTATAGTTGTAATTTTATTTTTTTAATCAAGTAGGTTAAACCATCATAAGCATGAGTTCATTAAAAATCACAAGGTGATCAATTAAGTTGGATTATAGAAAACAATAAAACTATCAGTGAGAATATTTAGAATTTAATTTCATATTTTCTTGTAAAGATTATTATAAATATATACTCATTTTTTTGTATTTTTTATTACATCATTTATTATATTTGTGTTTTTTTTTTCTTTTGAATGTTTAGATGTAGTGTAAAAGCATTTGCCAGACACTGCCTTGCCTGCACAGTCAACTAAACAATAAGGCTATAGAGTAGAATTTGGGTTATTTGAGAAACTATTTACCAGATATCAAGAGGTACTTGCATTTTCCATAGTCTCAATAAGCCATAAATATTGACTCAGTAGTAACCAGGAAATGACACTGGTCACAGATTCATAATAATTTTCTGGAGCTTTTTGTAAGAAAACGAACAGTGTTATCAGTTTCAAAACAACTGCATCATAATAAATCATTTGCAAAAACTAGTACCTTTAGCACAGAATTCCTACTCAGGATGGTGCATAAAATATTATAAATAGATTTGACTTTTCAATGAAACTAACAGACAATATTATCGATAAAAATAGATCTTGTAGTAATTTGCCAAAACTGAATAGGGTATACAATAATGCATACCACCTCTCTGACTGTGAGCCAAAATCTGAATTTCGTCCAAACCCTACCCTTCAAAATATATTTTCACCTTCAGATTCAGACGTATAGTTCCAACCAATTCTCTTTCAACCAGCCAAATATTACTTCATCATTGTGCTTGGTCTGACAGTTCCAAACCCTAACTAGCTACCCTTCAAAACATGCTTCATCTATCTTCAACAGTTAACGGATTCACTTTCTAGCAGGGAAAAAGCTATGGCTGAAAATCCATAAGCCAAATATAACATCTAAATTGAGGACCAAATCTGCATACCTGCCAAATGCTACATGTCTCTCGGTGGATCATCTCCTAGTTACTAGGGCATAGGTGGGGATCCGTTGATTTTTGATGACCTTTAATCAATTCGTTATGGCTGTTTCCTACTGTCCACTAGTTTTTCAATAAATGAAGATTGGGAAACGACATATTCCCTCTGCTCTCAAGTTTCCATATCAGTAAACAGTAGGAGACTGTGAAGCAGCAAGTTACAGGAATAGAGCATGCCACTGTCTCAGAGAATACCAGCTGACACACAAGCTCAGACCTGTCTCTTATTTCTATGAGTATCACTAAAGTTGTTTTACACAATCAACAGATCATAATTTATGAATTTTATTATCTTTTAAGTGATTTTCTTACAAAAAAAAATAAATTATTATCATATATAATTCCTTTTACATAATCATGTATAATTATTTTTTTAATCACTACACAATTTATTACTTTAAACAACTAAAAAGTGAAATTAGCTTTAAACAATTGTTTAAATAAATGGTTAGAATATACTTATTTTCAGTAGTTGTCTCTTTAGGTTATAACTTTTTAAGTGTTGCATTTATTTATTTATTTATTTATTATTATTATTATTATTATTAATATTAATAATGTTAATAGTAATATTAATAACAATCTTAATAATAATGATAAATTATAGGTCTAATTAAAAATTTGTGGTTTAAATTATATTTTATGTATAATATTTACAAGTTACATTTCTAAATATTTCTATATATATTGTCTTTTTATTTCTAAATTAAAAAATGTCATATTTTTATTATTTCAGGTCATTCTTTTTGCGTGATTTTTTTTTTAAGGTCATGATATGATACAAAACTATGGATTAAACACACATAACCTGAGAAGTGTGGTTTATAATGGTTTGTAAGTTATATTTGTAAAATGTTGTTCTTTTACTTTTAGGCTAATTTATATCTTTGTGGGTAACTTCAATATTGCTTACAACTTTAAAAGAGAGAAGGCGACAAGATTGGAGAAACGAGATGGTCAGAAAGTAAGTTAGGGATATTGGTGAACAAGAAAAATAAGAGATATATTTGAGAAACAATAACTATACATAGGATAGGATACCAATATTTAATTTTAATTTTAGATTTAGAGTCAGGAGAACTACACCAAAATAGAAAATAAGTCTTTAATTTTATTTGTATGAGAGTCAAAGAAATTGTACCAAAGATAAGAAACAAACCTTTAATAGTATCAAATGCGGTGTTTTAAATATTTAATTATAAAATTAAGATAATTTTAAAACACACTTTTTTGTTTCTAAATTATTTATAATTATAAGTTACATTTCAAACTATTCATGTTTAATGACTCATATTCTATAAATTTGAAAATTATATTATTATCCTTTTATTTTTAAATTAAAAAAATCACACTTTTATTATTTTAGGTCACAATTTTCTAGTATGGTCTATTATAAATATTCATGACTAAAAAATGTGACCTATAATAATTCATAAGACACATTTATTAAAGAGTATCATTTTTAACTTTAGATCATATTTATTTGTTTCTAACCAACTTAAATATTATCTAAAATAATAATTGATTTAGTGAAATTTTATGGGCACATTAATATACTAACATTCAAATTTGTTGGCAAAATAAAATAAAAGCAATTTAAATATAAAATATATAATTTGTATTTTTAAATTTATATTATTATACATAAATAATGTCATTTATAAATAAATAAATAAATAACGAAAATGAAGAAGATAGGAAGAAGAAGATAGCCCAATTGAGGATCAGCCTCTTTATGAGTTATTGTTGATAGACACCCAAACAGTAAGAAAAATATCTGAAAAGGTATTTGAAATGTATTGTTTTAATATTTGATGGAAGTAAAATTTAGTAAAGAGAAATATTTAATAAGTGTTGTAAAGAGTGTATTTATAACTTTTTCCAAAGTTATAAGCATGGCCACTCCCTCTATATCCAAAGAAACAGTAGTTATGATAGAATAAGGAGTTACATGTAGCGTGGGATGTTGATTAATTTATCTATTTTTATATTATTTTCATTCTACTTTTTATTAGACAAATATACATATGAACTTTTCTGTTTCAAATGTCTTATGAACTAATTATTTTAATTCGTAATCAAAATAATTAAATTTATAATATTTACTTCATAGAAAAGAGAGAGAACGGTTAAATTTGTAATAAATAAACATTTATATGAAAACTAATGTAATTAAAAAATTATAAAGTAAATACCTTTCTCCTTGTTAAAGATATATATTGTGTCATAATGATGGAATTTACACTATTTTTATAATATGTTAAAGTATGTGACACTTTATTCTATTATTATATTTTTGAAAAAGAATCATGTTATATCATTGTGTTAATAGTTTTATCGGAAGAATTAAGGAAATAAAAAAACATATGACGAGTGTTTCAATCATCAAATTTTAACTTTAAGTTCATTAAAATATCATAGTAAAGTTAATATTAATATTTTAATTATTTAAGTATCAATAAGATTGTAATAGTCATCCAAGCATACAACACATAAAAAATAAGAAGATTGAACATAAATGTACATTATACAATTTTTTTGAATTCATCAAATCGTCTAAAGATAAGGAGTTGAACCACGTCGCTCTATTTTGATTATGATACTATAATATACTCAACAATCAAAGAACTTTGTATGTGTATGTAAAACTTGGTAATGTTAATATAAAAAAATAGATTATCAAAAGGAAAGACATTATATACACAGTAATTTGAGTACATGATATAAATAAAAATGAAGAATAACTTATTAAAGAAAGAGAAGAGGAAACATGAAGAATAAATGAAAGTATGACAAATGAAGATAAGTAAAAAGAATAAAAGAAAGATATCAAGGAAGATGAGATTAGAGGATTGTTCATTACTAACTCTTAGATTTTAGGAGGAATTCGAGAGATGTAAGTGCTTGATGGTTACAATTTGAGATACCATAGTCTAAAATGTAAAGAGTTGGAATTGACTTTTAGAGCTTCTAAAATGGTGAATGGCACTCACATGAGCACATGAATTAGTTAGAATCTTCCATTTGACTTTTCAAGCTTTCAAGATATATTTATGACCCTTGAAAATCTTAAGTTGACGTCACATGTGCCAAACTTCCATGTAATTATTGTTTTTCACATGTAATCATTTATCTAATTTTTAGAACTACCATATGCACTCCCTAATTTCAAGGGATTAAGAGATGTGTTAAACATAGTTAAGTGAGTTAGCTCTTTATTGGATCACTTCTTCTCTTGGATGAATTCCACTCTATATAGAGGAGGGCTCTCTCTTCGTAAAACATATGACATGTTGAAGTGAATGAAATCTCTTGTGAGAATTTGTGAGAGTTTGAGTGTTTTTCTTCTCTTGTTTTAGTTCTTATCTTAAGAAGCTTTCTCAAATGGTGAATTCTCTTGCACTTGTCCTTAGAGTTCTTCTCTCAAAGTGGCATGTTCTTCCATACTTCTTCCTTTAATCCATTTTTATTTTCAATTCCTTTATTGTTCTTGTTTTTACATTTCAAAACACGAATGCCAAATTGGTTCTTACATGCTTCCATGTCTTTTGCGTCAAACATATATGTTCTTCCATGGAAGTTTTCTCCTTCATCTCCTTGTAAGTTTAGCAAGATCTTCCTAACTTATTAGCATTCATATTACTACAACATAAAAGGTATCATAAAAGACTACCAAATTCTTAAAAGTTTGGATACATCTAACAGAGAATCAGCATGACATCTAGCAAGAATCATCTCTTAAAGGCCTAAAAATAAAAGAATCTCTCCAAGCAAAGAAAAAATAATGAATGACGTATATATTTGCATGCATTTTTGTTACGAGATTCTAAGATTGAATTATTTCATAAAGTGTTAAACTATCTAATAAGATTATGAAGTTATCTCACAAAATGAGAGTTTAAACTTCAAATCCTCTCATCAATTGCATTTCAAACATATCAATTTCTATTATGAAGTTATCTCACAAAAATGAGAGCCTAAACTTCAAATCCTCTCATTGAGATTTATTACTTGCATTCAAACATATCAATTTTTATGTTGTCTAAGAGTGATAATTGAGTAATACTTGAGAAAGTGAATAAAGACTTAGTGTTAAATAATATTTGTTTTATTTATCTCAATGGAGATAAAAATAATAGATTAGAGTCACTTTCTTTAACTGTATAATCTAGGAATGACAGTAACAGTGCTTGTCTAATCTTTATATTCTAACATATTCATTTCAAGATTTGTCTTAAAAAAATAACTTGATGTAGCTCATATTATGTGAACTAGTATATAAATAAGTTCACTGTACAATTTATTTTACATTTATACTGCTAGCTTTGTTTATTTCACGGGTTTTGAGAAAACATTTGTGAACTTTTTTCAAACTAGTAGGCAACTCCTTTTAGAATCTATACCCCTATGTTCTTTATGAAAACTTTGCAAAATTGTTTTTAAGTTTTATTCAACTCACCCTTCTAGATCTGACTTGTTATTTTAGCTAGTATCAAAACTAACCTCTCAAGGTTTTACAGGACTAGAGGAAGATCTCAAAAAGATGATATGTAAAGAACGACAAAAAAATAATAGATCCCCTCTTTTAGAGGATAAAAAATTGACTATTTGAAGCAAAGCATAATAGCAATCTTCAAGCCATGCCACATCTACATGATGGATATCATTGAAAATTGCAACTACATTATACTAGATGAAAACAACAATCTCATCTCCAAAAACCTATGAAACAATGCACAAAGCAAAGATACCTATTGAAATTTACAATGATAAATGCTCCGATGTGTGCATTGTCAAAAGAAGAATACACTAAGGTACAAACATTGAAGGGAGTAAGAGAGATGTGAGGTAATCTAATAATAACATATGAGAGTTCTACGACGGTAAAACATAACAAAATCAAATTATTTATTAGACAATACGAGTTCTTCAATATGAAAGATAAAAAAACTTACAAAGTATATTTAATATATTTCATATCATATAGAATAAGATTTGCTCATTAAGAAAACATTATGAAAACTATGTTCATATATGACAAAATACTGTTTAATTTTTCCAGACATTGGTCATCACAGTTCATGATATCGTAGATGTTAGCACCAGTGGGCTGCTATGGTGATTTGATGAAGCCAACCAAGTGAAGATGTTCAAGACCTTATGATCATATGTGGAATGCATGAAGACTTCATGAAGATTGAAGACTTTGTCTAGAACTTAGAAGTGTGTGTTGTGGGGTAAGCTTGAGGTCTAATTAGTGAAGCATGCAATCTTAATCAATGATAAGCTCCAAATATATTTTCTGAATTAACAAAAGTTTTGAAAAATCATTAAAATCAAAACTTGCGTTTTAAATAATTGTTTTAACTAACTGGAGAAAAACAGTCGACTATTTGAAGATTGAATCGACTGAATTTTTAAATGACAGTTATGTTTAAATAGATGGCGCGAAACTTTTGAAAGTTAACGAAAATCATTTTACACATTTTCTGAGCATGCAAATTTGAGATTCCAAAGAGAGAAAAGAGAGCAAATGCGCCCGCGAGTCTTATGATCAAAGATCAATCAAAGTTTTCATCAAGAACGGTTTTCTTGAATTGCTGCTGGAGCTATCATCTGACTGAGACTGTTCTTCGCTGATTTGATCATCAAGACTAAACCTTCTATACCTTTACTTGTTTCTTTTGTATTCGTTTGTATAGAAGTGCTTGTATTACAGTAACCTTGTTCGCACATCATCTGTTTTGACATTTATTCTGAGTTCTTGAATTTCCTGGGTTGGTAATTCTGTTCTGTACAGTGGGCTCTGTATAGGGTGCGACTTGCTGTGGGTTTCAGCAAGGGTCTTCGTGAAACACACAGTGGGTTTCTGTGTGGTTTCCTGTTCTGCTGTGGGATCAGCAGTGGTCTACTGCGAGTTGCAGTGAGACATTTTTGGGTTATACAGTGGGCCCTGTATAATGTTACTTGCTGTAGGTTTCAGCAAGGGAGTTCTTGAAGCACACAGTGGATTCTGTGGTGTTTCTTGGTCTGCTGTAGGGTCAGCAGGGGTTGGCTGCAGAGTGCAGTGTCGTCTTGCTGTAGGCAAGTGTTGTAATCTGGATCAGGTTGATCAATTTAGTGAAATCCTTACTGTGTGTGAAGGACTTGACGTAGCCCTACTGTTGGGTGAACCAGTATAAAAATCTGTTGTGTCCTTATTCTCTCTTGCTCTCTCTCTTTATTGTTCTTGTTGATAGTCTTGAATTTTTCAGAATTAAGTGAATCTTGCTAATTGAATAACTTCATCATTTTCTGAAAGCATTTTAAAAAATAACCTAAAATCAGTTATTCCATTTTTAACACAGTCTAATCCAAACTGCTCTGAATCTGCTAAAAACCAGTATATCAGTTTTCTACAAATCAGCAGTTTCGCAATTTGCTGGGTTAACTGTTTATCAGTTATTTTACTAGAAAACCAAATCTTTCATTGTATAAAACTGTTTTTAGAATCTATAATTGAACCATAATTGATTTAAGATTTAAACATCTTTTAATAAGTGTTTCTTTAATAAAAAGAATTTTATTTCTTGATTGACTCATTATAATTCGAACTGTTGATTGAATCAGAGTTTATCAATTCATTCTGTGTGGTTAACTTCTATTCTGTTTCTGTGCAGTTAACTAAATTGCTTTCGCACTTACATTTAAATTCTGATAAAATTGTTTGACTTACTGCATTGTACTGTGACTGGATTATATTCTGTTTACTGGTTCATTCTACTGTCTTACTCAGTAAAGTCAATAAAGATCCAGTTTATTAAACAACTTTGAATTTCTTAAAAGGGTCAACTAGTTTTTGAAAAAGATTTTGAAATCCAATTCACCCCCTTCCCCCTCTTGTATTTCAGTAAAAACAATTTCTTTCAATTGGCATCAGAGTTAGGACTTGTATCCTAGTCAAGTTTTCGATCCATGGCTAAAAACAGTTTGCCTTTTGCTGAGGGGGCTTCAATAAATAGACCTCCAATGTTTTCTGGTGTGAATTACCAATTCTGGAAAATCAGAATGCAGATCTTTATTGAGTCTATTGACAGAGGCATTTGGAATGCAATTATAAATGGACCATATATACCTATGCATATTGTTGATGGTGTGTGTGCTGTGAAATCTTTTGATGAACTGACTAATATAGAGAATAAGCGTGTACATTATGATTACATTGCCAAAAATATTATAACCTCTGCCTTGAACATGGATGAATTTTCAGGGTATCTCAATGTACCTCTGTAAAGGAGATGTGGGAGGTGCTGGAAGTCACTCATGAAGGCACGAATGATGTTAAACAGGCAAGGAAACATACATTGATTCAGGAGTACGAATTATTTAGGATGCAATCAGGAGAATCAATTGTTGATGTGCAGAAACGATTCACTCATATAGTTAATCACCTGATCGGACTGGGAAAACAGTTTGATAAAGAGGAACTGAACGTCAAGATTCTCAAATGCTTGGACAGAAGTTGGCAGCCAAGGTGACAGCAATTTCAGAAACTAGAGATTTAACAACTCTCACAACAGCTGCATTGTTTGGCAAACTGAAAGAGCATGAACTGGAGATGACAAAGCTGAACGAAATGGAATCTGCTGAAAAGAAATCCAGAAGCCTTGCACTGAAATCAAAAGTTGCTAAAATAGAAACCAGTGAGGACAGTTCAGAAGAAGATAGTGATTCTGAAGACATCAGTCTGCTGACAAAACAATTCCAGAAATACATTAAGTTGAAGAGAAAGGAAAAGAATCAGCAATCTAAAAGGTATACTAGAAAACCTGATTTAAATCCAAATAAGCTAACCTGTTATGGCTGTGGCAAACAGGGACATATGAAAACAGACTGTCCAAATCTGGCTAATAAAGAGAAGAGCATTAAAAAGAAGAATTACAAAGTTGGAAAAGGAAGAAAGACATATGTTGCATGGGAAGACAATGCTTCTTCATCCAGCAGCTCTTCACAGGAAGACAATAAAGGAAATTCGTGCTTTATGGCTGGAAAAGATTCTGAGGTTAGCAGGGAAGACTCTAGTACTTCCATTAACAGTACAAATTACAATTTACTACTGGATGCGTTTCAAGAGACGCATGAGGTAGTAGAAAAACTGGCTCGTTCCAACAATAGACTGAAGGGTAAGAACAACTGGTTGGAAGCCAAAGTTAAGGAACTGGAAGATGAAGTTTTAAGAATGAAAACTTCCAGTAACTTAGACTCCAGCAAGCCAGCAAAATGTGAAAACTGTGAAATTCTTCAAAAGAAGGTGAACTACCTAATTACTACTGCTTCAAAGTTGACTATGGGAACAACCAATCTGAATGCCATTCTAGGCTCTCAGAACTGTGTTTTCGAAAAGGCTGGAATTGGACATCAACCCACTTTCCCAAGGAAACAGAAAAAGTACAATAGCTTTTTTGAAACCAATACTAAACAGTTTTCACAGCCTATTACCTGTTTTTATTGTATGAAAAAGGGTCATTCTGTTAAGGACTGTAAATTTAGAAGGTTTTTAGTGCCAAAAGGTTTAGTTAAGTGGGTGCCCAAAAGCACATCTAACACTGTTGGACCCAAATTTAACAGGGTACCAATGCCTCAATTCTAATCTATTTTGCAGGTCTGCTTGGCATCCAGTAAGCTGATGTGGTATCTGGACAGTGGATGCTCGAAGCATATGACAGGAGATTCAACCCAGTTGATTAATATCAAATGGAAACCTGCAGGATATGTGACATATGGTGACAATAACCGAGGCAAGATACTTGGAGTTGGTGATATTGGAAGAAATGATAGAGTAATCATCGAAGATGTACTCTTAGTGAAAGGATTAAAGCACAGCTTGCTAAGTATCAGTCAATTGTGCGATAAAGGGTACAAGATAATGTTTGAGCCTGATCAATGTCTCATAACAGATTCAAAATCTGCTGAAACGATTCTTGTAGGTAAAAGAGTGAGTAACATTTACATGCTTAATATGTCTAGCATATTGGCATGAATTGTTTGTTATCCCGAGATGATGAATCTTGGTTGTGGCATAGGAGACTTGCACACATTCATATGCATCATTTAAATAGGATTGCATCTAAGGATCTTGTAATTTGTCTTCCTAAGCTTAAGTTTGAGACGAACAAACTATGTGGAGCATGCCAAATGGGTAAGCAAACTAAAAGCTGTTTTAAACCGATTAATGTTGTTTCAACAACTAGACCACTTGAGCTGCTGCATATGGATTTATTTGGTCCCTCTAGAACTATGAGCCTAGGAGGGAATTATTATGGTCTTGTTGATGACTATTCCAGGTTCACTTGGACATTTTTCATAACCATCAAAGATGAAACTTACCATGTCTTTAAAGGATTTGTCAAAGTTGTTCAGAATGAAAAAGACTGCAGTATTTCATCCATTAAATCTGACAATGGAAGAGAATTTCAGAATGAGAAGTTTGACAGATTCTACAGTAAACTGGGTATTAACACAACTTCTCAGCACCAAGAACTCCACAACAGAATGAAGTTGTAGAAAGAAAAAACAGAGCTTTGGAGGAACTGGCCAGAACCATGTTGAACGAGAATGGACTACCCAAATACTTCTGGGCAGATGCTGTCAGCACAGCGTGTTATGTGCTAAATAGAGTGTTGATCATACCCATACTGAAGAGAACTCCATATGAACTATTCAGAGGAAGAAAACCGAACCTGTCTCACCTAAAGGTCTTTGGCTGTAAGTGCTTCATACCTAATAATGGTAAGGACAGCCTTGGTAAGTTTGATTCCAAGTCTGATGAAGGTATTTTTGTGGGTTACTCACAACATGGTCATGCTTATCGGGTTTATAACAAGAGGACCATGCTGATAGAAGAATTTGTACATGTGAATTTTGATGAAGCTAACCAAGATATGCAGGAAAGACCTGAGACACATGCAGATCATGAAAGTCCAATTATTCAACCAACTGGAACTGAACTGGGAAACAAGACTGAAGAAACCAGTGTGCTACCAGAAATTCAGTCAACAGAAGCATAAGAGCAATCTGTTGAACAAGAAGGTGTTCCTGACAGGATCAGTTCAGACTTGCCTAAGGAGTGGAGAATTCCTAGGAATTTATCATTGGACAATGTAATTGGTCAGGTGTAGAAAGGAGTTTCAACCAGAAGTGCACTGAATCAATTCTGTGAACATATGGCTTTTGTTTCACAGACTGAACCAAAGACTGTAGTTGATGCACTGGAAGACAGCAACTGGATAACAGCTATGCACGAAGAACTGAACCAGTTTGCAAGGAATGAGGTCTGGATACTTGTTCCCAGAACCAATAAGATGAATGTCATTGGCACCAAGTGGGTGTTCAAGAACAAGTTAGATGAACATGGTGTTGTCATGAGAAACAAAGTTAGACTGGTTGCTAAGGGTTACAATCAGGAAGAAGGAATCGATTGTGGGGAAACCTATGCACCAGTAGCAAGACTTGAAGCTGTTAGATTGCTCTTAGCTTATGCTTGCATGAATGGATTCAAGCTTCACCAAATGGATGTCAAAAGTGCTTTCCTTAATGGGTATATTGATGAAGAAGTCTATGTTTGTCAACCTCCTGGATTCGAAGATCATAAGCATCCAGATTATGTCTTCAAACTGAAGAAAGCTCTATACGGTTTGAAGCAAGCCCCAAGACAGTGGT
>Ga0209489_104922_pt1 | contig 23937 bp, 9 predicted proteins | sample SiratrowhiteBW_FD_187527 | JGI IMG/M metagenome (GOLD analysis project Ga0209489, IMG submission 187527) | Root nodule microbial communities of legume samples collected from California, USA - Siratro white BW (SPAdes) (version 2) | ecosystem: Host-associated > Plants > Roots > Nodule | place: USA...
TATATATATTATTTTAAAAAGCACTAATTTAGAGGCAGCGACATTAACTTTGTTTGGATTTGCTGATAATAAATAAATAAATAATAATAAAAGAAAGCGAAAAATCACAACAATGTGTACAATGGGAGATTGATTCGATTGAGTAAAAGATGGTAAAAGTAACTAAAAATAAATAAATATATTTTACTAACAAATTTATTTTATTTATTGTGTTTAATTTATTATTATTATTGTTGTAATAAAAGGAGACATAAATATTAAAATATTTATAATATAATAATGTAAATAATATATAACATAATATTATTGAGAGAACATAATCCATTATACTCTTAACTATAGGAGTAAAACTGTATTGGGAAGATTTATTTAAATATTCTCATTACTATAAATTTTTGTAAGAATTACATTAAATAAAATTGCGAATAAATTAAAAAAGGTATTTTTGTCCAACGTATATTTTTGTAATGAAGTACTAACCTTTTCTAATCCATACCAAATAAATGTACTTTATTCTTTTTTCAATTTAAATAATTAAATCATTCACAAAACAAAGCAGTATAAATATATATATATATATATATATATATATATATATATATATATATATATATATATATATTAATGAACGTTATTAGCGCTTTTGCATTAGACTTTTTTACATTCTTTTACTTTTTATTTTTCTTAGTATTTTTTATTTTTTAATTCTTTAAATAATATTTTTTCTTTTTTTATTTGTTTTTTATACCGTTATATCAATTGTGTTACTTTTTTATTTATTTTATATTTTTATTTTTGTATGGTTACTTTAATTGTGTTATTTTTTTAAGAATTATTAAAAATTTTAGTTATTAGTTGATTAAAATTAAATAAAAAATAATGTAAAAATAATTGAATTAATTTTTTTTAAAATTAATACAAAGAAAATAAAATAAAATATTTTATAAATTTTTCTAACTAATTAATCATAATAAAAAAATAAATAATAAATTATTTTATTTTGTATTTTATAATAATTTAAATTAGGTATAATAAATTATATTAAAAATATTTGATAAAGATATTATTTAATTTTTTATAAAGATAATATTTGATAAAGATATCATTTAATTTTTATAAAAATAATATCATTTTATTGAAAATCCAATGATATCTTTACAAAAAATCAAATGATATATTTATAAAAAATCAAATGATTACTTTATCAAATATCTATAATATAATTTATTATACTAAATTTAAATTATTATAAAATATAAAATAAAAATTACTTTTCTATTATGATTAACTAGTTAAAAAAATCTATAAAATATTTTATTTTATTTTCTTTATATTAATTTTTTTAAGAAAATTTAATTCAATTATTTTTATATTATATTTTATTTAATTTTAATCAACTAAAATAATAAATCTTAAAAAAACAAAGTAATAGTAAAAAACGAAATATAAAATAAATAAATAAAATAATACAATTGATATAACCGTATAAAAAACAAAAAAAAATTAAAAAACATAAAAAAATATTATTTGAAGAATTAAATAATAAAAAATACTATTTGAGAAATTAAAAAATAAAGAGTGAGAAAAATAAAAAATAAAAAATGCTATTTAGGTAAAAAAGTCTTTGCATTATCGATAAAAAAATTTAAATGAGTTTCTTCCTTAATTATTTTTCTACCAAGTTTTTATGATATGAAAACTATAGTTTATTATTTCTACTCAATTAAGTGCTCTACGCATTCATCAAGTTAGGTATATCTAATAGGAATTATTTACCAAGTTTCTTAAATTATTTTTATGTTTTCGCAACATTTGTTTATTTTTATTTTTCTCACAGTTGCACTTTATTTAAATATAAAAACACGTACTTTTGCATTTTTTATTTAACTATATTTTAAATAACTTTCACTTATTTTTTAATTTTATTTAAAAAATTTATATTTTTATGGTGAAATCCTATTTTTCTTTTCAAAGTTGAAGTAATTGATTGTGGAGTAGAATATTTTAAATCACAGAAATCAGCACTTCTGTTTCTACAAATGAATTTTTTTTCCTAATTTAGTATTAACAGTATTAATTTGCATTAAATGACAGCACCGTGTGGTGACGAGTTGATCAATGGCAAATTTTGACTGTTGAATGAACACGTTACATGAAGTGCCCGCTGATTGCTGATTGGGTCGCTATTCCACAAAATTTGGTTGGAACAAGCAAACCCTGGAATTGGCAAACACGCTTCTGTTTGGCGTCGCCCCAATTATTCTAATTTAAAAATTAATAAAGATATACAACCAAAATATTGGATACGTTTTGACAAGTAATTTAGTTATTTATTCTTAAAAAAAGAGAATCTCTGTTAAAATCTTTTATACTAACAAAAGTTAAATCATAAAAATTATTTATTGTCATTCTGGTATGTTGACAAATGAAAACTTCTTTCTGGTAAATTAGAATAAATTAAGAAGGTATTTTGAACTGTTTAAATTAATTTTAAAATGAAATTATGAAATTTTAACTTAATTATGTAAAATAAAGATATAGCAATTTAAAAATAAAAGTAAAATATGAAAAGAAAAATAAAAAGGCAGCGCCAACCAATGGGTGAGGGGAAGGAAGAAACAGAAAAGAGTGTGTGTTGTGTTTGTTTGTTGTTCCGAAAGTGCTAACACAGAGGGAGTTGAGTCTAATTTTGTTTATTAAATTAATTAATTGAGAAAGGGTTTCAATCCTTTTTTCAGGCACACTATTCTGATTCTTCCTTCCTTTGCCCTAGATCTTTCTCTTTCAATCATTAGATTTCATTAGATTTGATTTACCTTAATCCATATCCATCTTTCTCCTTTGCTCAACTCCACCATTTCGGGTACTCCTCTCATTGCTTCCTCTCTCCCTCTTTTCAAACTGATATCTTGGCTTAATTGTTGGGGGGTTTAAGGTTGAAGAAACTATTTTTTTTTTTCTTTTTCTTTTTTCTTGTAAATAGATTAGGTGAGATTTTTAGTGTCTTGCAAGTTATTTTTGTTATACACTCTCTGTTACCGAACAGGGGTTTTAATGTCTTTCTGATTTTGACCCCTAGGTGGTTGTTTTCGACCGCGGTTTGAATTTTAAACTCAAGTTCGAGTAAGTTGAGATTATTTAGTTTGTTCCGTTTTTGTTGAATATATTGGTTGTTTTAGCTGTTAGGATACTCCGAAAATTCGAATACGTTGGTCCCTGCCCCTGTCGTGCTGTTAAGATTTTGTGAATAATTGCTTGAGTTTTTGCATGTTGCGAGCATCTGTTTTTATTTTTCCTTTTTAATCTTCATTCGTCCTTGTTTCTTAGAGTGGCGGAATATTTAGGAAAATTAGAAGAAAGGTTTGGTGGATGAGGCGTTGTGGTCTATCTTTATATCTCTTTTGATATCTTGAGGGTTGTTATTGGTTTGCTAGGTGTGGATTTCGGTGAGGAATTGAGTGGATAAAAAGGGTGACTTGTTTCTTGTTCGCTAATACACTCATTCTGTTTTTCAGACTTTTCTGCATCAATCTTTCAGTTAATCGTAGAGTATATGCCCTTGGTTTCTGTGGGTTTGAGTGAGGGTGCACGTGGATTGTAAAAGAGATTTGGTGGAGGTGAAAACTGTGATGCATTTGCATTGATGAAGGCACAAAAAGGTTGGCGTTTAGGCAGCATGGGTGATATGCAAATACTCCCTGGTTCTCGCCACCGTCCTCCCATGAAGAAGCCCATGTGGATTATTATCTTGGTGTTGTTTGTGTGTGTCTTTCTAATCTGCGTATATATCTACCCACCAAAAGGCAATTCGACCTGCTATATCTTTTCTTCCAGAGGGTGCAAGAGTTTTGTTGATTGGCTTCCACCTATGCCTGCAAGAGAATACACCGATGAGGAGATTGCATCACGTGTTGTGATTAAGGATATTTTGAACTCACCGGCAATTGTTTCAAGAAAATCAAAAGTTGCCTTCATGTTTTTGTCACCTGGCTCTCTGCCATTCGAAAAATTGTGGGATAAGTTTTTCCAGGTAAGATTTGTTACCTGTCTAATCTTTATGTTCAAGCTGTGGTTTTTTCAATTCTCACTTTGGAAGACTGTCACTGTTCCTCTTTGAAATTGTGACACTTGTTTTATCACGAAGAAGATAGCCAGTTTGGTAGTGTATAGATTTCCTGCATTTCTTTTATCTATTAGAAAATTAGCTTGTTGTGTACTTAAATGACACCGAATTTGTATATGATCGAAACTCACTTATTGTCTTTGATGGTTCTTTTATTAAAAGTGACTGTTAAAAGAAACATCAAGTTGTTAGGACTTGGGAGAATTTGAGATTTTCATTCCTTCATTCAGAAAACTGTATTGGACTTACTAGAAAAGAAAAGCTGCTTATTATAGAACCTTTAGCTGGCACTGGTGCTTTGCATGAAAATTATTTGTGGTCTCTCTTGCTTTTGGGGGATGGTGGGCTAAGGAGAGTGTTGCATGATTTAAATAGTTAAAACGGTCTGTGTTTTTTATTCAGTATTTTACAACAAGCAAAATATGTTTTACATTTTTAATAATGAATTAATAATAGATTCCTCATTAATGAATTGTAGTGCACATGCATCCTTAGTTTGTTTCTGTAAATTCCTTGGTTGGTTGTTGGTTTGCTTTTTTCTGGATCCTGTTTATCTTGTGTTTTGCGTTTACCTGGAAGATGCTCTACTCCTTTTTTGCAGGGCCACGAAGGAAAGTTCTCTGTTTATGTGCATGCGTCCAAGACAAAGCCAGTTCATGTGAGTCGATATTTTGTTAATCGGGATGTACGCAGTGACCAGGTACATATTTTCTTGTTATTATTCAGTTTACTATCGTTTATGAATTGTACTGTCTTAATAAAATGTTAAAATAAATATATATTCTCTTATGTGAATCATATTTCCATAGGCTGTTTGTTTTTAACTTTTTATTTAAAGAAGGGGTTCTTTTAATAAAAAGGCATGCTTAAAGAAGTCATAATAATGGTGTAAGCATATACCTTAAAAAACTTTAATAATAAGCTAAAAAATTGTAGTTTTTGACACAGCTATGTTACAGAATGACTTGTATTTTAGTTGGGGAAATTGTACTTTTCCTGAAGTTTTCTTCAATGAAAATGACACCACTACTAGATTTTAACAAACACTCAAGTCCCTTAGATTGTATTGCCTTTATTTCTTTTTAAGTGTCATCTAAAAAAGTTTTTATACACAGATCAAGAAAAACAATAAATTTGTACTTTATCATTAAGTAGTTATAAAGTTTTCTAGTTTACTGTTTTTCATTTATTTTAATTTATAATCTAAAATGAATGCATGAGTTGTTTTTTACGTCCACTTTTGCAATAAAAGTGTAAACTGGTTAACAATTAGGTGGAAAGTAAAGCTGTAATTGAGAAAAAATAATAAATGTTCTTGAACATGGAAAACAACACTTAGAATATCTGGGAGAGTAATAAAGAAGTGTTTGTGTCACTTTATTAAATAAAATAGGATTGATGATTAAACTTTATTAAATAAGTGTTTGTGCCACTTTATGTAAAATTTAGTGGAATATTAGGTGTCATTTATCAAGATTCCAGTGGAGACTAGTGTAATTTTCCATTTTATTTTTTGTGCTTAAACAAACAGTAGTTAGATGTACCTGACTTAATGTTTGAACTCACGACTTATGATTTTAGGGAAATAGAATGTTATTGTTGAATTGAGTTGAGAGATTAACAGATTATTTAACTATTTAATTCATGATTTGGAAATACAATGCTGTAATAGCTCCACATCATAGACATTTTGCTTAATCCAGAGCAAAAAGAAGAAATAGTAGCCCCTTTGCCTGATCTCGTGAGTTGTAAAATTTTGAGTGGTAACCCAAAATGAAAGCTCAAAGTTCTGTTGCACACTTTCATTCTTGTTAAATGAGATAAAGTATATGTTCTATTTGGTGGAATAAGCTGAGAAGTAAGCAAGTCCAATTTGACATTGAACTCTCTGAATTTATTTTGTTTAAACGATGTTATATCTGATTTAATTGATATTTTCTTGAAATAATTCTGAATGTGTTTTTTCTGGTGCTGGTGAATGTGTTTTTTAAATTCAACGGTTTATGTTTTAATTAGCACTAGTGACAGCAAGTGTAATAGGCCGTTGTTTTCCAATAGCGGTTTTGTAGTGAGCAATTCTTTTAATCAGAAGTCTTGTGGCAGGTTATTTGGGGTAAAATTTCTATGGTTGATGCAGAGAGGCGGCTATTAGCAAATGCCCTTCAAGATCCTGACAACCAGCAATTTGTTCTACTGTCTGATAGGTAAACTGTTAATGTGTTGAGTTTTCTTTTAATTCTGTTTTTACTGATTAGATTAATTAGTTTTAGGCATACATGTTTTTTGTTCCTATAAATATGATTTCATTTGGTTTTTGTCCATAATTTTTTTCAGTTGGTTTTAGTCCTCCTGAATTTTAAATCTTTTAAAAATTGTCTGTGTCACTACTTAGCGGTACGTGACATATATGTCTAATCATGTCATAATAGCTTCATATTGAGGTGACATGGTTGATGCTTGCAATGTTTTCCCTAAATAATCTAAATTTTACAATGATTAAAATTAACAAAAAAATTAGGGGACTAAAACCATATTAAATCATATTTTTAGGGATTAAAAATATACTAAGTTTTATAGGTTTTATCAATTTCTGATTTGTATATATTGGTTTTGCAGCTGTGTGCCTCTGTATCATTTTGATTATATTTACAACTATCTGATGCATACAAATATCAGCTTTGTTGACTGGTATGACAATCTTTCTCCTGTGGGTTTTTATCGAGATAATAGCTATTGTTCTCTGTGCTTTCTGTTGTCTATTTGGCATATTTGTACTTATGTGAACTTTTCCTTTCTCTTATTAGCTTTAAGGATCCGGGTCCCCATGGCAATGGCAGGTATTCAGATCGCATGCTTCCTGAAGTTGAGGTGAAGGACTTTAGAAAGGGTGCACAGGTATATTCTTGCTAAAGTCTAGGTGGAGCTTGGAATTCAACATTTAAAATAGGAATATTGCCTCCTGATATTCATTGAATTTTTAATTTGAGCAAAGTCTTTTTGCTACTTTATTTAACAATTGCACTGTTCACAAGATACCAACTGGATAGTTGGAAGTTGCCATTGTTTCATACCTTTATTGTGTGATTTGTATCAATAGGCTATACTTAACACACTACAGAATTGAGTTTTGTCATAGAAGCTTGGTGACATGGTCAATAAAAAGAATAATACTTTATCTTCTGGTGAAATTCCTTCCATGTCTATAGTCACCCAATTAGTGTCATTGTCATTCAATATCACCATACAACTATTCCTTTAGGATTTTGTTCACCAATAGTCTGAGTCTTTGGCAGCTAAGAAAACACACACACAGACACACTTGAATAAATAACGCATTTATGTCTCTGTCTCATTATTTATCTTCCCCTGCAGTGGTTTGCTATGAAACGGCAGCATGCAATTATAGTCATGGCCGATAGCCTGTATTATTCAAAATTCCGGTCTTACTGCCAGGTGAAGTTATTTTCATATATTGTTGAGATTAATATTCAAACAGTTTTGTATAATAGTTTAATTTATTCTCAGTGTTAAGTGGTATTTAACCTTATTATTTAATTCTGCTTAAAATTTGTACTCATCAAGCCAAGCAAATTTAGTATTTCTTGAGGTTCAAGATGCTAAGTTTCTGATCGTGTGTTATTTTTATCCTTAATCATATTATTTTTAAGCAATATATCGATATTGCATTTTGTTACTTGTATTTTGTTTTTTTAATAATTTTTCTCGAAAATATGGAAGAGTTACAGAAAGCATTTATTTAGTACAATCCTCCCTTTTTCGCATTGAAAAAAAGAAAAGCGTGAGTCCATTTTAGATTGCATGGCTACTGCTGTGTATGCCCCTGCACTTTACAGGTATGGGGTGTCGCAAAAATTTCTGAAAGAGAATGGCAATGTGGAATGCCAAAAGGTGTTAGCACCTCGTTGGTCTCATCTTGTATGCTAGTATTGCTCATGTGATTAAGGTGATTGAACTTAGAATCATATATGTTATAATGATTTAGAATTTTAAATCCCATAAATGTACTGCTGTGTAAACTAGAAAAGAAACAACTTATTGACCTGGGGAACGTTGAGATGATACGCAAATGGTATGTATGGAGTCATATTGTGCACCAGTGTTGTGGGTCACTTGGTTAATACACCATTTAGTCTAAAGGAGGGGAGGGGAAGGCTTTTTTTTAATGAAATGGGAGGATAGCGTAGAGGACGGGAGGGAAGTCTTGTTTGCTTCACAAAGGGAGGGGAGGAGAAATAAACAGATTTAGTATTGTATGCTACAGATTCAGGACTGATGTGAAATTTGTTTCTATTCCAGCCTGGTTTGGAGGGGCGGAATTGCATTGCTGATGAGCATTACTTGCCGACCTTCTTCCAGGTGAGAGTTTGAATTGTAATACAGTTCTTCTGTTTTACCATTTTTCATTCTTAAGCTAATTAGCTTATTTCTCTGGTTTTAGATGGTTGATCCTGGTGGAATTGCGAACTGGTCATTAACTCATGTTGACTGGTCTGAGAGAAAATGGCACCCAAAGTCTTATAGGGCTCAGGATGTAACTAACGAACTTTTGAAGAATATCACGGTATAGTTCTGCTAGAACTCTAAATCTTACAACAATACATATTCATTCTTTTATGTGAGCAACTAAGGGGATAGCCTTCTTGACGGTAAACCTCTGGCATCATCATCACTTCCCAGTCTTTATCTGTTTAGATATTTTACAATGAAATTGAAGTTTGTTTCATCAACGACCCCAAAGTGGGGAAAAGAAATGCTGAGATATTGGACCTAGTATTTTTGTTTAGCCAGTGTGCTGCAGCAGTTCCTCTTTCAACTTAGCATTGTTTTTTTTTTTTTTTTTTCAAGTTTAGTGCATGAATATTAACAATGATTGTTATTTTTACAGTCCATCGATGTCAGCGTGCATGTAACCAGTGATGAGAAGGTATGATACACAAGAGAGCTTTACTCATCTGATTTATAGAGGATGAATTAACCTGCATGATGAATTATCTTGTGTTTCCACAGAGAGAAGTGCAAAGCTGGCCTTGCTTATGGAACGGGATTCAGAAGCCATGTTACTTATTTGCTAGGAAATTCACTCCTGAAACACTGGATACTTTGTTGCGTCTATTTTCCAATTATTCAGCACCTTGAGCCTGCTATTTTGATCTATTCTTTGGTCGAAAATTGTTACTTTCGGCCCCATCTTGGTTTCTCATATGACATGAGACTTGTAAATTGCAGCATTATTGAGGCCTGATCGCCTGCCAGCCACATATATTGAGTGCAAGGTGAACTGGCCATGGAGTTCGGGTGGCTTAACATGAACAGAAGAGGAGGCTAACGATTCAGTGTTCATTCCTTTGGGATAGATGGCTTATTTTTTTCCTTTCATTTCGGTTATATTTTATACATGATAGATTTTGGAGGAATCGTATCAAGTCACTATGGTTGTTCATCTTTGTAAAACATGCCAGTTATTTAGTTGAAAACACTGTTCATTCAGAAATTCATTTGTTCATTCTTGTGTTTATCTCTTTGATGCAATTTTGTAGCCTGTTTGTCAGCGTTTTGTTTCCAGCTGTAAGTGACGTTAATTAGCATTGAGTCTTTCATAAGTTTTGAATTTAAAAATTACCTTGAGTTGAGGAAGTGTAATTCTAAATTTAAAATAATTGTGCACTGATATTTAGTAGTTGAACGTATCGATTCTTGAATCAGTCAACAAAAACTGATGATCACAATTAGTTAGGTTAGCAAAAGTTGAACATTTATACTATCTTTAATGGTTTTTTACAGTGGTAAATTATATGATATTTAAAGTGAAATTTAACAAGTATTTGGGATGCTGCTGTTAAAAAAAAAAAACAAGCATTTGGAATTCTTGTGACTCGTAACTGTGCCAAGAGAACGAAACAATTTTTTCTGGAATTCATCTGCGTTGATGTTCTTGTTTTGACAAGACTGTTTCTCTGGCATGTTTGAAGAGAACAAATTTGGACAAATACATTTGGATTCACAAGCATAATTAGGATGAAAAGAAGAATTATTCACAAGTATATTTATGTAGGAGAAAAAAGAAGAATTAATTGATTGAGTAGCTGATTCTATCTAGGGGATAGTGTTTTCTTGTTAATTCTTTTGAATATTTTCAACTCACTTAACAAAAATGAATATGTAGAAATCGATTTCAATTTATAAAATGATTTTAATTTATGTTATTTTTTGTATATTTTTATTATTATTTTTCTTATAAATGCTTATGTAGAAAACATTATACACTACTTCAATGAACATACTATGTAAGCATTTAAAGGCTTTCTTCTATTCTCAGACCAGAGTACCAGATTGCTGTATAGAAAATGAATAAGATAATATTACCCTAATAATCTATGACAAAATATTTTTATTTAACTAAGTTATTAAGCACGTTCCATTCAATTATATTATATATAAAATATTCTCATTAAACAAGTAACAACTGGGAAGACAAATCAGAACATGGACCATTTTGGCAACATTGTGACCATTGACGTTTTTAACATGGTTGATGGCTGACAATAAGATCAGTCACTGTTCTTCTAGAACTTTCGAAACTTGTCTGAATCGATGACCATCACACAGACAAAGATTTGAAACTTTCTGTGTTGTCTTTTTTTTTTTTTTCCCTCTCTCTTTATATATTCTTCGCATACTGTGTGGAGGGAGTTAAAGGAATTAATCTATAATAAAGTTAATTCATATTTGTTTATATTAATATTTTTTTATAACTAATGGATTCTATAATAGCTTCTGATTATAATATGATTTTCTTGTAAAGTATTATAATATGTTTTTTTTGTCACTTCTAATTTTATTATTTTAAAAAGCTGTCAAAAAATATTCTTTGATGAAAAAACTTAAACAATCAGGCTTGTTGTTTACTTAAAACTAATCTGTTTAACTTTTTAAAAATTAAAATTATTTTCTAAGTTCTTTTAAAGATATGCCACCAAATAAGTAAATCATATAAGTTCACGCATTGGATTAATTTCAGTTAAAAATAAATTGAGCATTTATTAATGGTCCCTATTATGGATGATTTTCATCTTTTGAATGGGATGAAGAAAAAAAGAGAACTTTGATTGAGACTTTGACACCAAGATTTAGGAAATATTCTATCAACTCAACAAGTAAAAAAAGTTTTGATGACTATTTTAATTAATTTGACCTTATCTAGTGTTATTATTTTAAAAATACCTCTGAATTAATTTAAATGTGATTATAGTAAATATGATTAAAGGTAATTTAAATAAATATTTATTTTTATATAATATTAAAAATTAAATTAACTTGTTAACATTTTAAAAAGAGTTTACTATATTTTTTGCAAAATTAATTTTTCTGTTTATAGTTAGCCTTGAATTAATATCTCTAATATTTTTATATATAATATAAAGTTAATCAATACAATATTGGAAAAATACAAGATTTTTTAAGATGTTTGAAAATATTTTTGATTAAATTTTTATTAATTAATTATTTATTAATCAAACGTTAAATATCAAGATAATAGTAATTTTTTATTATATATTAAATTTATAATTTTCAATTAATGAAAATTCAGTTAAAAAATATACTCAACTTCCCTAATATTCTTTTATATATAAATTCAATATAAACAGTACTTGATTACTCTTAATCATGAAGTTGTTATTTGAATCTACAAGAAAAGCAAAAGTGTCAATGATGACTCTTAAATAGATAATAATTACATCTTTTATAAGAATACATAACACTGAATTGATTTGTAGCTTATGATGCTCTATTTTATTGTCAAATAATATTTTCTTTTATCTAATTGGTTTGGGCTAATAATAAAATAATTTAAATTAATATAGGTATTTATTAAGTGTTATATTGAAATATACTTTGTAATTAGTGAAAGAAATAAATAACAGTCAATTTAAAAAATATAAAAGAAACTTAAAAATACATTAAAAAAATTAATTTTAAAAAACTTAATCCGAAAGAGAGTACTTCAAATAAAAGAGGTGTGTATTCCATCTGTTTACAGATATCTCAATTCCAGCAATCAGTGAAATCTTCAAAAGAAAACATTTAATGAAACATTAAATCTATGTATGTTTGGGAGGCATGCATGCATATATATTACAAATATCTAAATGCAAAATTTAACATGCTAAGTAATTCATGAGTTTTGACAAGTCATGTAAAATAAGATTCAGACTGTGTTCTCCCTATGACAGCAGTGAATCCAATGCTTGCATGGAGGCTCCCTTATCAGCCAAAATGAGTACAATAATACCTACTTCTTCTGCATGCCTTTCTTCACCTTAACTATCCTCAAATAAAGATTCCCCTTCAATCTCATAAGCCTGTAAAAACCATGAAAACAAAGGCAAATGGTGTTCATGAACAGTTTACAAAGCTCTTTGCAAAGTCTGACATGAGAGTGTAAAGAAAGGAAACATGAGTCAGGATGGCTCTCCAGCAATAGAGATGTTTGCTTTTAAGCATATGCCGGCAAGCCATCCCGGCTCAAATCTACTCTCTCTACCTTCATGCAAGACATTTCAGAGCAACCTTCCTTCTTCACACACTTCCACACTCACACTACTTATTAGTCTGTCTAATCTTCTGCCTCATTCAACCCTATTTATAGCCACACAATGTCAAACTCAAAGGACACCACTGCCATTTTTAATAACTTCAGAAATCACAACTAGACATGTTTTAAATTAAAAGTAAATAATAAGTGGTTTCCATAGAAATTGTAGCAACTTGCAAATACATGAACAGGTCCCACGTAGCTATGAATTTTTTCATGCTGCTCTTATCCAAAACCATTCTTACTGTCTGGAATCAAGCAAATGCTGACTTAGCTCGTGGTCTTCCTAAAACTGTGTACGTTGATTAAGTTACTGTGTGGGAATAGAATATCTAAACGTTGATTTGGCATTGTCAATGAGAATTTGTTCTCAGAAATTTAGCTGATCCGAAAAGAAGTTGTGATTACATTTTGACTTTAATCCGTTTCGTGTCAGTATGGGCATAGAGGTTAATTAACATTCATTTGATAGTAGGTCCTTTTTGAACGGATTATTCTCCCACAAACACTGCATTCACATACACTGTATCAGTCAAAGGCCCAACAGCACGGATTCCTAAGGAAACAGTCATTAACGTGTCTTGTTTGTTGAGAATCCATTAAGAAAAAGGCTACCTTCATTATATAACTAGAATAAGATTTCTAGAAACAGGATAGGGTAGAATTTTATGAACTACAAGTTTTGATACTTTCATATCTCTTATAAAAGTTATAATTAATTTAAAATTAAATATATTATTTGATTGATTCTAAACAATATATATTACAAAACCATCTTTCATTAATAAAAGATTGGTTGTCATCATGTCAAAATATTCTTTTCTCTCATTATGTAGTTATGACTTTTAGGTTTTAGATATCTTCACTTTCAGAAATTTAACTAAAATATATTGATTGTGGCTAGACTTTTTTTAATCATGTAATTGCCATCCAATCATATCATTTTTATAATAATCATCTTAACATTAATTCAATTTTTTTTTTGTTTTTTTTCTAAGATTATCAAAATGGTACATTGACTTAAATTAAGTTTATATATATATATATATATATATATATATATATATACACACACACACATTGATTAAATTTAGTTACTCCTTGCATGTACTTATTTATAATATTTATTTATATTTCAATTAATTTTTAATAATCTAAATTGTATTTTTTTACATATTAATTTCTTTATAAATATTTGTATAATAAATAACAAAACATATAGCTATACAATTTTTAATCATAGTGTTCATCTCATTAACTTTTAATCATAATTTAATTATTAAAGTCATGACGGCCTCTCAATTATCCTTCCACAATATCACCTATTTATAACATAGGTAGGATGAATATTCTTTACAAAAGTGACCGTATTGTTATTATTTATTTTTACATACAAGATCAACCTGTGTAATTTTTTTTTCGTTTCTTAATTTCGTATTCTCCCACTACTTTTGTAAGTCCAGAAGTTGCAAGAAGATAAAAACTTCTTCTGAAGAGTTCATGTTTACTAATGCAACAATTTCTTTTGCAGAAGTTATGTTATTACCTCTTTACCAAATGTTGGTAAAAAAATTGATATTAGACCTTATATTAAAATGAAGTTGAAAAAATTAAAAATTTTATACTTTATTTTCTTTAAAAAAACTAATTTTGAAATACATGTTCAACACCTAAATAAATTAGTTTTACCCTAATTACAACTTTTACGGTGATGTATAATAACATACATATATAACGAAATACTGAACATTGATATTTTTAACTTCCTAAATTATAAACAATCATTTAACAACTTATTTTTATCAATATTTAATTATAACATTTCATTTGTAATTTAATATTATATATATATATATATATATATATATATATATTATTCAAATGAAGTCATTAAATATATATTTATTTATAAAACTGACAAAATGTAATTTTTCTTATCTACACACCCGAGAGACTTAGATATAATGGAATACATTCAGTGCGATTCTTTTTGGCTCTCCTATACAAAGTTAATTATACTGCATACTATCAATATCTTAATTTTAATGTCAAAATAACCTATAAGAATAACATTTTAAAACAACCAGAAAATTTGAAACATAACTTGTAAATTCCTAAGAACACCATGTTTTCACCGTTATATTCATTTGAAATTTAAATTTTTCTCTCAACATATCACAATTTGTTAATTCATCACCAAAAGTGATGACTCGGATGGTTTATTTTGGGTTTAAAAAAAGTGAAAGAAAAAAGAAAAAAAAATAATGCAGATGACATCGTTTTTTGATTGTTTCGTTTGATTATATAGAAAATTGCAAGGAAGAAATGTAGAACAAAAAATGCATATAAAATGATAAAAGAAAGGTCTTTAATAAAAGAAAAAAAAATATGTAAAAAGTTATAATTTTTTAATATTTTTTAAAGTAAGCAAATTATGACTAATGATTATTATCATTTAATATATAATCTACTTTTACCTTATTTTCTCTCCAAATCGGAAAGAATGCATTTAACTAAGGGTTGTAGAAGTTCTTGTTTCCTTTCACTTTTAAATGTATCAATGGTAGAAAGAAAGTAGCTGTTTTCCTTCACTTCATGTTTAATTCCTCCGTTTTGGTGGCTACCAAACACGGTGAATGTGTAAAACACAGTATGGAATGAAGAGAAAGTTGGCTTAGATCATTGTCTTCCTAGAACACGATGAGCAATTCACTGTTGTGAAAATAGAATATATGAATAAAGAAAGTTGCCAAAGAGGAGTAGTGGTTATCCCACTATATTATTTTTAATTCGATACCCTTGTCGAAAAAAAATCAAGATAACCTATTACTACTTCTCATAAACGAAAGACTCAATGAAAAGTTTACAGAATGAGAAAATGAGTTCGTTCATTCATCTTAGAAAAGATACACGACAACAGTTATATACGCAACGAAAAAGAAAAGGTACCAGAATACAAGTATATGGAAGAGTCTTCTTCATGTAATATTACTCACAAGTTGAGGCATAGATGTCTATCGTGTGAAGCTTGGAGATATTATTTTGCAGTAGTTTTGGATGAAGGTCTTAGTAAAAACATCAGTAACATGTGCAATCGAAGAAAAGAGAGGTTGAAAGGACCACCTTCAACACAGAAGCTGTTGCCCTTTAATATTCCCCTTCTCCTTAAATTTACTTTAGTTGTCAACCTGTTTTAAATTATGATCCATGCAAAACATTGCGCACTTGGTAAGAAATTTATTCTCTCTGGAAGAAATTGAACAATTTAAAATCTTGACCTCTGAAATTATCCGGCCACGTCTTTGGACAGAAAGAACCTTAAGTTTTTTATCTGTTCCAAAATGAAAATATATAGCTCATGCATAATTCTTTTAGTCATCGACAAAACATGATGCATTTGAAACAAAGGCAAAATGGATGTTCATGAACAGTTTACAAAGCTCTCTGCAAAGTCTGACATGAGATTGTAAAGAAAGGAAACATGAGTCAGGATGGCTCTCCAGCAATAGAGATGTTTGCTTTAAGCATATGCCGGCAAGCCATCCCGGCTCACACATACTCTCTCTACCTTCATGCAAGACATTTCAGAGCAACCTTCCTTCTTCACACACTTCCACACTCACACTACTTCTTAGCCTGTCTAATCTTCTGCCTCATTCAACCCTATTTATAGCCACACAATGTCAAACTCAAAGGACACCACTGCCATTCTTAATAACTTCAGAAATCACAACTTGACACGTTTAAAATTAAAAGTAAATAATAAGTGCTTCCCATAGGAATTGTAGCAACTTGCGATATACAGATATATAGGTCCCACGTACTTATGAATTTTTCCATGCTTCTCTTATCCAAAACCATTCTTATGGTCTGGAATCAAGCAAATTCTGACTTAGCTCCTTCTTCCTAAAACTGTGTACTTTGATTAAGTTACTGTGTGGGAATAGAATATCTAAACGTTGATTTGACATTGTCAACCAGAATTTGTTCTCAGAAATTTAGCTCATTGGAAAAGAAGTTGTGATTACATTTTGACTTTAATCTGTTTCGTGTCAGTATGGGCATAGAGGTTAATTGACATTCTTTTGATAGTATATATTTTTTGGAAGAATTATTCTCTCACATACACATACACTGTATTGGTCTAAGGTACTGTTCACTTATACTGTATCAGTCCAAGAAAGAAAGATTAACAAAAAAAAATGTGAAAAATGAGGTAATAAAATATTAAAAAAACACAAAAAAAAACAAAAAATTTACGCATTAAACTTTTGTTGGTAATAACAAAGAGATTTACGAAAAAAATTATACTATCAATTATGTTACAAATATAGATCGATTATGCATATACGTGGCAAGTATTAATTGATTATGCATGTAAAATTTCTTTAAAACGTCTACATATATTGTATTTTAATATATCTACATATAATGTTTATAATTTGTTTATTAACTATAAATATTTTATTAATATATGTTTTTATATTATAGCAATATAAATAACTAAAATAATAAATAAAATAAAATAAATTTACTTTTTGATATTTTGTAAGAATATTTTTATTTTTTATTTTAAAGATTTTATACTGATTTTTAAATTTAAAATATATTTTCATTCTTATTTGTATTTCTAAAATTGATTTCTTACATTAAATTATTTTATAACTTTTTCATTTTATCATGTTAATAAAATCACTTATACACTTTTCATTCAATTTCAATTTCCATTTTTTTTCGTCTTCTTTCTTTTCTTTTTCCACTTTCACCCTAATCCAAACAGTTCGGCTTCCTACTCTTCTTCTTTGCTAACAAGAATTTGCTTTTCCTCTATCCATTGTTTTGCACGTATAAACCGAAGTGATCTTCTTGACCCAATTTCTAATGGAAAAAGAAACAGTAAGTAGCAAATATGATAGCATGCATGTCGTGTTGGGAACATATACATGTATGTAAAGTAATTTTTTCTTTATCATAATTATATTATTTAATATAATAATTATTTTGAAAATTTTCTTGATTATAATTTATAATTTGTTATCATAACAGAGATTATAACAAAGAGAACCAAATCTCTTATAATAATTGTTATCTAAATAGTTCTGGGTCATAGGACTATTATAAATATGATGTTAATAATCTAGAATATATACGAATATATATGTGATAGTATTTGTTATTAATAGATTTTATTTATTTACATATATAACTGATGTATTTTGGATGTGATCATTGAATTGGCTCAAAGGAGTTTTTCCAATTTTAATAATACAAAATTAAAAAAAAAAAACATATAAAAACCTATTGGAAGGATGGATTTGAGGTTAGCCCAAACTATATCACGCCTCAATTTTTTTGCGAGCAAAGGGTTTTGGCACTCATACATGTTTGGTTTGAGGTTAAAAACTTAATTAAGAGAAAAATGTTAGCAATTTTTTTAACAATACAAAAATTTTTAAAATTATTGATGAATATGTCTCAGTCGATAAAATATTATTATTGACAAATTTTATCGATAGATAATTTGACAGTAAATTAATCCATGAATTTTATCGATATATAATTTGATAGTCAATTTACCGATGAATCTTATTAACAAATACTTGACCGTCAAATTACATTTATCGGTAAATTGATTGTCAAATTATTTGATGTGAAATCTAATATAATTTCTTGAAGGTTGTAGGATCTAGATAAACTCTTTAGGAGATGGAGAGCAAAACCCATCCAATGAAACTATACAATTGCACAACAATGGAAGCAAAAGAATGTAGAAACAGATTCAACATTAATCGAAATGAAAAAAAGAACTAAACAATGTAAAAGAGAAACAAAAATGGATTGATGAGTATGAAATGGGAAGAACACGTCATCTTGAGAATGAATCTTTAAGGATAAGTACATGAAGAGCCACCACTTCAAAAAATCTTCTCAAAATAAGAACTCTAAAATAAAGAAAAGAAACACTCTGAAAACCTCAAAAGCTATTTCTTATTAACTTCTTTATCATTTGTACAATAGTAAGCACTCCTTTACATACAATTAAGTGAAATATAAAGAGTAAGAAAGATTAACAAAAAAATAATTAGAATTAAGCTAAACTAATTTTCTAAAAATTAGGAAGTTACACTATGTAGTTATCTGAGCATATGATATGTAATGATTACAAAAGATGACTTGACAATCCTTGCATATAGGTACATATGATGTGACACGCTCCGTTTGGATACACAACTGATTTGCAAAGAAAGTTAGGAGTCAATTTTTTATTTAATTTTAATTTTTAATTAATTTTTTTTCTTGATTTTCAAATTTTTTTTATTATTACTATTATATTATTAATCAAATCTATAACATCATCTACAAATTTTTATAAGCTTTTTGTTCATTTCTTATCTTCTTCTCTTAATCCAAACACAAATACCTTTATTTACTTTTACTTTAAATTTACTTTTTTCCGTTCTCTTAAATTCATCCTTAAATCCAAACAAAACCTTAAAAATTCATCCTTAAATCCAAACAAAACCTTAAAAAACTCAAAGGTTAAGGAACTTCTCTCAAATTGTTTCCACTTCAAGAACTCTAGTTATTTTATTCATTGTATTTCTTCTTTTATAACTTTAATTTTCTCTTTTATTTTAGTCTTTGAAAATGCTTCTTTAATTCTTCTTCTTCTTATTTTCTATCTATTTTTTTTGTTTTAATTCCTTTATGCTTTTCTATCTTTGTTTCTTAGGTGTTCATTCTTGCATATATCATAATCTTTTAAAAATGCTTCTTTAATTCTTCTTCTTATTTTCTATCCATATTTTTTGTTTTAATTCCTTCATGCTTTCCTATCTTTGTTTCTTAGGTGTTCATTCTTGCATATATCATAATCTATCTTTTTTTATTTTAATCAACAACAAAAAAATTTATATATATATATATATATATATATATATAATAAATAAAGTTATTTCAACATATATACAAAAATGCACCGAGATATATCATAATCTATCATAATTAAAATTCACTCTAACAAAATTTTAGTATTATTTATTTTATCATAATTAAAATTCACTCTAACAAAATTTTAGTATTATTTGTTTTATCATAATTAAAATTCACTCTAACATAATTTTAGTGTCACAATTTCGATGTAATTGATGTAATTTGTTTTAGTTTTAGTGTCACAATTTCGATGTAATTGGTTTAATTTGTTTTAAATTGAAATTATGTCACTCCCATACAATTTTAATCCTGTCCTTGATACAGGACATAAAAAAAATTATGTCCATTGATACTACATATGAAAAAAAAATGTCAATTGATATAACTTCATATTGATATTTACTAAACAAAATTGTTCATTTTGAATATTATTCTTTAAAATTGCAATTACATTTGAAAAAGAAAAAGAAAACTACTTTTATATATTCCATTTAGAGAGAAAAAACTATATATACTTCACTCTTAAGTTTGATTTGTGAAGTCTCAATGGGAGAACTACCCTGTAAGGTGGTTATATATAAGGAGCATCTTCCACTGTTGAATCGATTTGGACTTATTTATCCATCATAGATGGCCCAGCGCCACATCAACATAATAGTATTAGTGTTATAATAATAACATCAATACAAAGGCCATACAATTAGGACTAATAAAAAAATATAATTTTATATTTGTGACATCAAACTAATGTGAGTTTTAAAGAAAATAATAACAATGACTATCAACAAGGATTACTCCGAAATTAGTAACGAAATATCAAACAGTAATGGAGTTCTGAAAATGGCTTGAGAGGATGGAAATTTTGCTCATAAATATTTTTTTGAAAATATAAATTTGACAAACTGTGTGATAAAACAATTGTTTAAAGATGAAATATGTATTGATTACGTTTTGTCAAAATTAAATTCTGTCCATCTCTAATTTGAAATCTCCGAAAAAAAAAATTATATGTGAAGCATCAATAAAACTTTTTTTTATATTATAAAAACATATTTAATAAGATTATTTCATGTGAATTCTTTGTTAATAAAAATAATATTCTAATATATAAATCTCACAGATTTTTTTTTTCATTTTTCAAGAATTCTTGTTAGATGCAATCACTTTTAGAAGATCATATCAAATCTCGTGAACGCTCTTAAAAGACATATCAAATTTCACTTGTATTTTAAATTTTAGATTTACGTCACATATTTAACTGGTTAATTTTTTTCTAAAATCTAGTTTTGAAACTTATTTTGTAAAAGTTTGTATAGAATTTTTGTTTTAAAAAAAAAAATATATATATATATATATATATATATATATATATATTAATACATATATTAAAAATTATCTTATATTTAAAAATTAAATAAAAATAAAATATTAAATAAAAAAATTGTTTAAAAATAAATAGAAATGAAATGTTTAAAAAGATGTGTAATTGAAGAAACATATGAATTTGCTAGAAAATCTCCAGAAAAAGCGTACTCCCAATATAAGAGAAGAAAGGAAGTAGTATAAGAAAAAAGTAATGAAAACTTGTGTCCAAATCCCTCTACTCCCAAGATAACTTTATTCGATGCAATAATTTTCTTCAAAAACCAATTATGGTAGCTGAGTAATCGATATTCAAGCAATTGCTGATGAAGATGGTTGATATTTTCAATTATGGCACTTTTAGTCTTTTACTAAATTATTTTTTATTTTTTATTTATTTCGATTAAATTATTTCACTGTTGCTTGATAATAGATCAATTGTTTGATAATAAACTCATATATAGAACTGAAGTGATGTTTATGGAATTATAATAGAATGGAAGCAGAATAATAGAAAAACAAGAAAATCGAAGTTTGCATGTGACTTAGGTAATTAGTATTGAACAGGGAAGCTTGCTGTAACGTAAGGATCACCTTTTTAGGGGCACCAAATCCTGCCCCCGTTTCCAGGGACATAAGACTGGGAGCCCTTAACCCCTTATACTATATCAATTTTAAAATATTTAATTAGGATTAGGGTGAAGAAATCATAGTGATATTTTTTGTTTTTTATATAATTTATAATAATAATAATAATAATAGCAGACAAATGTTAATAGTCTTTGTATAAAAGATTTTGCTACAATTTTATGTTAATATTTTTACTTATCAAATAAAAAAGTGATTAAAATATTCGTATCAGAATTTTATTTTACATTTTCACAAAAAAGTTATACCAAAAATAGGATAAATAAAATGGATTATATGGCATAGAATAGCGAAGAAAAAGTACACCAAAAAAATATTCAGTATGAAAATAAGAAAAAGAAAATCTTGCATAAATGTGTTGAGGAAGAAATGCAAAGAAAAAGATCCAAAAAGCTTTACCAAAACATATCTGTACCAGAAAAAGACAAATCCATACTAAGAAAATATAAAATATCGTAAAAGATAAGAAAAGAGACTGAAAGAATCTTGAAAAAAATATCTAAAGTAAAAATTAGAATGTACTTCTACAAAAAATTAACATAAAATTTTCATAATATATATATATCCATTTGATGTTATAAGTAAAATGTTAATTCATCTCAAACCTAAAACAAATAATGCTGTCAAAATAATTTTGAGATCTTCAATTACAAAGCATTATTCAGTCCTAATTAATCAACTAATTTCAAGATTTTCAATCATAAAACATTTAGATTCTCTATTACAATTTCTGTCCTAATTTTTAATATCCATTTAATGTTATATGTAAAATGTCGATTGATCTCAAATCTCAAAAATCAATATGCTGTCAAATTTAATTTCAAAGCATTCAATCCTAATTAATCTTTCTATTAAATGTCTAATTTTCATGTTAAATGGTTACATGTTTAGAATAGAACTTGGTAAAAAGAATAGTATATTTCATAGAAAGTGAAAACCAAAAACAAGCCTAAATGCAAATGTGTGTGTGTCAACATTATACAGCATATATAATTGTGTTCTTTTCAGGCATAGAAGGAAAGACCTCTAATAACTAAATTACGTCCAGAGAAGCACCTTATAAACTCATATTAGAGCAACGTTAGGAAGAATCTGCAGGTGAAGGTGTCAGTATATCTTAAATTTGTTCTTTGAAACAAATCAAAGAATTATTAACCAAACATACACAAATACTATATTTTGAAATCAAAATTTAAAACTTGTCATTGAGGTTCTGCAACTGAATCGATGGAAGTCCTCACAGCATCACAGCAGAAGAAAAAAGCAAAATGTAGCCAAGAACAACTTGCCGGCGTGAAAGAGCGTAAAGAAGAAGAAGAAGACGAAAAGAAGGATAAAATGGTGAAAATATATATAACTGCCGGCAAGTCATCCTTGGCTGCACTCTCCTTTCTGCCTCTTGTTGTGAGATGAGAGAACCTTATAAGCTACCTTCATCAGTGTTAGTGAGTGTGGTGGTGCATGTGATTCTATATATAGCAGAAGAAAAACATATTATATTGCATCTATCTGAGATCACTCTGAGTCACCGATTTTCTATATCAGGATAATGCTTTATGGAAGACAGCCACATATGGAAAGGGACACGTGCAACTCTCTACGTCTCTCCACGTTGCTCGCTTCTTTTTTTAATCTCAACACCTCTTCCAGTGAGATCATTCATGAATCATCTACAACAAAACATTATTCCTGCAATTTCTTTTTTCATTTTCGAATTGATTCCGATTACCCTCATTGCATGCATTTTCAGTGGTCTATGGCTGTTTTTAATTTCCTCAACTGATTCTTGTTCAAGGTCCTTCCATGGTGGTCAAACCACTATCCAATCACTCCTTAAAATATTATATCAATCATTTGATTTAGATTACAAATTTATTGTTGATTCATTTAAAAAAATTAAAAAATATATAAGATGAGTATTAAGCTAATGAAAATAAATTTTTATATATAACTAGGTCTATAAGAAAGTCATTAAATTAAGTATTGCTGGTATAGTGAGCAAACTAGGATTTTCTTAGACTGGGATTTAAGACATATTTCCATGATAGGAAGTTGTAGACTAATAACTTAAGAAAATAGCAAAGAATAAAGTGTTAACGGAAAAATCTTTAACCCACAAGTATTATATTAATGCGCTTTATCAATATTTACTATTTTTGTATTTTTTTTCCATCACTTCTCCCTTTCTTAATATTCACCAAAGATAAGCGTTTATCAATCTATTTTGCAAGAAAATCTTAATTTTTTTTTTTTTTTT
>Ga0209489_104924_pt1 | contig 23936 bp, 13 predicted proteins | sample SiratrowhiteBW_FD_187527 | JGI IMG/M metagenome (GOLD analysis project Ga0209489, IMG submission 187527) | Root nodule microbial communities of legume samples collected from California, USA - Siratro white BW (SPAdes) (version 2) | ecosystem: Host-associated > Plants > Roots > Nodule | place...
TATATATATATATATATATATATATATATATATATATATATATATATATATATATATATATATATATATATATATATATAAAACAGTTTGAATGACCAAGGTTGAAATAAAATTAGTGAAGGATGATATTTGAGCAAATTATGGATTGTATTCATCATTTTGAACTATTTAAAATTTGTATTTGAATGACTTTGAATAAAACATTTGAAAACTAATTTGCTTTACTTCAGAAGGTAAAATTAGAATAGAATTCCATACCTTACTCTCGATCCTATCTTTGCTCAAGGATTTTTAACTCAAACAAAAATAGCACTATAATTCAACCCTTCATTTGACAAAAATAAAAAATAAAAATTGGTTAAATGAGGAAATTTTTGCTTGAGTGAGTCAATTTTCACTTAAGTTAAAAACATATTTTTTTTTTATCTCTTCAATGGATTGTGTTGTGTATAAATGATCATGTTAAATGTTAAATGAATATTAAGTTGTATATTTAATTGATTGTTTTTTTGTTTAATGAGTTATATTGTATGGTAATAATTTTTAAGAATTATGAGAATTTTATGAAAATAGGGTTACAAATATGGGATGATATGTGAACCTTTGTTTAATTAGTTTACTAAGTATTGATACATAAGTTATAATACATATTTTCTTTCTTCACTAATGGTTTAAGTCACATAAACTAAGATATTAAATGTCCAGAAAGTGATATATGTGTGACTTGGTTTTAATGAACTTACCTAATCAATTATTCTTAGATTTGTTTATAAATATAAGTCTTGATTGAATCACATGAGTCTTGGTTGAATCATATGTTAGTCTCATATCATATAAGATCATTATTTAATGCTTATATCATAATATTAAAGATAATTTTATTTTTCAAGTAATGACTAAGTCATATAAATCACACACTTGTAATTATCAATGAATTGATTATTTGTGATTTATCCAAATTTTTATTCTCAATACTCATATTTTATTCCACATCAAAATTCATTAAAAGTCCAATAAATTATTCATGTATATTGTTTAATTCAAACAAAACAAATTTGAAGATATTTCCTAAACAAAGTTAGCCACTTGAAGAAAGTGTTCTTTCAACACCATAACTTCAAAAATGTGTTTTTTCAACACCATAACTTCAAAGGAAAAAAAATGTTTTAATCATTTCCTTATTAAAAGTTCTATTTTGACTTTGAAAGATCAACTTACCTTTACTTGAATGTTATTATCACTTAGGTGTCATTAAAACATTTAAGTAAGCAAACTTTCATGTAAGAGAATTGTTACCATCTCTTTTACTTGATTTACCATCTATAACTTATTATGGAATTTCTGATTTGAATGATATATAATTGTTTGAAAAATTGATTAATCTTTATAAATAAATCTTTGATTTCAATTGAACAAAACAAGTACTTCTCAATATAAAAGCATTTTATCTTCTAACTACTATTCAAATTAAAATTTATTTTAATTCAACTACCAAAATAAACAATATACAATTCAAATGCCATGTTTGAATATCCTAACATACTAAATCAATATTAAATAGCTCAATTTAAACTAAGGCATTTCATTTACATAAACCTATGGAACCTTCAATCATATCATTAATGTCAATGATATACTTCTCATTTCATTAGTGAAATCTAATAATTTAAATCTTATTTTTAACAATTGCACTACTAAATTCAAAGTTGTCTATTGTACTTTTTAAGTTCTTAAAAGTTTCGTTGTCACCGTTGTCAAAACTTTTTAAAATAATAAATCAAATTCGTTTTTCTTACCCAAGTTCGTGTAATCAAACATATCCAAGTTGTTTCTAAAAAACTTAATTTACAGATCAAACATATCACTACAAATCTGTCCTTACAAAAAAAATTATTTACTCAGCTTAAATTTTACCTGCCGTAACAGAATCCTCACACTTAATTATAAAACCTTCACATACAAACAAACATAAAAGCATAGAAGTTCATATATTGATGAAAAAAACTACTCAAAAGCAAAATTTAATCGAGTTATATTGTTTGGTAGTATAACATAGAGAAAAAAGATAGACAAAATATTTAAAACAAATAAATAGTAGATGAATTTTATACTATATATTTTTTTATGAAATTTTAAATAGTAAATATTTTTTCTTCATCTGACTTTAACTTTCTCTCATAAATTTACAAAAGTGATCCTAACAGTGTAAGAGTTTTGGTATGGTAAGATTTTCAATAGAAAAGATTTATTAGGAGTAAAGATAGACAGATTAATTAAGGTGGGTTGGATTAGAAGTTACGTGTGGAGAGGGATTTGTAAAAGGAACGGTTGACCAACCAGAGTTTTATTATTCCTTTACGTGAAATAATAGTAACATTAACTAGCCAATTATAAATAAATAAAAAATGTCAAGTGGAGTATTCCTTTATGTCAAACTTTATCTCTATCACAAATCAATATAAAATTTAAAATTCTACAAGATTTAAACTATGTTAAATTTATTAATATTCTTTATTAATTGCTTCATTGAAAATGAATAACAAAATTGATTAAAAATTTATGTGTGAAGGATAACTATCACCAACTGGTTCAACGTCACTTCAATCATCTTGTGGAGATAAATATAAAAGAAAAAAATTGAAGCTTTCTATGCCTTGCTGTGGGTTAATAATAATTAGGGTGACATTTCTTCTCCCTGTTTCTTTCTTAAAAGATATTAATTCTTTTATCTCTGATCTATTATTGTTTACAAAGTTTTTTCATATTTCACCTTGTCACCCACAAAAAAAAAAAAAAAAAAAACAAAAAAAAAAAAAAAAAAAAAGCAAAACAAAAGAATTTTTCATAATAAGGTCTCACAAAAAAATTTAAAAAAGAAAAATAGTTTTGTCAAAATCTCTATAAAATATATCTAAGTGTTTTGTTTGAAAACGATTGATATGCTGTTTCTCCATCCACATTCCCTATATTTTAAACTGGCGTAAACAAATACTTCTTCTTCTTATTATTATTAGCTTTAGTATATCTAACAATTTCAAAAAAATTGAATTCATAAAATTTTGTGTTATTTTTAATTAAATTCGTTTTATGTTTTAAATATTTTTTGAGATAAAATAATTGAATTTCTCTCCGAAAATAATTTTTTTAAAACATAAAATTTAATATTAAACTATACCGAAATAAATATTAGTCAATTTCAAATATTTCAATTATATTTAATAATTTAAATTTTCAATATTCAATTCTATTTAATAATTTAAAAATACAAATATTTATATTTTTATATTAATAGTATTCACTTTTGTAAAAAAAGAGTATAATATTAATATCGTTTGGCCGCTTTTAATTATAAGAGATAACATAAATGTATAATATTATATTAACGAAATATAATTTAACTTATAATTATTAAGTATGTAAATTACAACCAATTTGAATATTTTAATTGTAAATAGTTTTTCAATCATAAATCAAATTTATGGTGTCAAATAATATGAATTTAGTTCATGCTTACTTGTTAAGGATTAATATAAAGTAATCTCATCTACAACTTCCTTTTCATTTTTATGAATATTTTCATCAAATACATGTATTCATCGCATAAATCACATTTTTTTTATCAACTGACTATTGAATATTTTTCTCTAATCTCTTTTTTTTTTTTTTTTTTTTTTTTTTTTTTTTTTTTTTTTTTTTTTTTTTTTTTGGATTTTGTATTAGTAGAACTTAAAGGTTGTCCCCTATATAGTTGAGTTTCTCCAAATCTCTGGTACCATTAATACCTTCTAAGTCTATAAAATCTAGTTCATTTACCTCTTTAATAATAACCTTATTAACATCAATATTAATTTTCAATTATATTACTAGTAGCCATATTTTAGCACACATTTACACTCTATATCCCACTTTGTAATTGCCTTGAATTAAAAATGTCTAGCCTAAAAAAATTTCAATAACAATATGAAAAATTATAATTTTTTTAATAATAACAATATATTACTGACATACTCATTTTTTACATTTGCATCACTAGTAATCACGTGTTTGATCATCCCAAATCAAATCCATTCTGGTCAAGGATATCACTAACAATTGTATACCACAATCTCCAAGTTTTTATCAAACTTTTAACATTTTTCTGAGACTTTGACTTTGAAGTTTGTGGGTAACACTGTAGTTCTATCATTATATGACACCATTTTACAAGTTCAATATTTTTTATCAGACAAGTTTATTTATCTCTTAATACTTCAGTCAACACATATGCTATATGCTGTCTCTAAATTTCATATAAATAACTTTTTGTTTCCTCATTGCTTTTTTCGGTCAAGTTTCCTTTCCCCTTCACATGTTTTTAACGTACACATAACAAATATGACACTAATAATTTTTCTATCTACCACTGCTAACAATTAATCTAATGTCTAAGTATATAAAGCAACATTTTTTTTTTCTCCAAACAAGCTCATAACAAGTATCAAAAGTCAAGATTTCAATATCAAATTCTATAACAAAATCAAGTACATAAAACTTTATCTTCAAAAAAAGTTACATAAAATAACGTCAAACAAATTTTATTCAAAATTGATAATTAACAAACATATTAATTGTTAATATATTTTGAAATCTTGTCCTCTCTTTAATGACTCGAATAGTTATAATTCCATTAGTAATATTGTTTTATACTTTGATTTAAAGATAAAATTAATAATTAGTGTGATCAGTCTAAAAAAAAGTTGGCAATGTATCCCCATGCCATAATATGTCATTTTCGTATGCTGCCACTACCATTAATGTTACATATTTTGTCATTAAGTATCCTTTCTTGCTACTATTTTTACCATCATTATCAATGTTTCCATCATCTTATTATTATTATTATTTATTATAGATATAGGGAGTACTACTGTAAAACATCACTACTACTTCTATTATTTGATTCTTAATAATATCATACATTAAATAGCATTAATACTTATTTTATTGCTTTGTTTATTATATCTCGAACTTAAATTAAGAAGCACTTCCATTAAGCAACTTAAAAGGTTGTTAATAATTTTTGTGGATAAAAAAAATATTTCTCCTATCCTTTTTAATGAGTTTTATATTTTTAAATGATTTTAAAAACACTCTTCTTTTAAATTCCTCAATACATGCTTTTAGGGACACTGGTTAATAACACCTATATAAATATAATAACTTCACTTTTTACCAACAGTTAACCATTTTTTACCAATAATTAACCATTCACTTGTTTTGTTGATTATTAATTTACATGTTTCATGGTTGTTAAATAGCATTAGTAGTAATTGTGAGACTTCAAAGTTGTGATTGCTTGTTAAGATTTGAGTAGATAAATAATTAGAGTGGTGGTGAAAAGACAAAGGTAAATTCCTTTATAACCATCATAATTAATAATGATAGTTTTGTAAAGTGAGGACCTACACAGTCAACATTCAACCAAAGAATTGATTTCATTACGAATCCAAAGCCTGGGATCCAATGCTCTGTTACTTACTCATCATTAAAGTGTTTATCAGAGACAACCACGTGCACCACTACCAAAACAATATTTTCAGAAATCTTCACTTTTGGTTCCCCAAAAATTTAGGAATTTTATATAATCTTTTCTTTACCTTTTGATAGTAAAACATTTTATTTAGATTATAGATGAAATAAGTAAATGAAAATTTTAGAAAAGCATTTCAGTTGTGCTCACTAAGATAATTTTTTTAATCACTGTTAGCTTATTTGAAGTAGTGTGTTAAAACAATATATCTAGATAAAATATTTGTCATTTTATATCTTAAATAATAAAATAAAATTTTAATGTTTAAATTCTGTTTATGTTTACTGTTTTTGGATTGTTGTTTTACTGCTTTAAATTCTCATTTTTTATTATCGTTTTAATTGTTTTTTTTTATTTTTAAGAAAATGATCTCTATTTAAATCATAACGAATAATCAATTTTTACATAAATATTTATTGAAATTTAATATTTGATTTAATAATTACACATATTTTTACTTCTCATCCAACTTTAAGTTAACTTTTCATCTTTTAGGTACTTTTTTTTAATCTTTTAGCTAAATTTCAGCTAATTATATCAAACTTGTTTTGTATGATAAAACTATAAATTATTATAAACAATTCAAAAGATAAATCTAATTTTTTTTTTAAGATCATTTAAGAAGTAAACATACCTACAAAGACACATACACTAGATATTTGTTTCATGGGCGAAATGAAAAATTTGTAAATATTTTAAGGACCAAAAGTCATGAATTCTTTTATTAGGAACTAAATTATTTTTTAAGACTGAAAACATATTTAAATCTTTAAAATTACATTAAAATACATTATTATCTAGTAATTATATACACTTTCATCTCTTTTTAATTTATCCTAAAATTTTTACAATGCACTATAATTTGTTTATTTTTCTTAATTTGTCTCGACGTGTTCAACCACTACATTTACACCACTCTTTTAGTTATGTATTTACTGGAAATGTGAGACATTTTTAATAAAATTGTATAAAAGAGACATATATTTATTTCAATCTGTGCATAGAAATCTTAAACTACATGTAATTTGAGATGGAGGAGGTAGTAGTAAGAAATACAATAAAAGCATATAAATGATGTTATTTATTAAAGACAACTTTCTTTAAAATTTGCAATTATTTATTTTATTATTCTCAATTTAACATGTGTGTTTCCAGTTTTTGACACAACTAAATCACATGTGACTTGTGATTTTTTTAGTTCACACAGCTATTCACTTATATATCAATTACATGTGACATGTATGTTAATGAAATGGTATGTTTTAAAATAATAATTAAATTTAAAAAATAAATATTAAATTACTAAGCATATGCATATTCTATAACTTATACATCAAATTGCTTAATATGTAAATTAAAAATAGTTTCATTAATTTATTTTCAGAATATAAAGTTATTTTAATTTTTTAAAATAAGCCAAAATGATGAATGATATAAGAGGTTTTGACTGGCGTGTTGACCGGAGATTATTAGTAGTATTTTGTAACTACTTATGAGTTTTCTCATAAGATCTTATCTACAAAATCGTGAAAGTAACAAATTTGAAAGTACATTTGTTATCTGAAATCACTCAACTACTGTAGATGCCGTCTTTGTCTGTTATCTTTGGTAATTTTGCGAAGCGCGGAACTCACGTGCGAGTGCTGAATTAATAAAGGGGCGAATCCGTATTTTTGCGCATTAAATCACTGTCACACGAGGGTTGCCACCTTTTCAGGGTACACCAGGTAAGGGCAAACTAGTCATTCTACCACCTATTATTTATTTTTCTATTATCAGATTTACTTTCAATAAAAGAATATACTTTAAAATATACTCTTCCGTCACAGTAATATATTGTTTTTATAACAATATCTTAAAAACAGAATCCGATTTAAAGGGATAATAATAAGATAATGAAAAAGAAAAGAGAAATTGAGTGTGGTGGGACCCAGATGGCCTAGGATACCAAAAAGGACGAAGGAGAAGAGGGCACGTGGCAAAAATAGATCGAGTGGAGGAGGCCCAGGAGTGTGATTCCGTGGAGCAAAAACAGTTCAGAGAAATTTGGCGGGCACCTTAATGAGTGACGAAATTCAAACGAAGTAGAATAAAAACCCTAGCGGCCCCATTTTGATCTTTCCCTCTTTGTTCCGCCTTCTATTTTCACCTTCTACCTCACCAACACCATCATGTACCAACCCTTCTCTTTCTCTTCTTCTTTCTCTTCTTCTTCTTCTTAATCTTTGTTTATCAATTTTCTTTCTTTATTTTTCAGGCTGGGTTGAGTGTGGGGAGCAAGAGAATGGGGAAGGTCTCGCCCAAGGAGAAGACGAGGAGGGTTAAGGGGCGGAGGCAGTCACGGAGCTCCGGGAACAAGTACCTCAGGCCCGGGACTCTGGCTCAGCTTCGCTGCTCCAAGCCTTCAGGTTCGGCTTCCGCTGCGGGGAAGTGTTGCTGCACCGATCTCGGGAAGAAGAGAGTGGCGGTGTTGCATGCCAGGAAGAGTGCCAAGAGACATGACGAGAATGCGAGGGTTTTCGATAAGAGTCCTGTCATGCGGTCGCCTGTCAATTTGGTTAGCCACGGTGCTGGTTTCGTTGGAACCCCCAAAACCCCTCGCCTCGACGATTCCCTTTCGGAATCCAGGCTCGAGTCTCTCCCCATGGAATTGATAGTATGTTTCACATGATTCAATTTTCTCGAGTTGCTAATTTAATCGTTTTTCTATAACCGGTGTGTTTGTTTTCCGGGATGAAAAAAAAAATAATTTTATTCGTTTTTTTTTTGAGTTAATTGGAATAGTGATTATGTGTTTGAAGGTTCGGATTCTCCGTTGTTGAAAATCCGGTGTTAACGGGTCATGATCGTGGATACTACTCTGTTTTCTTGATTGGTGCTGTTTGTGTTGCCGGTTGATGTTAGGGTTTCCTTGAATTTGAATGATGTGTTAGGATATACTTGTGTTCCTATTTGTGTATCTTGTAGTTGTGGTTCAAAACTTTCCGATCTGATGTCTTGGTAATTGTCTATGCTGCCTTGGATTTTAATGTTTTGCTCGCGTTTCTTGTGCTTTTGTTTTGAGTTATTTTTGTTGTTTTCTTTATTCGTTAAATTTTGTGTCTTGCCACTATTTTTATGTGTTTACATCTAGAGTTGCGAATTTAATAATTTTTCTCTAATTTGGGAATTTTTTGTTTCTGCTCTCTAACCAAATTAATGTGTTTGCTTGTAAGGGTACAGATTCAGAGAAATAGTGCGTGCTTATTTTCCGGGTAATGGGAAGGATAGAAAAGAGGGGTCATTATCATTTTTTTATTAAGTTAATTGAATAATGATTAGGGGATTTAAAGCTTGATATTCTGTGTTGTTGAAAACCGATGTTATTTGGTCATGATTGCAGATTCTCTACTCTGGCTTGTTAATGATTGTATTCGGGTATCCTTGTGTTGTTCTATTCTACCTTGCTAGGAATCGTGGCTAAAAGAATTTCGATTTGATGATGTTAGGGAAATTCTCTATGCATCCTTGGATGTTTATTGTTTTGCATACTATTTCTTTTCTTCTATTTCTGTTGAGTCATATTTTTGTTGCTTTTGATGTCAAATTTTATGTTTTGTCAGTTTTTTTATGTATTTGTACCTGTTGGTTTTGGCTATTTGTTCTGACTTTTTTGAATGTTGAAGCATGCATAAGGAAGAATTAATTGGTAAATTGCATACTATTTTTTATTTTCTGTTATGTTGACCCGTTATCTTTGACAAATTCGAGGTTAAAATACTGTGTCTCCTGCACCATGACCAATTGAGAGCTGTCTTCCATGTTTCTCAGAGAATTAGAAAAGCTGTAAGTTGTGTCTGTGTATTTATGCCTTCAAATGCTTGTTTATGATTTAGCTGAAGTACTCTGGCTTTTTCTGTAATGGCTAACTTTTTCTAATGCTGTTAGGTTATGATTGCAAGGCAATTTTACTTCAATTATACTACTCCAGATCGCTCTCGGCAAGAGATGTTAAGCACAATGACTCCTCGTCCTACTGAGCATTGGCCTTTTTTGTCGTACGTGTTTCTGACAAATAATTTTCTGCAGTTTTATATGGAAGTTTTGATCATAATGTTATTAATTTTTTGCAGCAAGGGTGATGGGAAGGGAGTGAAAGTTCCAAGCCCACACACACCTAAAGCACCCAGACATGGGCCTCGACCTCCTTCTCGCCTGAAAATTTCTGAGATGCGGCAGGTTGCTGCTGTTCTTTTCCCAGAGTCAGCTTTGCCTTCTCGTTGCCTGATGCCATCAGTTATACCAAAGCCCCTATACAGATCTTTGGCTTCTAATAGAGTTCTCTTCTATGAAGATGAACTTTGCCAGGCAGTTGCTCAGAATAAACTTCGCTGACGCAATGGTGTCTTCAATTTCTTTTCCTTCACCGCCTCATACTCATGTTTCTCTGCTGTGTATATCCTCTTTCGGTCTCTACTCTCAAGTGAATTTTAGAATAGTTAGAATGCAATTTTGTAGTCTGTCTTGTGGCAGTCTTAGGTGGTGCGGATATTTCATATATGTCTAAATAGATGCGGAGGGTTGGCGATGGTTGTGGTAATAATATTATTATAATCATTACTTGTATATGTTTTGTACGCTGAAACAATTGAAGGATCTTCCATATTAGTAGTGTCAAAGGCAGTGCCCTTTTACCTTCATCGTTGCATGATTGCAATGATTTTGTTGAAATCTATTGACAAGTAGTTTTGTCATTGCTTGTTGCTTCTTCTTTTAGCTACAATATTATGATCAGACTTTATCATGCTTTTGATGGAAATTTATTGAATTAGTTTTTCTGAAGTTAATCTGGTGAATGAGATGCTACAAAGTGACTGATTTTGCTGATGTGAGGTCCGCTTGGTTGCATAAACTAATTTTTAAACTGAGGATCCCTCGTCCAAACCTCAAATTAATTTAATTCTAGGATTTTAGTTGGAAAAGTGCCACATAGGGACTCTTCAGCTGTCATTCTTTAACTCCTCACTGTTAGGATTCGTTTAAATGTATATGAAGTGCATATCATAGATTCTGTTCTCATCACTAAATAATTAAATCAATTTGGTCTTTTTCGTTATTATTCCCTTTCATAGAATATATTGCCTCTTTATACATTCCTTATTTGGCTTCACTGGTCCCTGGGAATGCCGTCTTGATTTAGTCAATCAAATTAAAATATACTAAATGGACATAGACTAAAATTTAAATTGCCTACAAAATATAAGTGACTAGATCGGTACCCTTTTATGCATAAAAAAAACACATACAAATGAGTTTTGTTGCTGATAAAAAGAACACAAAAACTAATAAGTTTTGATGTTTAAGGATTAGATTGATAAGCTGTTTGAGAAGGCTATATGCACGTCCCATTAACAATACAACCTAAACATGCAATATTATAAGAACCATTTTTTTTCATATATGGATATTTAGGCTATATATATAGAGAAAATACAACACCAATTAATTGGTTAAATCAATTGTGTGAGTGACAATTTAGTTTTTAAAAGAATGAAATTTTGATAATTATTTACGGTAAAATTTATCAAAATTTTATAGAACCACTTTGTGGTTAAATAGTATTACATAAAGATTAATTGGACAATAAATTATAAAATTGGCCTACTTTTTAAGACTGAATCAAAAGAGAGGGCAATAAAATTTCATGTGGAACTGAAAGTTAAAACCTAAAACCACTCTCCAGAATCCATGCCTCACTATTTGCCGTGTTTTAGTGCTCTCCAATATCCATGCCTCACTATTTGGTCATTATTGACTATGGCAAAATTAACATAATGAAAGACTTGGTTCCCAACCACGTTCACTTCTCAAACAAATCAATGAATGGTTTAAATTATTGTTTTACATGGTATATTTAATTCAATGAATTACAACTAACCATAGATTTATAATGGTATTACCTGACAAAAGTATTAATTAGGTACAAAATACATTATATTAAGATAATTAATAAAAATATAATTAATAAAGGTATTACACTTAATACAATATCAAAAGGCCTAAAAAAAATACTTGAGCTTACCTTAATCATGCTTACAAGTATAAATTTATCTAGAGTTGTGTAAATAAGGGGTATCTCAAAGTAAGGATAAGTAGATTTTATGTAATAATTAGCGTGTAACTGGATTTCTATCTGAGTTCTCATGTATCTGGGTTCTCATGTCCAGGAATCAAGAAGAATCATCTGCTTCCAATCAACAAATCAATGCTGGTCATTGTTTACTATGACAAAATCAACATAATAGAAGATTTGGATCTGTTCTCAGCCACGTTCGCTTCTTTGGCAAATCAATGAATGGTTTGGAACCAATTGAAATTTGTTTGACATGGTATACTTAAATTCCGTTATAAGTGAGTTACCACTAATCATAGTTTTTATAATTGTACTACGACAACAATATTAATTGTGTACAAAATGTATTATATGAAGATAATAAATTAAAATATAATTAATAAAGTATTACACTTAATACAATGTCAAAAGGCATAATTAGAAAATACTTGGACTTACCTTAATCATGCTTACAAGTATAAATTCATCTGGAATTATATAAATTGGGGTATTTCAAGGAAAAAACAACTAGATTAGATTCAATGTAATAATTAAAGTGTAGCCTGATTTCTCTCTCTGAATTGTTACTTGAACAAAAACTAATTGAGGGTCCGAGCATTTTCACATGTATCCCTATATCAATGTCCAAAAATCAAAATAGAGTGGATTCTTGGAAGTTAAAAATTAAACAAATTTTTAAACTGACGATCCCTTGTTCAAACCTCAAATTAATTTAATTCTAGGATTTTAGTTGGGAAGTGCCACATAGTGACTGCTTCACCCGTCATTCTTTAACCCCTCGCTGTTAGGATTAGGATTGTTTAAATATATAAGCAGTGCATACCATATATTCTGTTATACTCATCGTTAAATAATTAAATCAATTTGGTCTTTTTTTTTGTTATTATTCCCTTTGATAGAATATATTGCCCCTTTATACATTCCTTCTTTGGCTTCACTGGTCCTGGGTAATACAGTCTTAATTTAGTCAATCAGATTAAAAATATACTAAATGGACATAGACTAAAATCTAAATTGCCTAAAAAATATAAGTGATTATATCGGTACCCTTTTATACATACAAGAAACACATATACAAATGAGTTTTGTTGTTGATAAAAAAACACACAAAAACTAATTAATTTTGATGTTTAAGGATTAGATTGATAAGCTGCTTTATGTACATAAAACAAATTATGTTTATCCTAAATAAATCTTCCAATTTGAGAAGGCTATATGCACGTCCCAACCTAAATATGCAATATTGTCTTTTCAAACTATCCTCACACCTCGTGTGTCTTTGCCTTATTGTCTTCTTTCATACCTCGCGATATGTCTATAGCATCTACTTCCGACATATACGTGGTACAAAACTCAATTGCCTCCTATGCAATATATCTCTCAACAATAGATGCTTTTGGTCGATATGGATTCTTCACATACCCTTTGAATATTTTCATGCATCTCTCAATGGACCACATATTCTAATTTCTCTCACCAGATGAACAATTAAATGAACCATGATATGAAAAAACGAAGGAGGAAAATACATCTCTAGTTGACACAAAATAATGATAGTTTCGTTTTCTAACTCATCCAATCTAGTAGGATCAATTACTTTCCTACAAATAGCATTGAAGAATAGACAAAGACGAGTGATGACTTGTCTAACACTTTTTGGTAGAATTCCACGAATAGCCACTGGGAGAAGGTCTTGCATAAGAACATGACAATTATGAGATTTTAAGCCAATAAGTTTCAAATCTTTCATTGAGACAGGACTTTTGATATTTGAAGAGTATCCTTGTGATACTTTTAACTCCTTGCAAACACCCACAGAAACTGATCTTTTCAGAGTATGACATGCTGGTGGCAAGTACGTTCGTTTACCATGAGGTTGGGGTTGTAACTCAAACCAAACACCCATCTTAACGAGATCTTTACGAGCATTAATTCCATCCTTTGTCTTTCCTTTAATATGTAGCAATATCCCAATTATACTATCACAAACATTCTTTTTCCATATGCATTACATCTATACAATGTCTAACATCTAACTTTGACCAATATGGAAGTTCAAAGAATATCAATTTCTTCTTCCATATGTTTCTCACACCACTATGCTTGACAATTTTCCTATAATTGACTTCGATGTTACTCACTCGGTTATACACTTCTTCTCCAGTTAAGGGTGGAGGTGCAGTTCTGTCTTCCTGACAACCATTAAAAGCTTTCTTCAACCTGCGATAAGGGTGGTTACGTTTCAAAAACTTTCGATGACCAATGTAACATGTCTTTCTCCCATATTTTAACTGATGGTAACTTGTGTTCTTTTGACATATCGGGCAAGCATGATGTCTTTTGACACTATAACCACTCAGATTTCCATATGCTGGAAAATCATTAATCATGCAAAATAATATTGCTTGCAAATTGAAATTGGATTTCTCATGTGCATCAAAAACCTTAACACCTTCATCCTATAACAATCTCAAGTCTTCTATCAAAGAACTTAGATAAACATCTCTGTCATTTCCGGGGTGCCTTGGTCTTGATATCATTATAGACATCATCATATATTTTCTCTTTATGCACAACCAATATGACAAATTGTAAGTAAATAGCAAAACAGGCTATGAACTATGTTTGCTACTTAAATTACCATATGGATTCATTCCATCAGTTGCAAGACCAAGTTTGAGATTTCTTGGATCACTTCCAAATTCAAGATACAAAGAATCAATTTTCTTTCATTGTGGTGAATCGGCAGCATGTAGTAACAACCCATCACATCTTCCATTTGCATGTCATGTAAAGCTCTTTGTATCGTTAACATTGGCGTAAAAACGTTTTAATCGAGGTATGATTGGAAGATACCACAATACTTTTGTAGGAGGACCCTTTTTCATGTCATCTTCATTCCCGTCATCATCCTTAACTTTGTATCTTGATATCCCGCATCTAGGACACTTATGCAATCCTTCAAATTCTTTTCTATACAGTATACAATCATTTGGACAAGCATGTATTTTTCGGTACTCCAAACCCATTGGACACAATATCTTCTTGGCCTCATAGTGACTGGTTGACAATGTATTACCTTGAAGAAGTATTTCATGCAAAAATTCAAGTAATTCAGTAAAACTTCTATCAGTCCACCCATTTCTTGCCTTCATATTAAATAACCGTAATACTGCTGATAAATGTGAAAAACTTGAACAACCGGGATACAATTCTGTTAGTGAATCATCTTTCAAATAATCAAACACATGGGCTTAGTGGATACTCTCTCCTCCAATATCACGAATCATGTCATCCATGCAATCTTCAGAATATAGATTAGAATGCTCACATTGATCTTGCTCAGATGCATATGGTAGGTCTAGAACTTCACCATGCCAAGTCCACGTTGTATAGTTCTTCAAGAAACCATCACAAAGAACATGCTCTTGTATAAACTCAATATCTACTCTTTTTCCATTCACACACGGATAGTAATATCTTCCATTTATTGCTGCTCCATTCCGTTTAACATATTCTAAAAAATCTTCAACACCTTTCTCATAAACATCACTTATTCGACTTGCATTTATCTAACTTCGATCCATCACTACGAGTAGTGAAAGATTTTCAGACACATTACACAATGAGCAAGATTAAATAAAAATTGTCGGGGATCGAACATCTCCGGACTTAGTACCCAAACGCGTTTCTTATATATTAAATTATACACAAAGGCCAGCATTCCAATCATACAACAATGCTCAAATAAAACAAGCATTCTAATCATATTGTTATTCCATTTCAAATCCTAACATACACAAAAAACATTCAAATCCAAACAAGCATTCTAATCGTACAGATAACCATTCAAATCATATTGTTCTTCCATTTCAAATATGATAAAAGCATACCTCTTGTAGAGAAGTGGTGACGCCAAACCGAGAAGACCAACAAACCCAAATGTAGCCAAACGAACACTACCAAAAACAACAAAATGCAAACAAATAGTCAATACAATAACAATATCAGTGAAAGCAAACGAAAATGGAAGAGAAAAAAACAACTCAAAGCTTCAAATGAAATGCACCTCGAACGGAGCTTCAAAACAAAAATGGAACCGTTCAAAACGAAGCTCTCAATGTATATGAACGATAGGGAGTGTAATGGAGTTGAACGAGGAAGCAATGGAGGTCGAAAAGCAGCAAGGAAGAAGCCAGAACAGTGCAGGACAAAGCGCGCGCAATGGAGGGAGAATAAAAGTGAAAGTGAAAACGCAAACAGGAAGCACCACGTCGGTTCTGGACTTCTAACCGATGTGATGCATGACCTGAAATCCCCAAATTAAGGTTCAGATGGAACACCATGTCGATTAGAAGCCTAAAACTGACAGAGTGCGAACCCTAATTTTAACCAATTATTTTACCAATGTTATCAGAGTAAGCATGACGCCAGTTGGACTCCGAGAACCGACATCATGGTGAATCACACCACGTCGGTTTAAAGCTCCTAACCGACGCGGTGACTCACCTGCCATTTCAAAATTTTAAAATTTTGAATTTTTATTTTTTACTAATATATCCCTGACGGTTTTTTTGTTTAACCAACGTTATGAATGATCATTTATTTATAAAAATACCTTATGTTATTTTCGCATTTAACCGTCTTTATATGTTTACGTTAAAGACTGATTTTACTAGTTGAATCCATGACGTATATATTTCTACCTATAAATACATACAATACTTGCTCACAATTTTTGTGACCGTGCCTATTCTATTTTCAGAAATGAGCCACATCACGCGTTGAGTGAATTAGGATTCAGAAAGCGAAAATGGATCCCATTTGGTTGGTATGATATGAATACACATTTTCCAATGGCTGGTGGTTAGTATTTCCATCCTTCACGCTTCCACCTATATTTGATATCATCTGCGTGTCGTAGTTTCTTTTTAACATGTTAAAATCACCCTTATTAGTTCTGTTAAACGGCATAAAACATAGTTTTACAACATATATAATCCGTATATTAAGCTGAAGAGGAAAAGTATTTTCAAACAAACTTGTGAATATTGTTTTCTACGATATTTGTGACAAGCATACTGTAAGCTCTCTCTGTGGGGTGAATACTGTCCCAGAATACATATTTTGTAACATTTTGACATACTCTTAAGGAGAAAGAATTACACAGAATGCCTGCTTCAATATTTGCAACACCACAGCATGCAGAACCCTCCACTTCAAATCCTGTTCCATAAGCATTAAGTCAGTGAATCATAATTCATGTGGCTATTTGGTTCCTCCACACAAACATTCTCATCAAACACCATTACAAATGTACAGATTTTTATACACTTACAAAACATGTTTCACTATCAAATGATAAAAAATATTGGCTGTATGAGTTTTAACTAAATAATCACAAAAATAAAAACTCAGTATACACTAGTTTGTGACTGACACAGTGTAATGCCTAGACTAGATTGTTTATTCATACAGAAAATAGGACCCATATAAGCTGTGCATATCATGAAATTTAGCCAAGGTGGCAGGACATAAAGAGTACAAGGCTAAACACAGAAGAAGGAATTTACCAAATTTTTTGTGGTATTGGATAATTTCATTGAGTTCACCATAGTTGTCAAGGTAGACAAGCGTAGCATTTGGAAGACTTTTGTTGAGAGCCACTATTGAAGAAGAAAGCTTGGTGTTGTAGACCATGGCTGCTTGGTTTACTGATTCTACGCAATTCCTTTCTTCTCCTCCCCCTAATGTTCTTTGCAGTGGCACACATCCTATTGGAGCTAGGCTCAGTACTCCAATCTTTCTTGCTCCATATTTATATAGTTCCTTACATTAAATTTCATGACATTTCCATCAAATTTTCTAATACAAGGATCACATGAAGTGCACATGGCATTATGTTCTTAGCTTAGAATTCAAATAGTACTCACATCAAAACCACACCTGAAGAAAATTTGAAGATATATTGACTAGCATACTTGTATACTCTTCAACATTATACTCATTTCTCCGATATGGTGACATAAAATATGTTACTGAAACGTCATTACTTCCCATACTAATAAAAAATAAGCTTTTTGCTAGAATGAAAGCTGTCCTTTCTTCCCCCACATATGCCTTCAGAATTCCTATGTACTCTTTGAACATATTCAGTTGATCCTCTGTTGACAACACTGCCTGATATATAACATAAATGAAAAAACTGTTGTAAAAAACAGAATTGAAATCTTGAGAGTTAGAAAATAGATTATGTGGCTGAGCAGAGTGATTATTACTGCTACTTCTGCTGTTACAGGATCATATCCTGAGCCAGCAGAGGCAAAAGACACCCCTGTTAAGAGGTCTTCAATCTCCAGAGTTGGCTCAAGATAGGGTGGCAAAGTCTCCTTTATTCCAAGTATTTCAGCTGAAATTATAAGCCAATTTCTAAGCATAATGAAGCATGGCAGTATCATATGGTGTTCAAATTTAGCTGGTATGATTTGTTGAACAAATAACATTTTTGTTTTACTTGATAAACCATTTTAATAAGCATTAGTTAGAAGTACCTAAAAAGTCTGAAGGGATCCTGCCATTGCTAAACCTTCCTGTGGGTTTTCCTCCTAAGAAATCCCTCCCATATGGTTTGAAATCTGCCTTCATTATGGTTTCAATATAATCGTTGTTTCCAGTATCCAAGATTGAATCACCAAAAACTATAACAGCAGGAAATGCAAACTTGCTGTAGTTTTGTGATTTGGCTGTTACTTCAAAGATGTAAAACAGCACAACAAAAAGATATACATTAAGAGATTTAAGGGTGGTAAGATTCATGATCATGTGATTTGAATTTCACACTTGTGCAACTAAGATTTTGATCCATATGATAAATTTATAATGGTGATTTTCAGGATGGCATATTTTGTTGATTGGAAGTCCACATACCATTTAGTTTGATGATTTAAGCTAAGGCAGCTGAATTATTCAACCATTAGGAAATGTAGTCTTTAAGTTTCTCACGAAACATGGCTCATACATGTAACGTTCTTTAAAAGTGCCTGCTAATAGGCATGACTCATTTTTTTTCCTTTGATAGGAAACCAACAGCAATTGTGCATACGCATGCATGCATGCATGCTCTTTCGACTCCAGCTTTTACATAGGAAAATAGAACAAAATATATGACTTATTACTACATGTGAAATATGGATTAAAAAATGGAAGTTTTTATCCTCCACAAAAAGCTCAACATTGTTGCTCTCGTTTGGTATGAAATAGAAATGTTCAAAGTTCAAACCCACCCAAGAAATAAAAGTGTATTTCACTAAAATAAAAAATCAAATATTTGTTGATAGATTAATTATTCACTTTATTAAATTAGTAGATATGGTTAATAAATGAGATGATATTGAAGAATGCATATTAAGTTAAGTTTAATTATATAAATTATAAATTTAATTATTTTATTATTTATTTTTGGATTTTTTTATTAGTATTTTCTGTAAGTTGTCTTCAACTTTTTTCAGTAAACTTTACATTGTTTCTCAGTTAGATATTGTCACATAGAAGGTGGTCGAAAATAAAATAAAATTGTGAGATTGGATTTTTCATCTGAGTAAGTTTTTTTTCTTTTTTAAGAAAAAAAAAATCTCTCACTTTTTACCCTTATGTAAAATCTTTATCAGTAAAGATGAATATCGACTATAATAATATATATTTGAAAGAAAGTTAAACCCCGATAATTTTTGGGATTAATTTGATTGGAATCTTGAGGTATAATGAGTACATGTGGAGAAACGGAAAATTTTTTTGTGATGTTTTGAGAACTCTAAGTTAGATACTTATGAATTGTTGTTGTGAATTTGTGAGGATTTTGATTGGTAATAAAGGTAAATACAAAATCCTTTAATGTTTATGGTGTGAATAAACTCTAAAAGTTAATGTGAAATATTATATTTATGTTATGCACACATGATTATTTTGATGAGTAAATAAATTTTATAGAACCCTTAATTGTTGTAGTTATGATTGCTTGTTTTGATTATTATTTGTGAATCTTGATGTTTGATTGTTAGAGGAATTTAATGTTTGGTCCTAATTAAATTAAGATAAAAAGATTTTGATTTATATTAAGGAAGAACTGTTTATAAGAAAAAGTAAAATTTTTCTTAGTTAAATTTGAGATCTAACTTGTTTTCTATATAAGATAATTTGTTGAAACAAATGAAAAATGATAGTTTAAGTGAGACTCAACTATTAATGATATCGATTAATTCATCATTCAAATTACAACTTGTAATTTAAGAGAAAAAAGTTGTAATAGTTTTTTCTACTATAAAAGTTTGTTTCTAATGTTGTAATGATGCTTAGTGAAACATTAGTTAGACGCTCAACAGCGAGGAAGAGACTATACCAATTCTTTTTACTCTACTTTGGAAATAATGATGCTTATTGGACATTCAATTGACATTCTTTTATTCTTTAAAATTGTGTTTTGTTTAATTAAGTGAATTATTTCATAAAAAGGTATATTATGTGATTAGTATGATAATATAATTGTATTTGAATAAGAGTTATAAATATAATATAAGTACATGTTATATGGAATTGGTTGAGGAATGGATGATTATGTGAAATGTTGATCTAATATGATTATGTGAAATATTTTGACTTTACTAATTATTTAAATATATTATAATAAAATATTAAGTGATGGGAAACTAAAAGAGTTTTTTAAATCAGACTATGCAAAATAATAAAATGAATTATCTTGACTACATCAAACTATTATTGATGGGCAATAGAGATCGTATCTTACTCAACTCATGTGTTAATAATTCCTTAAACATTTGTGGAGATAAGATATGAGTATAATTATGTGATTTCGTAGTCATTTATAAAGGATAAGAATATACGTGAATTATGAGAATCTTAAGACAAGAATGATCATATGGATATATAAAAATTGAATTTTGATGAAAAATATATTTTGTATTTAATTATTTATTTACCTTAACTTACCTTGATTTTGTGGTAGTGTTATGTGAGAAGTGTTATATCATCGTACTCGATACATAAGTAGATAATATTACAAGCTGTTAAAATCACGTAAGACCAACATGAAAACATCATGGTTACCATTTTAGTGATTTGACTGCAAAAAGAGCTTATGGATCAAACTATAGTATTATAACCCATGGGAGAAAAGTGTTAAAGATACATCCAACGTGAACCTATGCTCAGATAGGCATTTCATTGGCTTCCTTGTTCACGTGACTCCAAGAAGAAACATTAATCCTTTGGGCAACTTCCTGGATAACACTTACTAGATAATGACTAGCACGAGAAGCGAGCATCCCTCCTTAATCAATTTGATGGTTCAACAAGGATATATTTCTATCTCCTATTAGCTACAAAATCAAGTATAACAACATCAACACCTCTCGTAATCAATTGCTCCATCACAATTCTTCTTAAGCATTGCGCTATGGATTCAACAACATCTAAGCAGACATGGCATTATGCTCAATATGCAATTCCCCTTAAGGCTCTGTTTTGCTTAATAAGAAAGTAATAAATATGAGACAACCTAAACGTACATCTTCATTGTTCTGGTGTGTTAGTTTATATATAAGATTTATCTTTCATATTCACTCCTAGAAAAACTCCTAACATATCTTAAAATAATTTAAATCAATATCAAATAGACTTTGGCCAAATTTGGCTTCTAAAGCTAGTTAATAATACAAACACAACTTTTTGAATATGTTCAACAATTTCAGCTAAAAATCTAAATCGATTATATATGTATAGAAACAAAGATTTTATCACCCTCTCAAGTTGGTACACTGTAGATTATAGACGTCTAACTTAGTCATTAAAGAAAGAAATTGTAATCTACCAAGAGTTTTAATAAAAATGTCAGGCAACTATGTAAGAGTTGTGACATAAACACATATTTCCATTAGTAATCTCGTCTTAAATAAAGTGAGAATCAACATCGATATGTTTTGTTCGTTCATAAAAGACTGATTTTTAACAATATGAATAGTTGGTTAATTATTACAAAAGATATGCATTGGTTGAGTATGTGAGACATCAACACACTGTAGAAGGCTTTTCATAAACTAATAATGTGAGACACCAAGACCCAGTAAGAGGTCTTTCAGTCATTTCATATCACAAATAGTGGTTAAGATATAATATAATGTTTGTTGATTTTCCAAGAGATGGTGAATGTCCTAATAGTACTAACCATCTAGTAAACATTGTCGGAGTTACAATCGTATTAGCCATATAATTTTAAGCCACTTTCCATATATGGAACTTAGCTAGTTGTGGCCATCTCACTTCCAAATCACCTTAAGAATAGGATCAACATAATCAATTATTAACGAGTAAGTCAAGTTCATACAAAACTTGGGGTTTGACTTAAAGTTCCAAGCAAGCTTATCATTGTTGCCAGAACGAATTGGAAGAAGTATAGCACCAATCACATCATACATATTAGCGGGTAAAAAGGTTTGCAGATTCATTAAATTCCATCGACAATTAGGAGTAGTGTATTGAAAAACTTTGGTCTAGAGACCATATTCAGTGAGAGTAACATTAGCTTTATCTTTCAATACTCAATATCCAAGGGTCCATTGCTCTTGCCAAAACAAAAGATTGTCCAAGTTATTACAAACTTTGTTCCATAAGTTAGATTGTCCTTTTATCGTTCAACCTTGTTCTATAACCGTTTTCTTGATTCTCCTATTACATTTTTACACTTGGATTTTCTCCATATTAACTTTTGCAACTGAACTTTGGCAAAACAACTTAATGACTTCCACTTGTTTTATATTAGCTTATTAAAAAAGGATGATGATATAATCAGCAAAGGCAAAATGAGAGATAGATCACCCTGTTCAGGATAGAACGCATCAAGCACTTCCTCATTTCACAACATGCACATTTTGGAGTAAATATTCTACGGTAGTGTAGGAAAGTTTTACACTTCTGCTACAAACTTTTATAAAAAATACAAATGTTACATAAAATTGTTGACTTTACCATAATATTTTTAAGGTCATACAAGTAGTAACATTAGTTGATAGTGTAACCTTTAAACATGCAGAAATACTTATTTGGAATTAACTAATGTGAATTACTGGCAGCATCGAAATCTCTATATGCACAAGCAAATAACCTTTAAATTTGACGAAGTAATTAATCCATCCATTGAAGTTTAGGATGTGTTTTTGAGAATTCCAATAAAGATTTTCGAATTTGAAGATATAAAATACAGAAAAAAAAATATTTTGAAAGTAAGAAGATTTTCATTTTTTCTCAACAGCATGCATAAGAATGTTAACCCAGCAACCAATCTAACAATAATCATTATAGCCAGAAGAATAAATAAAAATAATAGTTCAATATATTTGCATAACAAGGCAAGGATACATGTTAATCCAACTAATATTTTGGACTCAGATTCATGATCATATTAGGTATAAAATTTCTTACAATGCCTTAAAACATATTGGGTATAAAACCAGAACAATTAAATTCATATATAATAAAACTATAAGCGGACACCTTAAAAAAACTTATTAATTTTGTTATCAAGTACAATAGAACTAAGAACATAGTAGGCCTCCTCTGTTGGATGATAGCTGTCCCAAAATATGTAGCCAGAAGAGTTAGAGCACGTGTTTACGAGGTAGCGGTTGCACAAAATGCTCACTTCTATATCCCCTGTACCGCAGCATCCTTTCACTGCCACTTCGAAACCTTCACCACCAAGTATAAGAAAAAAATGTGAGTCTAACAAAGAAAAAGGTTCTAATGACTACAAATTCAACCATAGAACTAAAATCACTAAATCAACACAACTTAGTTTACACAGAATTTCTCCCACATCATTCTGTAACATGAGGATCATAGTTTAAAATGTTTCGGGAGTTAAGGGCTTTCTCATGCTAATTGGTACTCGTTTGGTAGGTTGCGTGGGAAAGTTCATGAAGGAGGGAGGGAGAGTAAACACAATAATTATATGGAGATGTGAATGAATTTCGTGCAGCTACTTACTGGTTTCTTTTATGACAGAAAGTATCTATGACAATAATATGAAACACAATTAAGGCATTAGCATAGACATTTTGACATCATCAATGTATTAAAGGATGTTTTAATGAAATGAACTATGAATTATAAACAAAATATCTAAATGATGGTATATTCATCATTGCAAACGAATTCTTTTTATGTTTTTTTTTTTTTCTATCAAAA
>Ga0209489_104925_pt1 | contig 23936 bp, 13 predicted proteins | sample SiratrowhiteBW_FD_187527 | JGI IMG/M metagenome (GOLD analysis project Ga0209489, IMG submission 187527) | Root nodule microbial communities of legume samples collected from California, USA - Siratro white BW (SPAdes) (version 2) | ecosystem: Host-associated > Plants > Roots > Nodule | place...
TTTATATATATATATATATATATATATATATATATATATATATATATATATATTTTAAATCATGTTATTTATACAAACTATCCACCCACTTTGTCAATGATTAATCTTTGTTGAGAAATTTATTTAACCCTTTCTAGTGAGGTGTCTCTTCCTAGTCATGTTTTTTTTTTTCATCCACAAGGTTTGAACCCAAGACCTTATTTAAAGGGACCATATTGAAATACCACTAAAAGTGACCAGCAAGGTTCTCTAGTGGGTATTAATCATCAAAGAAGTCACTGCATTATTCCTACCAATAGAGAAAACTTTGAATTGCAGACCAAGATGGTGAATTTTGAAGGATTAATGATGTACATTGAAGGTGGTCATGGTGAAGAAAGTTATGTGATTTAGAAGCCTGATCAAACATGAAGATAGTACATTTTCCTACTGCTAAATGGAAAAACAAGATGATGTTATCTTTACAATTTTGACTAAGTAACTCTAACACTTATCTGTTTCCTTGCTACAATTAGTATCTACTTCTACCTACCTATCCATCTATCTATCTAACTCAGCTCATATGATAGAAAAATCTTCATCCAAACCATCTATTTCTCCTCTAAGTCTATGTTGTTGGATGATCAAAACAGAAACAGTCATTGAGAAGTCTGATCCTGAAAGAACATCCCCTATTGGTCCCAGTTCTGGGCACTGTTGCCAATCATTCATGCCTCTTGTCAACACAGAGTTCATTCCTCCTTCCCTTCCAACAATCACCAATGAGTATTGCCCTTCAAAGGATCTCAGAGTGGAGAATGTCTCAGCAGCATTTGCAAGATGCTTCTCCATGTAGGATATCCTTCCCCCTATCACATGCCTTTCATAGAACTGTGTAAAGCATTCATCATCCAATTTCATCTCTTTCTCCTGCTCTGGAGGGATCATCCTGTATAGTGATGAGGACTCCACACTGCTGTCTACCAGGAATCTTATCACTGTCAGCTTAACTTGTGCATGCTGAGCTACACGGCTAGCATAGGCCAGGGCTTCTCTGTCATCTTTTCCACCAATGAATATCACTGCCACATGTACTGTTGCTTCACCTCTTGTTATGCCTTCAACTGATCCAAGGCCTCTATCCACTAGAATCCCAACAGAACAAGGGGCACTTCTCAGTACCTGTTCAACAAAAAATCTGTTTAACTGCTGTTGAAAAAGTTAAGCTGAGATTTTATCAAACTATACTTACAATCTTGTTTTTTCACTTTTACAATGGTCTTCTTTATCAAGGGATACAAGTGTAATGTTTTTAAAATTTAAGGGTCAGCGAGATCTCTGAGTGTTCTTAAGAGAAGTTGGAGGTTTATAGAAATTTCAAAACTCTGAGAATGTGGATGTAATCTGAGAAAATGTTAGGCCACTGTAATTTACTGAGAATTTGATGATGCTTGTTGGGTAGCAGGTAGTTTATAAACCGAAAAACTTGGAACTTGGAACTATGCCAGAGTTAAGACAATCTTCCATTTCTTTTTGTTAACAGTATGAAAGCTGTATTGAGGTTCTTAGTACCTTTCGGTTCACGTATCTGAACCCTGCATTGCCACCATCCAACCTTTTATCCTCACGCTGGCTCCTGTGGAATGGCAATATGATGAGGGCAATCATCAAGTCCTCTGCTAAAGCGCAAATTTCTTGTGGCATGCTGGTGATTGTTGAGAGTGTCATGGTTCTTTTGAGTGTAATGCAATCATCATTGTCCGCCACATAGGCTTGGAATGAGTTGGTTACTTGGTCTCTCAGCTCCATGACTTCCCTGTCTTTCACTGTGGCTGTGTGCACTGCTTCATCCCTCTCTAAAGGGTCTGATATTTCAGCAGTGAGTTCAATCATGTCAGTGACATACACCACAATGCCGGTGCCAGCCGTCCCTTTTGTGATCTCCACCAAGTTGATGGAAGCAGGAGCATTTTGAGGTCCATGAACACACAGCAGGATCCTTAGCTCACTTGCGGGGTCAAGCATTTGAAGTGCCAAACGATGAGTAGGTACCCTTTTCTTTGCTCGTTTGATGATGCTTGCTACAATTGTTGATGCAGGTAAAGCTGTTAAAAAGGTTGCAATTACCATCACAATGCCTGTGGAAGTAGTTACACCACCACAACCTATCTGGTAAATAGCACAAGAACAACATGAGCCTAGGAATGGCAAACATGATTTCGGTTACTTTGTGTATTATTACAGTAAAATGGTCTCATTATCTGTTACACATGGTGTATATAAGCTTTATGACATGGACAACCATACAAGGAATAGAAATCACCAACTTAGACTGAATTTTCACAATTTTTAAGCACAAGAATAAAGTTAGTCAAGAATGTGTGACATAATGAAGCCAAAGTGAGAAAAATAGGTCTAAGTAGAAATTGGATATAAATAGAAATCACCTAGTTAGACTGAATTTTCACAATTTTTAAGCACAAGAATAAAGTTAGTCAAGAATGTGTGGCATAATGAAGCCAAAGTGAGAAAAATAGATCTAAGTAGAAATTGGATCTAAATAGAAATCACCAAGTTAGACTGAATTTTCACGACTTTTAAGCACAACAATAAAGTTAGTCAAGAGTGTGTGGCATAATGAAGCCAAAGTGTCTGAATTTGTAAAGAGAGGAAATTTAAGAAGAAAGACTCACCACTTTCATAGCTAAGTAGATCTGCAAATGGCCCTTAGTGACAAGAAGCATTCCTATTGCAACCGATTCAGGCCAGTGAAAGCCTGAGAAGGCCCCATAGATGACTATTCCAACAACTTTTCCAGCTGTTGCCACTACCAAAAGCACACTCAGTCTTACCCATGTTCCAGCATTGTGTGCTTCAAACTGCCTGAAATTAGACACGTAGCCCATCCACAAGAAAAAGATGGGAAAGAAAATAGTGGTCAACATGTAGTTGATTCTTGTGATAACCCATTTGGAAACTCTACCCTCCCTAGGAACACAAACCCCCACCAGAAAAGCACTTAAAATTGGATTATAATTATAGATAGTGGTGGAGGCACACATCAAGACCATGAAGGCAATGGACAATACCAAGTGTGGACCTTTCATTGGTCTACCTTCAGGGTTCTCATTGCTCACCCACTTCATAAGCATTGGTGACACCATGGCTGTGAACACTACCTGCACCAGCACTACACACACCACATGAATGGTCTTCTTAACCTCAAACCTTCCATTCAAATTTTGACAGTATGCTGGCATTGGCACAAATATGTAGCCAATGCAAAGGAGCAAACAGCACACAAAATCTGTGTGCACACCTGCTCCAATGATAAGCTTCCCAATATCTGATTTTCCTATCTTCAGCTGGGTTATCAAACGTGTCAACACAGGTGAATCCGTGCTAGAAATCATTGTGGAGAAGACTAGTGTGAACTCTAGAAGCTTGTTTTCATCTGGGAAGTATTTGAACGTTGGAGTTGTAAGACCTCCCAGGATTAAAGAGCTTACAACCCCTGCTAGAGCAACTTTTGTATATCTGTTTGGTCTTGCAAACAATACATAAGGATCCATCTCTATTCCCAGGATAAACATGTAACATGTCATTCCAAAATCAATGATAAATCCAAACGTTAAGTTGAATTTCTCAAAATATCCACGTACAAATCCTATGTTGCCCACAACTAGTCCTACCTGCATAATATCATCAAAAACAACATCATTTCATATTTTTTTCGCTTTTTCTTTATCTAAATAACGTAAGTGCATGTTTGGTTTTGCTTCGGATCAATCCATGATTCACATCCATATGAATAAAGATCTGAGATTCCAAATAGTCAAACCAAACATGTACTCTATTGTTCATTAGCTGTGGAGAAAGAAGCTCACAATTATGTCTGAAGTAATGCGTGGTTGTTTATAAGGCTTTAGAAGAAAATGTAAACCATTGCACGCAATCACCATCCCAATATATATAACAAAGTTTTTAGCTACTTCCAATATGAGGTTACCTAACTTGTCTCCACAGATAGATGGCTCCATGGACTTCATTGGCAAGCCAAAAGCCATTTTGACAACAACACAAGAAGTTCTTGTTTAGATTTTTTTTTTTCTCTAGATTAATTATCTTCCTTTTTCTTTCGTTTTCTTCTTCTTCTTCTTAGACTTGATGACCAAGGGCAACATTTTTTCTTCTTAGTTTTGTTTTGTTAATGAATAATTAACACCAGTGGCTGTTATTCGTAGCTTTCTTTCAGGAGACAATAGAGGAGCACTGTGAGGAAAACAAGGCTTATATGGCTTGTGAATTATGAACCGAAAAACATGGATAAATCACAAATCTTCCCTTCTTCCCCATCACTAATTAGCTGATTAGTCATAAGCATTGTTTAACAAATGCTTCTCTACACATCTTTAAATTTTAAAAGAATCGTCTGCCTTAAAACAATTATTCTCACTCTTTCTGAACACCCAATTGCAATTTTCTCTCCTCTTTTATTTAATCTTTTTCTGCAAACAAATGTTTTAAAAATAGTAACATTAACCAATTAATTTGGGCACAGTGAGTCTAAAGATATATTTTTTTCCCATTTGAGCCACATAGGGTCCATTTTGTTTATATTTATCATGCATCTTTATTCTTCTGAATCCAACACAGATCCAAATTTTGAGACTTCCTTGCTAGATTATGTTAGATTATGTTAGATTTTGATAATTGCTTGCATGAGTTTGTTTTTCTTAATTATTGCATAAATCCAATAAAAATGTTGAAAGACACTTGTCAGTAGGTTTATGATAATTCCAAACATCATGGACGACATATTTTTTTCTTACCATATGATGAATAAATTATTATGATGTTCAGGATCATTAGTTTAAAATCTCCTAAAATAGTTACACTGAAACATCATCGTAGATTAAATGTGGTTATAATTCTACTCCATGATTTTATATACAGAAAATGACTTTATGTATAGAAAATAATTATCAATATAGAAAATGATACGAGTTTTAAAAGCATTATGTACCAAGGTAAATACTAGTAGACTTTCATACATAAACCTACAAAGTCTTATTAAGAACACAGTTAAGTGCTGCAGAAACCAAAAAGGAGACAACTAAACATAAAAAAGAAAAAAGAAACAGAGATAAAGTATCTTGAATGTTGTTATACATTTTTCAATCACAATTGAAGCTGATATTCTAATAATCTGCATAATCTTCAGTGCTAATATCATCTTTATCATGCAGATTACTGCAAAATATACAGATAACACTTAAACTGATCAAGTGCTTCACGGATACAGAATTCAATAACTTTTAGGAGGCATCTGAAAGCGACACAAAGGGCAAGAATTGCCTACTTGCAACCACTCACTGATGCAGCTTTTGTGAAACACGTGCAAGCAAGGCATCCGAACACCAACAAGAAAATCCTCGAAACAAATGGCACACCTTTGCGAACCCTTTTGTTCAACCTTCTCCAAACCTTCAACAGATGTCTTTTCAGCAGGCACAAATCCATAATCTTCCTCTTCCTCTTCTTCTTCTTCTTCAAAATCATCTGGGTTATCTTCAAAAGTATCATCATTGTCGATATCACTGTCACCTATTCCATCTTCGTTTGCACGAGTAACGATCACTTCCACGTGCATGCAAAGAACATGTGTCTGTCTGAGAGTTGTGTCGGTAACCATGTCACGTGCACATTGTGAGATTTTTGCTACCACAACACTGTGAGCGTTGCTGGGGACACCAATCATGGAAAGCCAAGACACGATGGTTGCTTCTTGCATTATTTCATGCTTTGAAATGCTTGGAAACGTGTGGAGTGTAACTTTGCAAAAGGTGTCGAATTTGTTTGCATTCAAAACGTACATGTTTACGTACTCAAATTCTACGCAGAAGTGTTGTTGAGAATTGAGGAAAGATGAACATTCTATCGCAAAATCAGAGGTATGTGGGTATGCACGACAGTGGAATTCGTCCATTGAATCGATTTGGAAAGAAGAAAGATGAGAAAAAAAAAAAAAATAGGGGAGAATAATGGTGATTAATCGTGGAAGAAGGAACAAAAATATTAAAGAGTAGAACACAAATTAATGTAAACGGTACGGTTTTGGAATTCATAAGAATCGGAGGAAAACGTGGGAATCAAGTGAATATCTTGTTTTAAATTTCAAATCTTGGATAATGATATTTTTTATCAGCCTATGCTGTTTTGTTTTTAATTTTTCAAATTTTAAAATTTAAGTAAATTTTAAATTTACAGTTATATTGTGGAAGGAATATTTGTTAATAAAAAAAATGTTATCTTTGCAGTTATAATAAATTTTAAAAAATTCCATTAGTTTTAAATTAATAAAAATTCAATTAAATATATCGTTTTTAAATATTTAATTTTGTTATAACAAATTCGGTTAAAAAAATATAGATATTTCTTAATATTTATAATGTTGAATAAATTAATTATTAAAAAGTTGATTGTTTGTTAATATTTTATTGGTACAAAATATTATCAAATGTATAATTGTTTCGTCAAATAATTATTAATATGCAATTGATTATTTTGTGCATTTTATAAACTTCTTGTGTATTATACAATTGTGACCTGTATTTATAATTTTCTGAAATACTGAAATTAGCCTTGGTATTTATAAATTATTATTTTTTATTTTCTTTTATTGATTTTTTTACAATCAAAATATGTCTTATGATTTTTTGTTATTTTTTCGTAACATTATTTTCTATATAAAACTATGAAACTTAAGTATTTTACAATTTGATGAAGTACAACAAATAATACTAAAGAAGAAGATAGAGAAAAATTAAAAAAAAAAAACAGAAAGTAAAAATCTTATTTTATTAATTTAAAATTAGAGGAACGGTAACATCCCATAAAATTAAAGCTTCTATTAAGACGACTAAAGTATTAACATCATGCATATCTTACAGTACTCCATAGTTAACATGCATAAAGATTAATTACATAATAATGGTAAACTGAAATTTTGAAACATATTTACAATAACAATACAAGTTTTTTTCAAAATATAATACTAGTCCTAACGACATTCTTCAACCTAGATGATCTCCCAAAGATCCATCTACAACACCATATGCTCCCGTATCAAGACACGATCATCACAAACAGAAAAAAATCATACACAACCAAAAACAAAGGGTAAGCTAAACAAAGTTTAACAAATAAAAAACATTCAATTTCATGTATCATCATAATATAAGAATCTAATACACTACAAACATGACTCTACTTCCGGAAGACTCGTGCCCCCGAGATATGCACTTGTCATACATCTCCAAACTGTGAATCCACATAGCCCCCACAAAAATGAATCATCAATCATGTATGACAGGGTTAGTCCTTCTGAGACTTTCCTGGCCAGCAATGTTTCAAGCTGTAGTCACCCATTTCAGACCTTCTTCGACTCTCACCACCTAGTAATAATCATCTATTTGATTCCTATTACTAGTAGAGTAAAGATATCAATCATTATTGATCAAATCCTTAGACAATGCACTTCTTAATTAACCAAGACATTGGTGTTTTTTTTCCTGAAAATACTATTCCTAGGCTTTGACCAACTTTATTTAACAATATCACATCACAGATCTCTACTCATGCATTCATTCACTTTTAAATCTCAATCTCTACTTCAATCTCAACATTTAAAGAAGTCATTAAACCATGAATATAATTAAACTTAAATTATCAATTAATCTATTTTATTAAATAGATACATTGTATTTCAAAAGAGTTAAATCGAAAACAAAAAGCCAAAAGAAACAAAATTTTTTTAGCTTGAGCTAGACCAATTCATGCCAGCAAATAAACCATCACAGATGCATTTTCACATATATTTTGAATCAAACCCTAAATCACAAACAAACTGAAATTAGGTAACATTAAACAAACTGAAATTAGGTAACATGCAAGTCAGCTTCCCTTAAGTCAGATTCCCTTACCTGAATTGCACTAGAAGTTCTCTCTAACAACCCCAAAGCCTAATATCTTAAAGAACTCAAATCTGCACCAAAGGACTTCTGATCAACAATCCGACTAAAACACTAGAGAATTGAACTCACAAAGGTACGACTTGCTCTATTCTCCGTCACAAGTCCAACAATGAGCTCCGCTTGAGAAAGAGATGATGACTCGAGTGGAAATGAGACTTGACTACTTACTTTTTTTATAAACTTTTTTTTATAAATACGCGTTTAATAATATAATAATCTAAGTGCTCATTCCACTTTCACCATTTATAAGATTTTCTAGGTTGTTACAGGAAAGAGAAAGGTTTTTTTTTTTTAAATTTGATGGTTTCATTAATGTAATAAATTTAAAAATAAAAATAATAAGATATTATTGGTATATTAAACATTTGTTAAATGCCGGCAGCAGTTTGTATGTACAGGAAGCAATTGCCATTTTTTAATATATATAAGAAAAATTAAGGAATTTCATCATAATATTTAGTTTTTATTTTTGGTTCATAAAATATTTACAGATCAGAAATTTTACTTATTTATAGTTCGTTTAAATGATTTTGAAATATTTTCTTAAATTTTTTATTTTTTTATGATAATGATTTATATGTTTTTTCCTCGTAAAATATGATGATGTGTTCATATAAGTAAGATAATATAATGACATCCAAACACAAAATAAAAGAAATTGTAGGTCTAAGAAAAAATTTAAAGAGTAAAATAAAATTTGCAAATATTTTAGGACTAAAATTATAATTAAATTTGTTATATTGTAAATTTGAAAGAAATTATAAACAATTAAATACTTGTAATTTTCAAATTTTAAATCATTTTTATTGATTGAGTAGATTTATTTTTATACTAATATATATATATATATATATATATATATATATATATATATATATAATAAATAAATATTTAATCATGTCTTTTCTTGCTTCACTCACAACTTTCTTATTATTATAAACTATAAAATCATATTCAACCTTTTCTCTATCATAATCATTTCCGGAGTTTTCATCTTAAAATATTAAAATAATATCAAATATATATAGTATAGAAAATTCTGTTAAAATTATTGGTATGAATAGAGATAAAGGTAAGAGATAACGTGACTATGCTAAAACTAAGGTTGAAATATGCTTTTATAAATAAAATAATAATTTCTGAAAACAAAATACAAATTATTAATTGCTTAGTTTTTCTCTTTTATTTAAAAATTAATTATTATGGAAATCAGTAAAAATGTGTAATATATATAAACATAACCTGAAAAAAATTAAGGAATGGTAATATTTAGTTTTTATTTTTTTGTTAGTAAAATATTTACAAACAGATTTTGTATCTGATTCAGAAAATTTAGTTATTTATATTTTGTTGAGATGATTTTGAAATATTTTCTTAAATTTTTAAATTTTTTTATAATAATAATTTATATGTTTATATATATTACACAGTTTTACTGATTTCCATAATAATTAATAATTTCTAAGGCAATATAATGACATCCAAAAACAAAAGTAAAAGAAGATTTAGATCTAAATGTTAAGAAAAAAATATTAAAGAGTAACTACAAAATTTGCAAATATTTTAGAACTAAAATTATAATTAAATTTGTTATATTATAGATTTGAAAAAAAAATAAAGAAAAATTTGTTAAAATAAAATATGTTTTTGCATTTTTATGGATAGAGATAAGAGGTGTGAGATAACGTGATCAGTGATCACATGGTAAAACTAACACATAAGATGATTGAAATATGCTTTTATAAATAAAAATAATAATTTCTATAAACAAAATATAATAATTCCAATATAAGATTTGAAATTGGTTAGTTTCTCACCCTTTAATTGAAAATTAATTAATTATTGTCCTTTAGAAAATTAGATAATAATAAAAAATTATAAAACGTAATTTTTGTCATTATTTTTCTGTTGATGGTGCAGTTAATTGTGATTATTTCAGTTTCATAGATTTTATGTTCATGTTCTTCTTTATTATTTTGAAAATATATATTTTATATGTGTGTGAGAATGAAAAAATATCTTCAGTTTTGTGGAAAGGGTTTTTTATAACCTCAATGCTTTAAAGTAAATTTTAAATTTACAGTTGAATGTTTGTTAATAAAAAAATGTTATCAAGTTATAACAACTTAAACAGCAAAATTATCTATATAAAAAAATAGCTGTAAATTTTTTTAATATATAAGAAAAATTAAGGAATTTCACCTTTGTTCATAATATTTAATTTTTATTTTTGTTCATAAAATATTTATAGATCAGAAATTTTAGTTATTTATATTTTGTTTAAATGATTTTGAAATATTTTCTTAAATTTTTCATTTTTTTATGATAATGATTTATATGTTTTTCTCATAGGATGATTAAGATAATATAATGACATCCAAGAACAAAATAAAAGAAATTTTAGGTCTAAGAAAAAAAATTAAACAGTAAACATAAAATTTGCAAATATTTTAGGATTAAAATTATAATTAAATTTGTTATATTATAAATTTGACAAAAAGAATTATAAACAATTAAATATTTGTAATTTTCAAATTTTAAATCATTTTTATTGATTGAGTAGATATTATAATTTATTTTTATACTAATATATATATATATATATATATATATATATATATATATATATATATATATATAAAATAAATATTTAATCATGTTTTTTCTTGTTTCATAAAAATAATATGATTGTAGAACACTCACAATTTTGTTATTATTATAAACTATAAAACCTTACTGAACCTTTTGTCTATCATAATCATCTATCTCCGAAGTTTTCATCTTAAAAATCTGTTAAAATAATATCAAATATATATAGTATAGAAAATACTGTTAAAATTTATGATGAAATACTTTTTATATTTTAATGGATAGAGATAACAGTATGTGATAACGTGATCATGCTAAAACTAAAGATATAAAGATGATTGAAATATGCTTTTATAAATAAAAATAATAATTTCTGAAAACAAAATACAAATCATTAATTCTGAGTCTTCATATTGTTATCACTTTTGTTTTTAATTTTCACCAATTTAAAATTTAAAGTAAATTATCAATTTATTGGTCGTTATAAAGAAAGAAAAAAAATATTATCTCCACAATTAGAATTATCAGTATAACCGAAAATTGTATACAGGAAAATTGTATACAGAAAAAATCAGTAAAAATGTGTAATATATATAAACATATAAAACATTAAGGAATTTTACATGGTAATATTTAGTTTTTATATTTGGTTAGTAAAATATTTACAACAGATTTTGTATTTAGTTATTTATATTTCGTTAGAATGATTTTGAAATATTTTCTTAAATTTGTAATTTTTTATAATTTATTTGTTTTTTTTATCATAATAATTTTTTTCCTAAGGTAATATAATGACATCTGTAACAACCTAGAAAATCTGTTATTTGAGTAAAAATGGTAGAAGTGGAATGAACACTTAATATATTATTAAATTAAAAATGCTAGAAAAATAAGTAGTCAAGTCTCATTTCCACTCAAGCCATCATTTCTCTAAAACCCCTAATCCTCTTTTACCTATGACTTCTCTCTAAGTCTCTGCTTCCATACCTCATAAAGTTTCTCAAGCGGAGTCCACCGTTGGACTCGTGATGGAGAATAGAGCAAGTCTACCCGATCAGAATCTCCGTTAGAGTAAGTTCGTTCTCTGCCCTCTTCCCTTAGAACCATTTTTAGGATTTTGATTTCTTCTGCCTTATGAGCTTGCATGTGGCATCTGAGTTATCAGATAGTGCCCCTGTGAGCTCAGTTCCCTAGTGTTTTCGTCTGATCGTATCAGAGGACATTTTGATGCAGATTTGAGTTCTTGACGATCTTAGGCTTTGGGACTGTTAGAGAGAACTTATAGTGCAATTCAGGTAGGGGAAGCTGACTTGCATATTACCTGATTCCAGTTTGTTTGTGATTTAGGATTTCATTCAAATTATGTCTGTGAAAATGCATCTGTGATGGTTTACTTGTTGGCATGAAACTCAAGTTGAGTTATTGATTGTTTATTCATTCTGGTATGTATGATGAGTATGTGGTAATTGATGGAATGCAAGTTTAATTTCTGGTTAAGTTAGTCATCTGAGACATGTGTAGTAGCTCTGGTAGTAAAACCTGCATAAATTGTCTGATAAGTTATGTTTTCTGCATAATTCACTCAGGCGAGCATTTCGCCAAAGCGAGAATGGTTTCAAGTAGCAAGTGTGCTCTCTGGACTATTTTGGCCCAGACGGGAAGTTTTTCGCCCAGGCGAGAAAGTATTTTCGCCCAATCGAGGGTACAATCGCCTAGGCGAAAAAGCCCCAGGAGCTAGTGTGCTCTCTGGAGTGTTTTCGCCCAGGCGAGAAATCCTTCGCTCGGGCGAGGATATATTCACGCCGAAGCGAGAGTATTTTCGCTTAGGCGAAAATGGGCAGTGCTCTCTAGACTACTTTCGCTCAAGCAAAAGAATTTTCGCTCAGGCGAGTGGTATTTTTGCTCAGGCGAAATTTATCTCGCCCAAGTTAAAAAAAAATAATTTTTTTTTGGCTTTTTGTTTCTGAATGTTTAACTCTTTTAGAATGCAATGTATGTATTTAGTAAAACAGATTAATTGATAATTTAAGTTTAATTATATTGATAGTTTAGTGATTTCTTTAAATGTTGAGATTGAAGTAGAGATTGAGATTTAAAAGTGAATGAATGCATGAGTAGAGATCTATATTATAATGTGATATTGTTAAGAGTGATAAAGTTGGTCAAAGCCTAAGCATAGTCTTTTCAGAAAAGAAAACACCCATGTCTTGGTTAATTAGAAAGTGCATTATTTAAGGATCTGATCAATAACGATTGATATCCTGACTCTACTAGTAATAGGAATCAAATAGATGATCATTACTAGGTGGTGAGAGTCGAAGGAGGTCTGAATTGGGTGACTGCAGCTTGAAATATAGCTGGTCAGGAAAGTCTCAGGGGGACTAACCCTGTCATACATGATTGATGATTCATTTGTGTGTGGGCTGTGTGGATTCACAGTTTGGAGATGTATGACAGGTGCATATCTCGGGAGCACGAGTCTTCCAGAAGTAGAGTCATGTTTGTAGTGTATTAGATTCTTATATTGTGATGATACATGAAATTGAATGTTTTTGATTTGTAAAAATTTGGTTAAGTTACCCTTTTCTTTTGGTTGTATTGTGTTTGATTTTCTATCTCTGATGATCGTGTCTTGACACGGGAGCAGATAGTGTTGCAGATAGATCTTTGGGAGATTGAAGGATGCTGTTAGGAATAATATTATATTTTGAAAAACTTGGATATGATATTGTAAATATGTTTTGAAAGTTTTGTTTAGCATTATTATGTAATCTTGATGCATGTTAATTATGGAATACTGTAAGATATGCATTATGTTAATACTTTAGTCGCCTTAGTAGAAACTTTATTTTATGGGTATTACAACATCCAAAAACAAAAATAAAAGAAAATTTAGATATAAATGTTAAGAAAAAATATTAAAGAATAACCACAAAATTTGCAAATATTGTAGGACCAAAATTATAATTAAATTTTTTATATTATAGATTTGAAAAATAAAAAACATGAAACAGATTTGGAAAAGTTTGTTAAAACGAAATATCTTTTATATTTTTATAGATGGAGATAACAGATACGAGATAACAGGCAAACTAAACATAATTTGAAATATGCTTTTATAAATAAATAAAAATTTCTGAAAACAAAATATTAATCTTTGAAGACCTCCTCATTAATTCCAGCTTTCAAATTATTTAGTTTCTCTTCCTTTAATTGAAAATTAATTAATTATTGTTCTAGGGAAATTACATAATAATAATAATAATAATAATAATAATAATAATAATAATAATAATAATAATAATAATAATAATAATAATAATAATAATAATAATATAGTATAAAAGGTAATATGTGTCATTATTGTTCTGTTCATTATGCTTTTAATTGTGATTATTTCACTTTCATATAAATTTAATGTTTATATTCTTCTTTATTATTTTGAAAATATATATTTTATATGATAAAGAAAAAAGATCTTGATTACAACTGTCCCTTTTTATTAAGGCAACATAATCTTTCATACATACTTTTTATAAAAGGATGGAAATTTAGATATTGTGTTTTTTTTTTTAACCCAATTCATTAATAAAAGGTCAAATACAACCGAACATAGGAATTTCCTTATATTTAAAAGTTACACTTTTATTTAATTATAAAAGAGAGTGATTAATTAACCCCAAATAGTTTAGCAAGCAAAAAGGGTTTTCTATAATATTATTGTTTCTCTTCTTATAACCTTATTATTGTTTCTCTTTCTGGTGCAAAGGATTTTGTATATTCTCAAAGGGTTTTGTATATTCTCAAAGGATTATGTATATTCTCATTGTTGCTCCTCTTTCTTTAACTTTCTTCAGTTTTTGTGTAAAGAATCTTCTATAATCTCATTGCTTCTCTTGCTATAACCTTCTTCTAGTTTTGTGTTAAGGTCTTCTATAATCCCATCGTTTATCTTGTATAACTTTCCCTTTTGTGTAAAGAATCTTCTATAATCTCATTGCTTCTCTTGCTATAACCTTCTTCTAGTTTTGTGTTAAGGTCTTCTATAATCCCATCGTTTATCTTGTATCACTTTCTTCAATTTTGTATAAAGGGTCTTCTATAATCTCATTGCTACTCTTGCTATAATTTTCTTCTAGTTTTGTGTAGATGGTCTTCTACAATCTCATTGTTTCTCTTGCTATAACCTTCTTCTAGTTTTGTGTAAAGGGTCTTCTATAATCTCATTGTTTCTCTTGCTATAATATTCTAGTTTTCTGTAAAGGGTATTCTATGATCTCATTGCTTCTCTTACTATAATCTTCTTCTAGTTTCGTAAAAAAGGTCTTTCCTAATCTATAGGGAACAATGGGGTGTGTTTAGAAAACACTTTCACACCTAAGTCACTATTTGGTTTTGAGTAGGTGTAAGTGATAAATGTTTAGATAAACTCATCTTTTTCAAAGTTATATCTTTTGAAGTGCTATGCTCAATCGTAGTTAGTGATTCTACTAAGAGTAATAGTAATGTACAAACTTTAGGTATCTAATATATTCTATGATAATATTATTTGTTCAATGAAGACTCAATTCAACCATATTGTTTTGTACAATTATACCGGTGGAAATGGCAAGTCTAGCAACAGATTGAAGCCAGCACAATCTTCAGAATCCAAGTCTGGTTGGATTGCAAGGAAATGCAAACCTCCAGAAGCTTTCTTAGCAGCTTCCCAAGCTTCAGCTTCACTAGATGTCTCGGGAGTTTTCTTATAGGTGGAAAATATGTATCGAGTAGAAATTCCAACAGAAAGAATCAGACGAGCACGAGCAACATCTGCTTCCACAGAGCAGACTTCCAATCCACTTAAAACAGCTGTTCCAATAAATGGTGAAAGCTTTCCCAATTTAGAGAACAAATTTATTTGATAAAAGATATTTGCAATCATACAAAGCATGCTATTATTGATGATACAGCACATCACAAGCATTATAAGCATTATGCAGAAGCTTTCCAGAATCAAGACAGCAAAAAAATAGTAGAAAAGAAACCAGGTTTTAGGCCTCAAAATAATCACTTGGTGAGCAAGTTGGCATTCTGCCATCCATTAATTTAAGAATATCAACAGAGTTAACATTCAAGATGCATGATCCATTAAGTTTGATCTAGCTGTTTTAGGCTTTTCTTCTCTTTTAAAAAGGGTTTTTTCAAATCTAATTCTGGAAAAGCTCTTTGAAAATAAAAGTGGTTTTTTTTTTTCTACCGAACAAATGCCCAAAAAGTGAAGCTGCTATGGAAAGCTAACTAGAGGAGCTTTAACATTTAAGGAGAAAACTCCAAAATATCAGGCCAAACATTAGTTTAGGCTAAATTAGTGCATAAGTTTCATAGTTTTGCTTATGGGATTACTTATATAAAAGAAAACAGAAAACAAAATGAATCAAATTTCTTCTGTTACATTAGCTTTTGGAGAAGCTAGATAAGAGCTAGAAACGCAAGAGTTAATTTAACATACAAGGAAAGCTTAATTAACTTTATCTTTTTATTTTCTTCTAAAATTATTTATGGAGAAATTTACTTAAACACAACTCTAATGCTCTGTTGCAATATATGTGGCTAGCAAATCAAATTGTTTGATATGAGATCAAACACATTCTGACCATGTACTTAAATAAATGATTCCAAGCATACAAAGAGATTGTTGTGAGGGACATAAGATAAAAACATTAGAAGAAAATGTGAATCTGCAGTTTTGTACCTGCCAATGCTGTAGCACTAGAAGATGCAACAGCCAGTCCTGGGATTAATGTATTGTCATCAATTTCAAGACCCAACAGATCAAGATCTAACCCAGCACCACGAAATGCTTTCTCAAAGGTTGACACCTCCTCTCGAACAGCTTTAAAACAGGTTATTCAAGGTTAGAGAGGTATATCCTAGGAGAATAATTTAAAGCATTAAACTTGTTAATCATTTTGTGTCAAAAGAAAAAGAAAAGAGACCATTATAATCCATGTCATGTTGGCAGTAGTTCAAGTTTAAAATAGTATTAACAAAGTAAGAACATTGATAAATGAAAAACATATGTTTGAGACCCCTGAGTATCAAAAGAGAGGGCCTTTTTGTCAAGCATTTGTGAAGCTTATTGCATGAAATATTCTGTCTCTATACCTGAGTAAGGTAATTGGACAAAAGCCCATCTTTCCCCATAAAGAATATCTGGAAGTTCAGTGGGAAAAGGATTATCTAGTGCCAAAAGAGGTTTGGCTCCTTCTTGAAATCCAGGATGCTTGGTATATATGGTCTCATAGCGCTCCTCTAGCCATAGAATAATTGACACACACTGAAAAGGATCAGATGAACCACATGAAATATAGGACAAGAATGTATCAACTCAGTGAATCATTAATAATATATGATGCTAAATATACAATGAAATTTTTCTGTCCTCATTTTATGCACATAAGTGACAGGTGTTTCAACCTACATATAGCATATGGGTGCTATTGATAATGGAAAACTTGTACACAGACCATACTGGGCTATTTTGAGCCATTATCAATCACAAAATGGGAGCAAAAGGAAAACAAAAAGCATCATGAAACATTTTAGAGACACTGCAATTCCATTCCATCCAATGAATCTCCAATATCTCCTTTTCCACCCCTCCAATTCCACCGTAAAATATCCAAACAATTAGATAATAACTTTATTCCCCTCCATTCCATTCCACTCACCATTAGATTTCCAACTATAGAACAAACACTAACAACTACCTCCTCCTCCCTCTAATGAGTAGATTAGAGAACTTAGACACATTCCATGATATGAAACCTACTATTAGCTTCTTCAACTAACAGTCAAGTAAGGTCATACATATATAAGAGCCTGCAGGTTCATTGCCAAATAGTCTCATTGATCAAACCAAACCAAGTGAAAATCCAAAGCAAAGAAATTTCATTCACTGCCAAAGCATCATGAACACTAACAACTACCACCACAGCCACCACAGTAGTAAAAGTTGAATTTCAAATCATACATACAAAAAAAACTATTGTATGGTCAGTGACCACCACATGCTTATAATCCTCATCAATCTTTCATATGACTCGTAACAAAATCTCTCAATTTACAAAAAAAATAAAAATAAACTAATAAAACTTGACTACATGTCTTGTAAAGAAGATCAGACAAGATCATGAACATGGTCTAAAACACACAAGGTAATCTCCATAGATACCCGTTTACTTGGAACCGGCCTTATGCGAAGCTCATTACATGCATTTGTAATAATTGTCTGCATCTGCGACCTGCAAAGCAACAAACACTTAAACCAACATTCCATACTTCAACTTCTAATCGGAGAAACATCTTCATATAGACTTGTATACAGAAAAATAAGAAAAAAAAAATGAAATCAGTTTCTTTGTAAATTAAAATTAGATTATACATAAGTTAATTTGTAGAAGTCATTTCCCATTAACTAAAATCTGATTTTTAATTCATGCATAAGCTAATTTTAGCTTATTTAGAAACTACTTTCACTTTTCCTATTTCTCCTACAAACAAACAGACCCTACCAATCACTCACTCACGAATTACAACTCATGAATTACCTAAAGAAGCGAATGTTTCTGGGCAACGGAACACCCAATTCATCACTGATAGCAACAATACCATCCTTCAAGGTAACGCTGTTAATGACATTGTTAGGAAAATATTTGGTGTACTGCAACGACAGCGTTTTGTCGCACACGACCAGCTCCCAAATCTTCTTCCCTCTGGCGTCGAGAATGGGCCTGGAGCAGAAGTCAAGTTCCCAGTCTGTTATGGTGGCAGGGTCGGTTTCTGGGTCGAGGTATCTGAGTTCCGCAGTTGGGTCATCTTCTTCTTGGAGAGTTGCTTGGGGTGCTTCTTTCTGGGTGCTCTCCGACACCGAATGGGTTCGAAAGTGGACCAGTTTGGGGTGGCTTTTGAAGTGAAGAGTGGTGCATGGGATTGTGATGGGTTTGGATGGAGAAGTGAGTTTGGAGGGTTTGAAAGTTGGGGTTTTTATTCTGGCGGGATTGAAGCTCAGAGTAGCCATGGCTGTGATGTGTGTTTGAGACAGAGGTTTATGTGTGGCTGTTAAGGTAGTTATCCTGCCACATGTTTTTCTTAAGGTAACGATGATGTTGTTCGGGTACCATGGGCCTTCGGATACCGGGTCATTCTTTTCTAGTTTGGATTTTTCTTTTGGCACCCCCATAAAATTCTTGGCATCTCCTCATTAATCTTGGTTTTTCATAATCTAATTGTTGTATTTTGAAAAGTTCATTCTAGAGTAAAGATAGTCAAGAATTTGCTTTTTCTTTTATAATCTTGTATTATTTCTTCATGCACCTTATATATTGTCCAATGATCAAAGAGCAATATTAAGAAAAAAAAACAAGGCTAACGCTTTCACTATTCATAACACTTTTTACACATACACCTCCATCTTTTTTCCTCTTATCAACTTCTAAATAACATCTCACTAGTCATTATCATCGATAACATGATTCAGAAATAACTAGCTTTGTTGATCCTTATTAAATAATAGTAATCTCATGCTAATTGTTGTTGCATTTTGGTTTTAGAAGATCTTGAAATACTTTTAAGAATGAGTCTTGGAATGAACTATCCATAAAAATATTATGGATTGTTCTTATTAGAAATCTTTGTTATTTTGGTTTAATTTACAAATAAGATAATATAAAATTATATTTTATTCAAAATAATATCCAAAATTGAGATATCAATAAAATGTTTCTTAATTAAGCAATTTATAATACAATTCTAAATAGGTCATTATGAAATACAGTCTTGAAATAAAATCCTGAATTGAGTGATATGGATATATTGATAATTGTGTTCATTATTTATCCTTGTTAATTTTTGTATGCATATGATTATGACTAGAAATGTACGAGGTGGTTTTTAGCCTATAGAATGTGAGAGACTAGTTGTCTTTATTAGGGGTGTTCACAAATTGAGTTGAACAAGATTTGGACAAAGTTATCATTCCACCCATTGTTAAATTCAATACAATACAATCATTTTTAACCGAGATATTTTGGGTTGGTTAATTGGGTAAAATTTTTGAAAAACTTTATTCTTTTTAAATGCTATAATTCTAAGAATTAACCTAACTAAGAAAATAAAATAATATTTACAAAAATTAATTCAAGATTTCAAGTAATGTCAAGTTATTATAAATTTGTCTAAACTAACAAGTTACAATAAAAAAATGAACATCAATATAAAATAAATAAAATGTAAAGTTTCATAAAATAAATATTTTAACTTCATATTTTCATTATTAAACACAAGTATTCAATATCTAGCTAAGGTCAAATGAGAGGAAAATTTAAAATAGGATTAAACTTCTTGGATAAACTTTCTGAATCTTTTATTTTCAATAGATCTAAATGTGAGTATTTGCAAGACCATTGAGAGCTTAAATTGGTGTCACATAGATGCATGATGAATAAATTAGGAGTCTTGCACCATCATGAAGCGATTTTAGTTGAAGTAAGTACAATGTTATCACTCTACATGACCAATTATTAGATAACTAATAAGGGGTTATTATTTTTTTGTGTTGAGAGTTGGCACAAGGAGACCAACAACTTCCATATGTTGATTAGAGATATTATAATGATATTGGATAATATATCATCATTATTGCACATACAAATTGTGGACCAATATTTACATATGTAAATATGGATGTGACGAGAGCAACAAAGGTTTTTGTAGAGTTACTTGGTGTTGAGTTGTGGATGATTATGCAAGGTGAAGACAATATAAACGAGTATAATGATTTTTGTTAAAGGTAATGGACCTTCACAACATAAAATTATTTACTACATCTCGTGGCCTACACAATCTTTGCAAAAAAGAGTACCAACTCGGTCAATGTATCCTATTTGGAGATGTTTTGTGACCTTAAGATATGCAAATGATATTTTAAAGGAGTAGCTCATTCATCGATATAAGTAACTTATATATACTAGCTTTGCAAACACAAATCAATTAGCTAAGTATGCAACTATGATGCAAGTGATCAATTTGTTTTATATATTTGTCAATTTTTTTCATATATTATATAATTGTATGTGCACTAAAACCATGCCTAAGTACTTTCATATAACAATGTAGATATATGAGCACATCGATCTGAGTTATGTTGAGGAGTCATCACATTATTATAGATATGTGGTATGTAGATTGTTTTCACTTGAAACAATCAAATTCTAAATTAATAACATAACCTTTACTAGGGTCAAATGGAGGTCATACAAGGAACATCAAGCAATCAAGTCATTTGCATAAGTGTTGTTGTTTTCAAGTTATATTAACTGGAGATGCAAAAACATTTACATTTGTCAGAACATGTTCTTCGACATCATGGATACATATGAAATATACCTTGTCATCTTATTTGCATAAATTGCTTTACCACCTTCAATGAAATAGTTGAATATCTGATGGCTTCACTTTGTAAACCATTTGGTCATAGAGATTAGTGAAACCTCTCATCCATCAAATTACAAGATCGATTATATGGAGCGGTTCCATATGGTTTTGCATCCTTATATCCTCCAACTAGTTGTGGATAAGCGACTAGAGGCCAAACCACCATCCCCTAGGAGGAATAATGTCGTGTGGTTGATGATAAAGGCCTAAAAGTTTATCATGATGTTGTGGTAAGTGGGCTTTGATCACATATTTCTTATGCACATTTTACTTTTTTGAAAAATCTTTGGATATTTTAATTATTTAAAGGAATGCGTTGAAGAATGGTCTCCATATTACATAGAATGATTTGTTTGAGTCACAAGATTAAGAGAATCTTGATATAGGATGTGACTTATAGAACTCTATGATTTACATATGAAATAACAAATAAGGTAGACGTTTACACTGGAAGGTTGCATGTGAGACATAGAAGGGATGATTGAGCCACATGAGTGATGTAGTTGTTATTATTTTCCTTATAACATTTATGTAACAATGTTAGTTCTTAGACACAAGAACAACACATCAATAATCACAATTAATAATAACATATACTTAGCAAATTTGTATATATCATATATAGATAATATTATGTTAAATGCATTGTCACACTTTAATTGAACTTCTTCAATGTTAGTAGAATGCTTCTTAAATTTTTTCGAATCATTTGTCATATTAATAAACATGAACTTCTCATTGTTTTCACTAGATTTTCTCACAATCTCTAAAGGAACTATCACATTTCCAACACAAACTTAAAGGCAACTTGTTAAATCTATTGTCGTGTGAGTGTATAAGAATTATGAAAATATGCAAAGTGACAGAACAAGACAATGAAATCCAGCTAAGAGATTATGAAATTTGAAAAGTGTCTTGAATTATTAAAGCAAGATGTCAGAAAAGAATAAATAGTGAAGATTCTCAAATTGAATTATTATACAAATGGACAAAAGAATGAACACTAAAGGTTTCCAAACTAAATTATTATTCAAAGTGTCAAAAGAAAACAGTAAAAATTTTGGAATAAAGTGTCCAAAATAAGAAAAAGCAAAGATTCTGGAAGATTGTGAATTATTGTACTTTAATTAATTGTAAAATTATAAATAGACTAGAAATGAAGAGAGAAATCACTTTTCAAACTCTCTACTAGTCTATCTTTTGAAAACTGTGTCGTGAAACTCTTTGAATGAAAACTTTATTCTGAATTTGCTTTGAATAATTTTCTACAAACTTTTTGATATTTTATGCAACCTTTTATTATTAGTGCTCTTATTTTTGTCCTCTTTTAAATGTTGTATTTTTTAAAAATATTTTGCACTCAATTATTTAATTATGACTTTTAGGGATTTAGGATATATATATATATATATATATATATATATATATATATATATATATTTTAACATAAAAAATAAAAATCTTATTTAAAATATAAAAATAATTACCCAATGTTCTTAAAAAAAATTAATATGATTTTTTCGTGATTGAAAAGATGATATTCTTTTTTCAAATCATTTCGTTTTAGTTAAACCATAATTAAACTCTAATATTATCTATATCATAAAATATGTTTATTCATTTTGACTAGTAAATTAATGTCATACTCTTTATTCATTCCAAACTACATAAAAACATAAGCTAAAATTGCAACTAAATAAATGATGTTTGAGTCTTCCATAGCAAAAACATGTAATAAGCATATTTCAAGGTTTTGAAACAGTTTTCAAAATTGAAAAGCCATTGACACCAACATAACAAAACATGTAACCAAAATTATTAATAATTAATAATTAATTTGACTAACATGTTTGATAATAGCTATTGCATGACAATGGATCCAAAATGAGATTTATTACATTTCAAGATAACTATTATAAAATTGATGACATTGGTGCACTATTCTTGAATAATCCAATTTAAAACTATCAATTTTATGTCTAAAATTTTCTATTAGGAATACATTTACATTTTTATTTTTAGATCATAGATTGTACACTAAATTCAAAAATTATAGATTTTAGTATTCGAATACCATACTCTTACATAACATAATCCATTAAGTTTACCAATGTTATTACAATGATGGCTTAAAAATTAACCCTGCAGGCCTTGGCCTCTGCAAAATTATAGTCACCAACCAATGATAGAGAAGGAAGAGAAGACACTCAAATTAAATTAGATGTCACGAAATTATTGATTTTTTTTTTTTTTAAACTTTTACTTGTGGATGAATCAATATAAAAAGAAAGAGTCCCATTGTATGAGATTTAAGAAGAAACATAATTTATATCTAAATCATTGTTACATCATATTTTGTTAACTTCTTTTGGCTTTAATTTATTTCTAATAAACTGAAAAAACATATTTTCATCTTAAATTGACTCATGTGTTCTATTACAAAAGGAAAATATACTTTTGTTTTAATATTTAATCATATTATTGATTTTTTTTTTTACTTTAAATGGAAATACTCGTCCCATAAGCAAAATGAAAAAAATTGTATGATAATTCAGCATAAATTTGAAAAAGTGAAATAAACTTCCTCATACACTAAAACTAAGTTATGTATAAGTTAATTATATAAAAAATTGTTCCTCTAATTTTTTTTAATTTGTCTAGAAACTATCTTTATTTTTTAATTTTATGTTAAGCTTTATTTCACATCAAATACATTAATTATATTTTATATAAAATGTAAAATGTAAAATACCAAAATAGATTTTATATAAATACATTTATTAAATTTTACATGAATACGATAAAAAACTTTATATATATATATATATATATATATATATATATATATATATATAT
>Ga0209489_104926_pt1 | contig 23934 bp, 14 predicted proteins | sample SiratrowhiteBW_FD_187527 | JGI IMG/M metagenome (GOLD analysis project Ga0209489, IMG submission 187527) | Root nodule microbial communities of legume samples collected from California, USA - Siratro white BW (SPAdes) (version 2) | ecosystem: Host-associated > Plants > Roots > Nodule | place...
TATATAATATTACTATATATATATATATATATATATATATATATATATATAAACAAATAGACTCATCTTATTACTTTCTACTAATTTCTTTTTTTTTGTTAAACAACTTTTTTATTTAATTTTTTTTATCTCTTTCTTTTGTTTCTCTTCTTCATCAAATGAAAAACCAGTAAGAATGAAGCTTAACATAAAATTTATTAAATCGACAATAAAGTTTGAATGCCTTATTTTGGGGACAAGCAAAATAAAACAGACAAGATAATAATGTGTAAAAGTTGTACGTGATATTATTTAATTTCATTTTGTTATTTGAAATTATTAAGTTTGAATTAATTAGTTACACACTAGCAATTACATTGTAATGTGCATAATAATTAGTCTTTTATATTATAATTGATACCAAGTAATATTGTTAACATTTTAATTAAATTTATTTAATCTTTTAATTTAAAATTTTAATTTATATTATTATATTTGTTAGAGATCTCACATCGATTAAAAATAAGATTTTTTAATAATTTATACGATAAGTGTAAATCTTATTTTACAAACTAGTTTTGTAAAATTGATTTAGGTTTAAATTCTTGAATATTATTAAAATGAATTGTAAAGTGTATTTTTCAAAATTAAAGCAGCGAAAACATGTTTTCATCAAGTTTTGTTTTGTCAAAAATGCATTTTTTTTTTTAAAGTTGGAGACTAACCAAACGCTAAACCACACGTTTGCATATTTTAAAAATTATATACACTAGTTTGATAAATAATAGTGATATGTTGGCACCTTCTTTTCTGTATAGAACAATTTAACAACTTTGTTTATTAATATAATAATAACAGTAAACATGAATAAACATAAAATTTTATAGACTTTATTAATACTTATTATTATGTTAATAAAAGAAATTGTTAAATGATGGTATTTTGAAAAGAAGCTGTGAATATATATATATATATATATTTTGTTGATAAACTAACATGTTCTATCTTGCCAAGTTGTTTTATTTTGATCTATCTAATACTTTGCCACATTTTTATTTATTAAGTTATTCAACTATAAAATTTTTTAAAACACAAATAAATAATTAAATGCTGAAATTAACTAATTAAATATATAACATAAATATATTAACTCTTTAAAAAACATAAACATATTAATTAACAAAGTTATTCATCTCATAAAATTTATTAGGTTATTTAATAAAAATATATAATTAAATTAATTATACAATATGAACTAAAAGTTAAACGAAACTATTAAGGATAAAAAATCAAATTCAATAATTTATCAATGACCGAAATCATATCCAAACCAAATAAGGAGGTGAGATGAATTGCATGTTTTCACAGTGGAGAATGATTATATTCACCTCCTTTGAATGTCCATAGATGCGTCCACATCTAGCAATTCAGATTTTATATATGTAGATTAATAGATAAGTTGAAAAAAAAATTGTGGACCATAATATTTTGACAATCAGCAAATTTTTATAATATTATTTTACTTTTCATTTTCTTGTTTTTTTTTATAAATATAAAAAATTATTTCTCTTAAAAGTAAATTCTCAAATAATTGATAAAGTTATCAAAATTTCATTTATCTTATCCAAATTATCAAAATGTATTGGTAGTGCTGTCATGTGTTGTTTTTTTGTCAGGTCTGTCATATAGTGTTGACTCAGACAAAAGAAATTAAATTTCTTGGAAGTGTTTTTGTGTGACTGTTAGTGTGTTTATGGACCACCTTTAGAACTGTCAATCCACATCATTCTGCGTAGACCATCTCTAATTACGTTTTTAAATCTTTAATCGGTGAGTTAAGGAAGCTTTTCAATAAAAACTTGTTAAAAAATTCGAAAACGAATTAAGAATTTGAACGCCTTACTCTAGTCTGGAAGGTGTACGAGCTTTACATAGTAGAACATAATTACCGTAGTTCTGAATTCCAAGTTCACAATACAATTCACCATCTTAAAGCTCTTTTATATTATGTCTCGGAATGATTGGTGAGCCTCACTACTTGAGCCTGATGAGTAAAGGCCATAAGCACTAGTGGTTTCACTGTACCCACTGAAGCTGTATTTCTGAGATGATAATGCCAAATCGAAACTTCTCAAGTCCTGCTGGTCTAGGTTGGCACCATAATCTAAATAATTTGACCAATCGTGTACTGTGGTATGTTCCGGTGTAACATCTCTAACGAGATCAGTAAGAGAAACCACTCCTTCTAAGATTCCAACAATCTGTTAAAAATTGTGAACTTATTGGTCAGAGGCTCATATGTACTTAGATAGTAAGATTTAATTGTCTAGTTGTAAGTCCTAAATGAAAGTTGAAATATCAATACTATTTTAATTATGTAACTGAGCCTATCTATTTAGGAAGGTTGAAGCAATCCAAAGGAGTTGGCCAAGATTTTAATATATTGACAAAACTTAAGTATAGTTACTTAAGTGTTTTTCATTGTTATTTTTCCATCATAATTAGAGTTTTATTTTGATATTATATGTAAACCAGTAATACAAACTTCTATTAGCCATCACTAATGTAAAACTTTAAATGCCCCTAAAAGCGTCCTAAGTTTTTTTTCTAAAAGGAATTTTTCTTTAATTTATTTGCATATCTTTCTATAATCATCTTTCTTTCAGAATCACTGTCCTGATCTAGTGATGGATTTACGGAAAAAGTTATAATTAGCTTAATTCTTCCATCTTTCTGTCCTTATGAGATGCTGATGAAAATGAAACACATACTTGGCTCATACGAGGTCGAAGTGTTGATGAATGGCGCACACAAGCAGCTGCACATGTAATCATTCTAATCATCTCACCAGCATCGTAATTTTTCTGCAATCTTGGATCAACAAGGTCGAAGTTACCATCTTGTAGTGCTCGAGCAAGCAATGGCCTAGCCTGTAGTGCCAATACACAAACATATTCGCAAGGTCATTTTAATACTCTGAGGGTCAGGATAAAAAAAAAAATCGTCCCTCAAATTTACTGTTACTTTGAGTTGGAAAAACATCTATTATCATTCATAGACATGTTATTGGAAAGAACTCAGTCAACTCACCCAGTCAACCAAGCTCTCGTTTCTCGATCCTGCTGCAGTGATTGGTGGACGGCCGGTTATAAGTTCTAAAAGCATGATGCCGTAGGAATATACATCTGATTTATCTGTCAATTTACCACTTGATGCATACTCCGGAGCCACATATCTGCAACGAAACTTTTGGCTTTGAAATTCTATAGTTGGCTAAAGCTGATGTTGACCTATGCTATAGATAGCTTTGCAGCACAGATCGATGTATAGAAACATACTAAGTGTGTTTTTTCAACCGTTTTTATCTGTTACTTGGAAGGAGGGCGCTGCTTATTTACTGAAGAGCTAAAATGACCGATGTTTACTTTGTTATGCTTAATGGGAGAACAAAAATTCAATGTTTACTTAAAATGCATTTTAAGGAATTCACAGCACTTTCTATTTCAAGAAAACGACGAGGCTAATGACAAGTAATGCACTATGGAAAGTGTCCTTACCCAAAGGTTCCCATCACTCGGGTGGTGAGGTGACTAATGTGACTATCGGTGTTTGGTAAGACTTTTGCCAGGCCAAAGTCAGAAACCTAATACAAACAGAAGCTCAGCATCAATATGTCTCGAAAGATAGGTCTCAGGTAATCAGTTATTAACATAGGAACACTTCATGTGCTGTATAATGCACTGGGAACAAAATCAGGAAGTGATTTGAGAAAAACAGAGTAAATATAGGAGACAATTTTAGTTAAAAGAGTAATAAACAATATGAATAAGAAACATAGGTGATTCAAAAGAGGGGACAAAGGCATCTCCAATTAACTTAGCATTCTGATTTTCTGAAGGACGCATTAGATGCTAACTATATTAGAAGATGTTCCTATATTATCATGATCAATATTTCCTTTTAAGACTTGCATTTCATGAGAAAAAGGACACAGAAGATTATTAAAAAGGAAAGAATAAAAAACAGTATAGAAATTAATAACATTATCATATAATAATAAAGGGAACAAGATTAGACTTACCTTCGGTTCAAACTTAAAATCAAGAAGAATATTAGATGCTTTAATATCGCGGTGAATAATTGCTGGATTACCTGTAAGCATGATAATCACGATTAAAAACAATTACCACTTCCTATACTCATAAGCACAGAGTATCCTTATATAAGATTTAAGTATTCTCACAATCTTCATGTAGATAAGCCAGCCCTTTTGCAGATCCAAGGGCAATTTTGATTCTCGTTGTCCATCCTAAGAAGATGTTCCCCTCCCCTACAATACAGTTTTATGTCATCTTCAGAACCATGCAACTGTTGTACAGGACAAAGCAAGGATACTTAAAAAAGAACTTTTTCACGAGAAACCATCAACAACAGTGAAGAAAGTTTCGGTGAATTACCGTAAATTACAGACTTACCATGCAAGTGAAATTCCAATGTGTTATTTGGAACAAATTCATAAACAAGCATTCTCTCTGCCCCTGCAACGCAGTAGCCAACCAATTCAACAAGATGCTTATGATGCACTCGGCTAATTGTCTCAACCTCAGCTCGAAATTCTCTCTCTCCTTGTTGGCTTCCTGATTTTAGCTGCTTAACCGCAATTTGCTTTCCACATGGGAGAACTCCTTTGTATACATAGCCAAAGCCACCTTCTCCAAGAAGGTTGGACTCAGAGAAACAACTAGTGGCCACTAATATTTCATCATACGTGAAACTACCATTCCCGGGACCGAAGGCTGCCCTTGGAGCATGGTTTGGAATTGCTTTCACAGACACTGAACTAAAAGAATCTGATGTTAGATGTGGTGGCAGCGTTGGATTTGATGGCACTCGAATAACATGAGATCCTGATGATGAGATCATGCAGTGTGCAAGCAGATTAGTAATTATCCAACAAATCAAATGAAACATGAAATGCATTGAATTCAACTCTATTATCCATCACCTTTTTATATAATAGAAGGGATCATGCAAACTATTAAAAAAATTAGCTATTCCTTTGTTATTATTGAAGTTTCATTTCGCTAATGTGCAATCAAATCAAGATTTGCATTAGGAGTTAGTATGAGTTATTAAAACGAAATTTTGATTGGATTAAGTGGCAAAAGGTACATAACAAACTGATGTTAACTTTTTCCTGAGATTTATCCCAATTTAAGAAACAAACAAAAAGGGATAAGATTTTCTAACCCTTCGATTCAACGGACGGTGGTGATTCCTTAGAGCGAGGCTTGTATAGATTCTTCTGTTTGTTTTTCTTCCTATTCCTGCATAGAATTAATCCAATACTAAAAACAAACATCAAAACGATTGCTCCAATTACAAGCCCACTTGACACGTGGAATGTTGAGGCCTTCTGAAAATCCACAGCCACCGGCAAATTCACTTCCGGCGTCGGCAACGCGGGGCTCCACGGCGTTGCCAAGTTTGGTTCCGTTGTGAATGAAGGAGGTGAAGGCGGTGGAGGAACAGTCGACGTCGTCACCGCCGCCTCCGGCGACAGAGGCATATTTGGCAATGCAGGTGGAAAATTGGCGATCGGAGAAGGAGGCGATGGCGCAACTGCAAACGGCGGAAACGACGTCGTTGAAGGCGCTGTGGCATATGGAAACGGCGGAGGCTGGGATGCGGCGGTCGGAACCGGAGGCGATTGCGAAACTTCGAACGGCGGAAATGGCGGTGTGAGAGATTCAGGCGACGGAGACGGCAACAATGGCATCGTCGGAGGAACAGGTGTAACTGAAGATGGCGGTGGCGGCAAACCTTGGACGAGTAAAGTTTCCGGCGACGGCGAGGACGGGGCTGGAGGCGTCAGAAACATCGATGGTGGCAGCGAGGATTGGAATGGCGGCGGTGCTGATTGCGGAAACGGCGGAGGGATGGCGTCAACCGGCGTGGTCGCCGGAGAATATGGTGTAACTGCTGCAAACATGATAGTATTCGTTTTCCTTTTCTTGTTGGAAGATAAAGACGAAACTCATGCACGTGAAGAAGCGAAGCGACGCATATATGAATATTATATTGGTGGATTTGCAATGAAAATTGAAAAGAAAACTATGACAAAGCAACTCTATGAGCTCTAGCATGTAGCCACAAATGGCTAGTGCAATCCAACTCTAGTTAACACCTTTTTCTATCGACCACATGTGTTCTTGTATTTCGGTTTCAATAAGACAAAACTACCAAAAGGGAAAAAAATGGTTTCACCAACTATTAGGATAAATTCATAATGAAACATTTGTTATTTTATGTTTGGTGTAGTAGTAAAAGAGTGAGGTGCATGTGGTGGTTGACCTTTTCGAAAAATTTAATGGTAATGGTCCCATAGAGTGACCTTTTTTTCAGAATGTAAGATAGAAAATAAGAGGCATAGAGAAGAGTGGAGGAGATAGGAAATAAATAAATGAAGGAATCATGGTTCTTGAGTGATGGGAAAAAGATGAATGGCAGAGTGGCAATGAGGCACTATCAACTTCAACCAACTTCAACATTAGCTGCTAAATGCTCTAACACTCACCTCACACAAGTACAAGTATGTTGTATATTTACTGAGGAATAAAGCTGCATTTTGCATTTGGGATATAAAAAAGAAACATAGACAGAACAAACAAAGATAGAGAGACACTTGACACAGCAGAGTCTATGTTTTCTTGTTTTCAGTATCCCAAGATGTCACATGTACCTCGTAACAGCCGCTAAAAGTAAAAATATTACTAGTAATAATAATTAAATAACAGCATCTCCAAAATTTCTTATAAAATCCTATCCTAAAATTTTATTTTACTTGTAAGTTTTCATATTAGATTATATATTTTTAAGATTTTTTTAAAAAAATTTGTTGTCGTGAGATGATGTAAAATGTACACGTATAACTATATTTTTTTTGGTATTGATAATGGTTTTTTATTGTTTTTCACCATGTCAGACAAATAATATTTTATTTTCAAGACCTTGAGTTTTTTCTTTATTCTTGAAATACTACATTAAAATGTTCCCATCAAAGTTTTTTATGAGCTCTAGTCTATGATTTAATACCATTCTTAAAATTGGAAATGTGTCATATTAACACAACATAAGTGTTTAACTTTCTGACTTGGACATTTTTTCAAAATTAAAGAAAGTTACTACTCACACAAGAACAATCACACGCCTGTTCAAAACATATAACATCTGTAAGCAATCAATAAATCTTACTAATGAAACAATGTTCTCTCTAAGACACATGTTACTCTTTTACAAATTTGTTCTCTCGCCTGAATAACTATCTCATTCCCTTTTTTGTTTTACACTTCACTTACATTGGTTACTGTAGTCAAAGAAAGAAAAGGGAAGCAATGGCGTGTTCAATTCAGTTGATGGAAGATTTGCAAGATGGATTTCTGACAATTCTCATTCTTGGGTCGTTCTCATCAGTGAGATGAAAAGGGTGAACCTAGCTTTGACATCTTTACACTAGTTTTGATTCTTTCTTCCATTCTTCTTTGCTTTCTTTAACTTTCACTGTGCTGCTTCCTTTGATTCTCAATGTGGTGGTTCACTGTGCTGATTGGTGTGGGTTTGTTTATCAGTGAACAACATGACACTGATGATATTGATTCTTTATGTCATAATGATATATGACACAATAAAATAATAAAAATAAAAATAAATAATAATAGAATAATAAAAAAATAAAAAAATCATGAAATAAAAAGTTTTAAAAAATAATAATAATAATAATAATAATAATAAAATAAATATTAAAAATAACAATAATAAATAATAATAAAATTATTCTAATATTTAATTAAAATTAATTTATAATAACATGGTAATTTAGTTATTTTATAAATATACCATTTTACAATTTTTTTAAACTTCATTATGTCTAATAAATCACTTCCAAATTCTCCATCATTTCTTCACTTTTCACTTTCAACTTTCTTTTTATCCTTTTGTTAACAAAAGTCCAAATCATCCTTCAAATATCATATTAACATTTTTCTCTCTCTTAGACAAATTATAATTGTGATGAGAATGTAGGGAAAGAAACTATAATGCGTTATAAATTTTGCAACTTTGACCACCATTCCTTCAACTACTTAGTTGGGATTTTGGAGTGAAGGGTAGTGTAGGTTATAAATTTATTTTTAAGGGTAAATTCATCTTTTCACTAGTGTTATGGGTGCAGAACGACATCATAGAGGTGCAGGAAGAAGCTTTTCTACCAAGAATGAGTTGAAATAGATTGACCTATCCAATATTAGGTGGCAATTACTTCTTCCACCCATCAATTACTTATTACATCTTATCAATGAAATGAAAAGACAAAAGTGCTCCTTTGAATTAATATAAAAGGAATTAGAATTTTGGGTAGTCATGTTAGCTTGTCAGAGGTGTTACAATTCGTCGTCAGTATTGGTGCTTAAGACATTTTGTCATTCCTATCCCATTTGATTGTTACATTTTTGAGTGCTATGAACAAAGATTTGAGGAGGAAGCTTTACTTTAATTAGGGAGTGTTTTGCCATGTTGGAAGATTGATTTGTATTTGTCTGTGGTGGTTTATGGAGACACACTATAGGAGGTGCTCGATTGGAACTGTTGTTACAATTTCATGTAATTTTTTTTTTATTTCCGGAAAAGTAGATTCCAGAAATTATACAGAATTCTTCTCTGAAAAATATTTTTCACGCTTAGAAGATTGAATTACGAAAAAATGAAATTTCTGAAACATATTTCTGAAAAAAAGTGTTCAAAAATATATTCTAAAATCTATTTTCTAAAACATATTTTAAAATGTATTCTGAAATTTATTTTCTGGGAACATGTTTCAAAAAATACTTTACATAAACCCAGAAATTATATTTCAGAATAATGATTCCAGAACATCTCATACGTTCCTATAAACTAAGAAGGACAGAAATGTCACTTTGAAAAATTGACGTAGTGCTTCTTCATTGGATGAGATGCAAGAAACAATTGCCTTTTGTAGGTTGACACAAACCTACAAACCTATGTGGATTAACAGAATTAAATATCCAACTCATCTTATTGTTTCTGTTTCTAAGATAAAATGGAATTCTATATTTTTTTAGAAGACTTTTTGCTCTTTATGCATGACAAATTTGTTCCTTGATTCACGAAAACTGACTTTGGGAGAAATTATCTAAACCGACAAGTAATCAATAAGGATTTACATCACCACACACAGTTGGCAAAACAAACTTCACAGTCACCTTCTTATTAAATTCAAAACTTCTTTAGTTTTGTCTGATCGAAAATAAAACCATCCTCTTTATTCTTAGTAAATATCTCACCTTATTTTTCTAACTTAATATGGTAATGTTTTTAGTTAGGATCCGGTATGAATAAGTTTCAAAATTTAATCAAAACCCAACCATTTTCATCCATGTAAACCAGATTTTGTTCACCCAAAAATATATTTACACGAGTTAATCATTAATTTTTAGAAAAATACTTGCGGATTCAGACATGATCGATGATGAAAACATGATTATGCATTAAGTGTAAACAAACATGCCATTAATCTCCTACTTTTTGTCATCACTGTCAAACAATGTAAAGAATAAAGGAAAGTAATCTCTTAACACCCAAAATAATCACTTTAAGAACCTGTTTTCAAGGGTAATGTAGTAATTCAAACAATAAACATTTATAATTCTAAAGAAAAAAATAAAAAGAAATATAAAATAGTAATAGTTGTTGAACAAATGTTCTGGAGTATCAAGCTAACTATATATCACAATGAGAACAAGTTATCCAAAGTATAGGTACATTATAACAAGTCATGAACTGAAACTTCGTCGTAGCTGCATGTTAATTTAACAATTGATTGTCCTTTTTCATTTCCCCTTCATCCTGCCATAGATATTCGACAAAAAAGTCGTTGTTTCCTCTCTTCACACTTCAACTTGTCGTAAATCGATGAACTATGTATTTTTCTGGATAAAAATTAATTTTATTCCTAATTACACGCGTCCAGTAGAACTCTCGTGACTCTCAAGCATCGAATCAAATCTAAAAACAATTCAATTAAATGAATATTTTAATTTATAACATTACCTTTTGATAAGCGTCAGTTGAAATTATTTAAAAAAAAAAAAAACATGGCAAGATCCCAAAGGATAAGGAAATGAGAAATACTATGCGTACCATCTTAGCAGGAAAAAAAGGTAAGAGAGGAAAATGATGATGAAAGTAGCACCCGCGAGTTCGATCCCAACGCGGCACGTGCGAATTCTGTTGAGCCACACGTGTCTACAACATTCAATCATTTCAACCCAACTGCCAAAATCAGATATTTATAAATAGCGATGATACGTTTAGCAACAATACGTTATAAATTTGTACAACTATTACAATTCCATTTTACTCTTATTTTTTTTTTCTTCGTACATATAAAATTTTATTTTTATAATATCTTCAAAAATTATGGATTGTAACGTGGTTGTTACGGTGGTGAAAAAATTATTTTCCATTTATAAACGCGAAACGCATCTCACATTGGGAAGTAGAACCATCGCACACACTCACTCTCACATCAAATCCCAAATAAAAATGGCGGAAAATAAAGCCATTGTTGAAGCTCAGAGCAAGCTTCGATGCGAGTTCCTTAAAGTCATTCGTAGTAGACGGGAAAGAGAAGGTATAACAATCAACTTCACTCGTTAACTTTCACAGTCTAGCTATGTATTGCGCAACGATTCGTTTAACTGAAACTCGTTCTTATATATGATGCTTCAGTTCCGTTAACCGTCGAACATGCGAAGCCAGTGGCGAATCCTTTGCATCAAAACTCTCCTCCGACGAAGGAAGATGTATTGTCATTATTGACATTTGTAGCGTCTTTTGATTGTTTTTATTTATTTATTTATTTATTCTCAATGTCTACTTAATTGACTTGTTCAATCGCCTGAAAAATATAGATGGAGATAATGGAATCGTGTCCGAAGGCTGATACAGATAACCTTGAAGAGTTGCTTCAGGAGGAGAACTTCTACTTGAATATAGAGGTAGGTGACTGATTAATTCGATTTCTCCGGAGTTGAATTTTGAATCGGTATTTTTGTTATTCTGATTTGATTTTGTGCTTTAAAGATAAGCTCATTGATTTTTTTTTTATCGCAGGAAGGAGAGCAAGGACGGTTGCCGGTGTTGATTTTGAAGTTGAAGGAAAGTGATAAGCAGAGAAAAAGGCCTGCGGTTGTTTTTCTTCACGGTACGAACAAATACAAAGAGTTCGTGCGTCCATTGCTTAAGGTTGCTACTGCTTCTTCTCTGTTTCTTCCATTCCTTAGGTTATTTTTCATTTTCATTTGCACTGTGCTCATGTTTTAAAAATTTTTATTATAATCGTGGAAATTCTTCTGGCTTCGGTTGCTAATGTTGTTATTTGTGTTTTAGGCGTATGCTTCGCGGGGATATGTAGCAATTTCGGTGGATTCTCGTTACCATGGAGAACGTGCCACGTGCGCAACCACCTATCGAGATGTACGTGTTTGCTTGTTTGTTCTTGCTTTACTCTGCCTTATTTTTAGGTTCAGACCTCAGAACGAATAACGCAAGGGCAAAAGTTTAGCATGGACCCGTCCTTTAAAATTTAAATGCTTTGTTTGAAACGACAAATTTTGGGAATTGGTTTCCTTTTGAAATGACTTAATTTTAGCTTTTGAGTAACTCTAATTATGTTGGATGTGATTGCAATTCAGTTTAAAGTGTATAAATATGTTGCTCTTATGACTTTTACATTCGAAGTGATGGCAATTAAGTAAAATTTAAAGTTACAACACAGAATTTGATTTGTAAATTAATTCAAATAGCTTTTTAAATGAATTTCAAACATAGTTGGATTACTATATCAAATGAAATTCGTATTTCAGTGATTCTGAACAGATAATTTGCCTTGAAGAGTAATGGTTAAACTTTAGGAGAACTAATTTTTCCAAAAGAATATTGTTTTTTGTGTTGTCGTTATAGAGAGAAATAGACTCTATTTTTCAGACATATTTATCCAAGATCGGTCGGAAAGTTGAGTCATCTGTATAAAATTCATTACTGACCACGTTTTTTTGACTTGTTTTGGCTGCAACCTACCCGAAAAAAACACACAGGCACTTGTTGATGCGTGGAAAACCGGTCAAACGATGCCATTCATATATGACACGGTAATTTACTATTGACTTTAATGATTATACATTGGAGAATAACATTATTAAAATTATTGTACTCTATGGGTTAGTTTGAAATTGGATAATTATTATAATACACTTATTAGTTTGTCATTAGATTAAATATAAACTATTTCCTCTCATGCAACTTTACCATTTAGTTAAGAACTTCACTGAAAGTTTTTGGGTCTAGAATATAGTTAAAGATGAAGTCACTTTATTGAAATTTTTTTGTGTCACTATTTCTGGAAGTAAAAATAATACTCCGGAATGAAAAAAGTAACCAAAATATTTTAAGTAAGAAGGAAATTGGACCCCGACAACCATCCAACTTATTATAGTTTGTAGTCAAGAGTATCTCAAAAGCCACCTATATCTGTTATTCTCTAGATAAATTTGTTCTTTTGTTCTGGGCCTGTGTTTGTGTTTTTTGGAGACTCTATTTTTCAGTTGAATCAATTCAAGTTGTATTTGACTGTGACTGTGATACCATCATGCCGTGACGGATTATTGGCCTTTCTACAAGTGGGACTTGATCCAAAACATGTCTTTAAATCTTTAGATATATTCAACCTAGTTATAAAATCTTTAATTTGTTTTCATAAAACTAAAGTGGGACTTGCATTTACAATGCACTTTTTATGCTACAAATGATTGGTTTCAAGTTTAATTGTGGCGGTTTAAGCTTATGATTTGTTCGGCTCATAAATGGTGTATTATTCCATGTTCTGGCAGGTCTGGGACTTGATTAAATTGGCAGATTATCTAACACAAAGAGAGGATATAGACCCTTCTAGAATAGGAATCACGGGAATATCACTTGGAGGTTGGTTGAGAGATGTTGAAAGGAATATCCTAGATGGCTTGTTCAATATGATTCATCACTTGTATAATTCTTCGATGCAGGAATGCATGCGTGGTTAGCTGCAGTTGCTGATACTCGCTATGCTGTGGTTGTTCCTCTGATTGGCGTTCAGGTGACACTGAATGATTGAATGAAGCTTTTGTTTAGACAAATGTGTTTCTGAAACAACGATTCGAAAACTTGTGTACTATATGTTGCAGGGATTTCGATGGGCCATAGACAACGATAAATGGAAGGGTCGAGTTGATAGTATAAAGCCTCTTTTTGAGAGTAAGATAATGTCAAATGAGTTTTTGAAATTTCTTTCATATTTTAACTGTTTTCTTATCTTTCATGGTTTAATATAATATTGAAATTATTATTCATAAGTCCAGTAACCTTGAACTTGCCAGTTCATGTATAGCAACATCTAATAAATTCTTAAAATTGATAAGGTATTTTATATGCCTATGGATTAAATTACCCGGTGGTCCCTTCGGGACATAACATAAAATTAACATGTTGACGTGAGAAGGGAAAATATAATAGTACCCAATTGGGGGCACTAATGCATTCAAGAAAGTTACCAGTGTACAACTGAAATATCTTTTGAAGGTACTTTGGTATTTACAACCCCTAATGTCTTGCGTTCCTGGATGCAGCGGCTCGTCATGATTTGGGTAAAGATGTTATTGACAAAGAAGTAGTGGAGAAGGTCAGCCAAGTTTTTATTCACCCACGGACACAATTTCCATTTAGAGCTTTGTTATTATTACTTTAAACTGTTGGCAGAGGATATTAAAAACTGATCACAGATTATTTTTTTTTTTTTATTTCTGATCAGGTATGGGACCGAATTGCTCCTGGTTTAGCTTCCCAATTTGATTCACCCTATTCAGTTCCAGCTATAGCACCGCGTCCGTTGCTTATTCTTAATGGTAAAACATTTATCATTTTCATTTCAACCTGACTACATTATTCATATTCAACTTCATGTATTGGCAATTCAGACTAACCGCACTGCTGCAACAAAAGGTTTTCGCTTCTTTAGTGTGTGTATGGAAATAACATCGTATACCTTTGCATCAATCCCGATTGTTTAGTCAATTTAGTTATTTCGTTCATTTAGATTTTTGTGAATATATCTATACTAATTTGTAATCGAAGCATTTGCTTGGGTTTTCTGAACTCTAGGTGCCGAAGATCCTCGGTGTCCCGTTGCAGGCTTGGAAGTTCCAATCTCAAAGGCAAGCCAGGCGTACGAAGAGTTTCAGTGTTTAGGCAATTTTAAGGTATGAACTGTTGTTGGTTGGTCACTTCCGTGAGGAAATGATGCCTTCCCTTAACCTGCAAGCTTTTATTTAAATCCCACTTTTATTAAAAATATCTCTTAATAAAAGTAAGAATATAGATTTAGTTTCAACTTAATTTGCAAAAAACTTACTTGCAGCATGAAATTTGCATCCCTTTATACATATATATATATATACATATATATATATATATATATATATATATATATATATATATATATATATTCAATTTTAGTCATTACTTAGGATTAAGTAGTTGAGTGACCTCCTGCGAACATACATCATATACTTACCTTGTTAGAATAAATTATAGGCACTCACTTCTTGCAAACCACAAATTTCTTATATAATCTCCAATTCATTTTGAAGTAGTCTTTTCAAAATATAAAAAATACATTTTGGAGAGCTTATTCTAAAGTGAATGAGAGATGGTGAAGAAATTTGTAGAAGTATAAGAAGAAAGAGCCTTGGTTTTGATACTAAGAATGTGTGTATGAGAACTCAGTGGGGGTGTTTGGTTGGTTGGGGATTCTGTTTGCGTATGTTTGGAAATATTTTTGGAGGGAAAGAAAGAGAAATGTTTTAATTTTGTATTGATGGGTGTTGATAATTGGCTTCGTTTTTTTTTGGTCCAAGTTTATAAGTTTATGATGGTAGCTTTTACATGCAGTTTATTGCAGAGCCTGGAATTGGACACCAATTAACCGGATTTCAAGTGAAAGAATCATCTGATTGGTTTGATAGGTTTTTAAAGCCTTAGCCGGTGCCCTCAGACTTCATAAATTATAAATCAGCTTGCACTGGTTCATTGTTTCATTCTATTCCCTTTCTGTGATTGTATCTGTCATGACATGAACAAACCAAAATGCTTTTTCCCTATCGAACACATCTTCTAGTTCATGATGATGTTAATAAATGTTATGTTGCATCTAAGTCCGATCCTTTCTTCGTGTCTAAGAGAAAGTTTATCTCACCTTGTGATTCAGAATACATAATTAATATAATTGGGAAAAATTCTTTAAGGCTCTTTCTTCGTGTCTAAGAGAAAGTTTATCTCACCTTATGATTCAGAATACATAATTAATATAATTGGGAAAAATTCTTTTAAGGTCATGTTCGTGTGTGGATGAGAGGGTTGTTTAGATGAATGGATGGATAGTAAGATTTGAAGGGATTTGAGGAGATTGGTTATGAAAGTTTGGATTTGATACGATAGATGTTATAAATTTGTTTTTATTTTTTTAATTGATATATTTCTGAAATTACTAATTAACCCTTGTGAAATAAGATGGTAAAAAATTAAAATGAATTGGATTAAATTGATTTTAATATAAAAAATATAGAAATTAAATCAACTAATTAGATATTTTTTAGTAGGTTGATAATGATTTTATCTAGTCCAACTCCTGAACTTGTGTTTTAATAATTTTATATTTAAAAGAAAATAAAACTATTTTTAAGATGAATAAAAAATATTTTAAATAACATCTTCTCCCCTTAATTTCATCATAAATATTGAATCAAATAAAAAACAAAAATATTTTTTTTTTTGTTTACTTCAATTAAACATTAAATAAACATAATTTCTAAAGTCAAGGGTATTTCATAATTTTTACTTCATTTATAAGGGTTATTTTGTAATTTTCAATTTCATCCCTTCAAATCTCTTCATATGGTCGTAAAGATCCAATTCTGCAAATCTCTCTTCATCCATCCTCCTAAATCAGGTCAACCAAACAACCTCATCCCCATGAAACGTAAATCTTCTCAAATCAATTCAACTAAACACAACCTAAATTAAGATAATTAAACTTTTCTAACTATTGATTCTATCAACTAAATGTTTAAAAAGCCCCGTCTTAAGATTAATAGTGTTTGTATGATATCTAAGATATTGCATATATTATTATTAATAGAAATAGACTTCGTTTCTTCGGACAATCTTTCTACAACTAAAATAATCAACCATATTAGCATTGATTTTTATCAAAATAAGAATGAATAGCAAAATAACATTAATCCAATTGATAAAATAGGGTAAAAACCAAAATGATACCAGACCTATAACAAAAATTCCAACTAAATAATGCCTTTTTTTATTTTAATCTTAAACTAATTATAGTTAAAAATGATGATTAAAAATGTCAGATATTAAAAAGCAAATTTTGGTAGGAAATAAAAATAGATAATTTCTTTTTGGAATTAAAAACATATTTGAAAATGTACATATTATATTTTTGTGATAATATTTTTTATCTCAAAAGAGCTTTTAAATTTTAAAAAAAATCAAATATATTTCGTAATTATAATTTTAAATTATTTTTATCTTAATCGTCGTTTAGTAGAAAAAATGTGTGTAATTTTAATAATTATTTCACAATAAACTATTTTTATATCTAATTTATTACTACATTTCAATAAAATTGATCATAAATATAAAATAAAAATTTTAAATATATTTTTTGGTTAAATTTTAATAAAAGATAACATTATTTCGGTCCGGTTGAATACAAAGACCGATTTTATTAACCTATTTACATTATTTAACTCATTTATTTCTGTAATCGTCAATTTTTATTTTTTTTTGTCATGATTGCTAAACAGAGCAGAGCATAAATATGCAAGAACTATTCTACAATAAATCAGGACTGAATCTTAGTGTAGCAATTGATTGGCATTTTTCATTTCTCCTGTCTTATATATATTCAACCGAAAAATGTGATTGTTCATCTTCACACGCCAACTTCTCGTATGTGTATTTTTCACTATCAGAATGAATCTGGAAAGCAAGGACTAAAACTTTCTGTAGCATTATTTACTACTCTTCTGTACCTTAGAAAGAAGGAAAAAGTTGTATGAAAAAAAAGAAGAAGTTCCATAACAAAATATATGTATATATATATTAAGCCATAGAACCGTTGATTAGTTATTTTTGCTTGCATCCATATTATTTGGATCAGCTGACAGATGCTACTCATCAATTTCAAGATTCAATAATTAACGTAATTATAAAGGCATAACCATCTCTCAAACTCAATCACTCTCACCGTAAATCCCAAACAAAAATGGCGCAAAAAGAAGCCATTGAAGAAGCTCAGAGCAAGCTTCGATCCAAGTTCATTGAAGTCATTCGTAGTAGATTAAAACATGAATGTATAACAATCAAATTTCACTCGTTAGCTTTCACAATCTCGCTATGTATTGCGCAACGTTTCGTTTAATTGAATCCTGTTCATATGTATGATGCTTCAGCGCCGCTCCAGGTCATGCACGTTACGCCAGTGGAGAATCCTCAGCATCAAAACTCTCCTGTAACGAAGGAAGAGGTATTGTCATTTTTGACATTTGTAGCGTCTTTTGCTTGTTATTTATTTATTTATTTATTTATTAATTTTCAATGTCTACCTAATCGACTTGTTCAATCGCCTGAAAATATAGATGAAGATAATGGAATCGTGTCCGAAGGCCGATATAGAGAACTTCGAAGAGTTGCTTCAGGAGGAGAACTTCTTCTTGTATATGCCGGTAGGTGACTAATTGATTGGATTTCTCCGGAGTTGAATTTTGAATCGGTATTTTTGTTATTCTGATTTGATTTTGTGCTTGAGAGATAAACTCATTGATTTTGTGCTTCAGGATCCTGAGGTCGAGTGGTATGAAGATGTAGGTGACTCATTAATTGATTTCTCTTCGAAGATGAATTTTGAATCGATGTTTTTGTTATTCTGATTTGATTTTTGCTTGAGAGATAAACTCATTGATTTGGGATCTCAGGCAGATTACTTGGCATTAAAAACACGGATACCGGTGTTGATTATGAAGTTGTACGAAAGCAAGCAAAGAAAAAGGCCTGCGGTTGTTTTTCTTCACAGTATCCACAAAACCAAAGAGTCCTTGCGTCCATTGCTAAAGGTTTCTTCCCATTCCATCGGTCACTTCTCATTTGCATTTGTATTATAAATTTATTATCATCTCTGATTTTGCTTCCCCCTTCAACTTTTATTTTTCTTTTTCTTTTAGGCGTATGTTTCTCGGGGATATGTAGCAATTTCCATGGATGCTTGTCACCATGGAGACCGTCCCAGGTGCACAAACACCTTTAGAAATGTAAGTGGTTCTGTAAAGAAAAAACCTAATCAATCAGCTTCTTTATTAATAAGGGTAAGAACCTATGAGCTTTGTCTATTGTTTTTATGATAATAACAATTAAAATAAATAAGGATTAACTATTATGATAATTATTAAAATCAAAAGGTATTATTATAACTTATATTTTGAAATCATCAAAAATATGTTAATTTAAAAAGGTAAAATTAATTGAGTTTAAAAGAGTAAAAAAAAAAATGTATATATAAAATAGTTATAAAACATAAAAAGGTAAAATATTATGTAAAAAATAGTTAGAAAGAAAATTCGTTTTATTAATAGTATGGAGAATAATAATAATTTTTTTATATTTATTATTATTTATTATCTTTAATCTATAACATTAATAAAGAATATTCTCCCTTTTAACTATTTTTTTTTGGTGTACATAAATTCTTATTATTTTATCCTTAAGTAATTATTCTTTTAAACTCAATTAACTTTTAACAGAATAAAAAAATCACTTACACTAAAATTATAATTTTTATAATTATTATTATTTATTTAATAATATTTTTTATTTTAATAACTATTGTAATATATATATTGTTATCATTGAACACACATGCCTCTAGGCATATGTGTATCCAGTAATATTGGTAAAAGAGTTTTTAAATGTAAATGTTATTTTGAAAGATAGTTCTCACTAACATTTGATCTTGTTTTACTCTCCCTTACTTTTTAAGTACATAACTCTTAATGAATAAGGCAACTTTATTTAGGGAAAAGTCTTAGCATGAAGTCGTATTTTAAAATTTAAATGATTTGTTTGAAACAATATATTTTAGGAATTGGTTTGCTTTTGAAATAATTTTGATTTTAGGTTGTGCAAATCTAATTTTGTTGAATGTGGTTGCCATTCAGTTTAAAATATTTAAATATACTGTTTACATTCGAAGTAATGGTAATAAAGTAATTCATACAATAGGAATTTGAAGTTACAACATAGAATTTGGTTTTGTAAATTCATTTTAATAACTTTTTCCAATCGAAATAGTTGGATTACTACATCATATGGAATTCGTATTTGAGTGATTCTAAATGGATAATTTGCCTTGAAGAATAATAATGGCTTAAGCTTTAGGAGAACTAATTTGTCTAAAATGATACTGTTTTTCTGTTTTGTCGTAACATCCTTATAGGAAAAACTTTTGCTTACATATTTACCCAAGATCGCTAGGAAATTTAAAAATATGTTATCTATATAAAATTCAAAACTGACCATGTTTTCTTTTACTTGTTTTGACTGCAACCTATCCTACAAAATAAATACTCAGGCACTTCTTCATTGCTGGAGAACGGATTTAACGATGCCATTCATATATGATACGGTAAAATTATTGTACTGTATTGGTTAGTTTGAGATTGGATGATAATTATCATATTAAACTTACTAGTTTGTGATTAGATTACTGGATAAAACTGTTTTATATCATAAATATAACCTATTTTCTTATTATTTATCAATCAACATTTACATTGATGTGATAAGTTGACAACTTTCAAAATTTATATTGCCATCCCACAACTAATTTTATTTATTTTTATTTAATAATTTAATTAAATAACTTAAATTAATAGTCAAAGTACTTTTTCTCCATATTGAATTAATCCGACGTCACACGGTTGACATACTACTTTAACTTTATAATTATTTTTTTTGTTTCGATACTTTTACACTTTACATAAGTAAATATAATCATTTAATATTAAAATAAATTATTATTTTATTAGGTTTCATACTTTATATAACAAAATACAATCATTTAATATTGAAATAAATTGTTGTTTTATTATTATATAATATTTTATTAAAAAAGTGAATGATTTTTTAATAAAATAATAATTTATTTGGTTGTAAACTGAATGTAGGAAAAGAAGTGTGAAAGTATCATTGTTCTTCGGGATGTATTCAACTGTGACTGTGATACCATCATTCTGTGACGAGTATTGGCCTGTCTTTAACTTTTTTTTTTTTTTAAACTGAAGTAACTTGCATTTACCAACACACTTTTTTCTCCAAACATTTTGTTTCAAGAGTGATTGTAACAGTTTAAGCTTATGATATGTTCGGTTCAGAAATAATGGTGTATTATTCCATGCTCTGGCAGGTCTATGATTTGATTCATTTGGCAGATTATCTAACAAAAAGAGACGATATAGATCCTTCTAGAATAGGAATCACGGGAATAGGCCTTGGAGGTTGGTTGAGAGATATTGAAAGGAATATGTTAGACGGTATGTTCAATGTGATTCATCGCATGTATAATTCTTTCACGCAGGAATACATGCATGGTTTGCTGCATTTGCTGATCCTCGTTATGCTGTGGTTGTTCCTCTGATTGGCGTTCAGGTGACACTGAATGATTGAATGAAGCTTTTGTTTAGTGAAATGCGTTTCTGAAACAGCGACCCCAAAACTCTGTGCTATATGTTGCAGGAATTTCGATGGATCATAGACAACGATAAATGGAAGGGACAAGATGATAGTATGAAGCTGTTATTTGATTGTATGTTAATGTCAAATGAATTTTTGAAAATTCTTTCATGTTTTACCTGTTTCTTATCTTTGATTTAGTTACTGCTTCCTGTATTTCATTTTGGATTAATATAATGCGAAACACATAGAAAGGGCATTAAAACCTGTTTTTAGGAAGGGGCACCGAAGGAATGACCAATGTCTTGGGTTTTTGGATGCAGTGGTTCGTCATAATTTGGGTAAAGATGTTCTGGACAAAGAAGCAGTGGAGAAGGTCAGCCGAGCTTTTATGAAATCAATTCCGATTCTGTCTCCAGATGAATTGCTTTATGCTTTGATTTATTGCTTTGAGAATGCTTGGCACCATGATACGTATCCCATTATTTGTAGCTATTCACCCACTCGCACAATTTCCATCTAGAGCTTTGTTATTGTTTTTTCAAACTGTTGACATACTGTATACTGATCACAGTTTTTTTTTTTTTTTTAATTTCTGATCAGGCATGGGAGAAGATTGCTCCGGGTTTAGCTTCCGAATTTGATTCACCCTATTCAATTCCAGCTATAGCACCACGACCATTGCTTATTATTAATGGTAGACATTTAGCATTTTCATTTCAACTAGGCTAACTTATTCATACACAGCTGCAACATAAGGATTATGCTTATTTGGTGTGTGTATATATATATATATATATATGTGTGTGTGTGTATACGTATGTATGTATATATGTATGTAAATAACATCTTATACCTTTGCATCCACCCCTATTGTTTAGTCAATTTAGTTATTTCGCTGATTTAGGTTTTTTGAATATTTCTAAAGTAACTTGTAATAAGCATTTGCTTGGGTTTTGGAAACTCTAGGTGCGGAAGATCCTCAGTGTCCCATTGCAGGCTTGGAATTTACAAGGTCAAAGGCTACCGAGGCATACGAAGCGTTTCAGTGTTTAGATAATTTTAAGGTATGAACTGGTGTTTGTTGGTCACTTCGGTGAGGAAATTATACATTCTAATATTGTCTTCGCCTTATCAGTTTATTAAGAATGGGTTTAATAATTGGTTGCAGCCTGCAATTTTCTGATTTAAACCGCAGAGTTTTATCAATAAAATCTCTCGTAATAATAAGAATATAGATTTGGTTCCAACTTAATTTTACAAAAACTTACTTGCAGGGTGAAATTTGCATTGTTTGTTTTTTTTTTCTTTGATCAGATATTTTTGGGTAATCCCATAAAGACATCAATACACCTTGTTTATAGGCACTCACTTCTTCTTGCAAACCCCAAATTTCTTATATCATCTCCAATTCATTTTGAAATAGCCTTTTCAAAATATAAAAAAGTACATTTTGGAGAGCTTATCTAAAATGAATGAGAGATAGTGAAGAAATTTATAGCAGTATAAGAAGAAAGAGTCTTGGCTCTGATACTAAGAATGTGGTATGAGAACTCAGTAGGGGTGTTTGGTTGGTTGGGGATTCAGTTTGCGCATGTTTGGAAATAGTTTTGGAGGGAAAGAAAGAAAAATGTTTTAATTTTGTATTGATGGGTGTTAATGATTGGCTTCTTTTTTTTGGTCCAAGTTTATGATGGTAGCTTTTACATGCAGTTTATTGCAGAGCCTGGAGTTGGACACCAATTAACCAGATTTCAAGTGAAAGAATCATCTGATTGGTTTGATAGGTTTTTAAAGCCTTAGCCCGTGCCCTCAGACTTCATAAATTATAAATCAGCTTGCACTGGCTCATTGTTTCATTCTATTCTCTTTCTGTTATTGTATCTGTCATGACATGAACAAACCAAAAAGCTTTTTCTCTATTGTACACTTCTTCTAGTTCATGATGATGTCGATAAATGTTATGTTGCACCCAAGAGAAATCATTCTTGTGAACTACAGACATTTCTCTTAGAAAAATTTATCTCACCTTGTGATTCAAGATAAATAATTAATGTAATTGGGATAAATATCTAAATTAAGATAATTAAATTTTCGGAGACTTAATTTAATTAAGTGATTTTTTTATTTAATATAAATAAGGTAATGGTATATATTATTTTTACTTAATAAAGGTTTATATCTAAAGATAAAATAAGGTAATGGTATATATTAATTTTTAGAAATAATAATTATAATAAATTAAAATTATATGTAATATAAAAATAACCATTATTCTTTTTTGTCTATTCCTATAAAATGTAAAATTTATAAGATAACTAACTTGAAAATTTGTTTTAAACCCTTATAATGTTCACCTATTTTATTAGTATAGCAAATCTCATTACTTTTAAATCTTTGATTTATTTTTGTCATTTCTAGTTTATATTATTAAATTTAATATTTAATATATAAATATAATTTAAAATAGTTTAATTAATTTTTAGTGCCCTATCTTAATTTATAGTATTACTTTGTTATCTTAATTATGTTAGTTAATATTTTTTATTTTAACCTTAAACTAATTATAGTTAAAAATAATAATTAAAAATGTCAGATATTAAAATATAATATTTTTGTAGGAAATAAAAGTAGATAATTAATATTTTTCGGAATTAAAAACATAATATTATATTTTGTAATGATATTTTTCATCTTAAACTCGTAAATGAATTAAGCTTTTGATATAAAAGAAAGTCAAATATATCTCCTAACTTTAATTTGAAATTATTTTATGTTAATGGTCCTTTTTCATTCCCCTGTCTCTCTTATCATATATTAAACAAATGAAGTGATTTCATCCCCATATAAAAGCATATAGTATCATGAAATTGATAAGCAAAACGTTTATATTAAAAGAGTATTTCAAAGTCTCTCCTTACCAATTAAAACTTTAATTCCACTGATTCAGTCAGTCTAATCCAAGAGTTTTTAAGATGCTTAGGACTCAAATCATTGCAATTGCAAATGAAAAATTAGATGAAAAAAAAAAAAAAAAAAAAAAAA
>Ga0209489_104927_pt1 | contig 23933 bp, 11 predicted proteins | sample SiratrowhiteBW_FD_187527 | JGI IMG/M metagenome (GOLD analysis project Ga0209489, IMG submission 187527) | Root nodule microbial communities of legume samples collected from California, USA - Siratro white BW (SPAdes) (version 2) | ecosystem: Host-associated > Plants > Roots > Nodule | place...
AAATCTTCAGTCAGATTCTCAACAATAGAAAGCATTTTCCAGCCGCTGATGTCCAGCCAACTCCTGTATCATACAACATTTTGTATCCTTTCTTTTTATTCACCTCTCTCAAAGTTTGTAGGTCTTTCATTCACTTTTCTGTGCTCTCAGTCTCTAATTTTCTAAGATCCCACCCTTAATTTTTTATTTATTCTAACTGGACATTGTTTTCTGTGTAACACCCACTCTTGTTTTTTATGATGACTTGCATTTGAAGTACGAAGTCTTTTGAACTTTTTTGTTTCCCTGATTTCAATTGTTGTTTACATTGCTCAAACATGTGACTTTTATTGTTAATTATGAATACGCCATGAGTTCTGATTAATTTTATAAATAATTTAGCATTTATATGTATATGGTATAAATAAATAACTTATTCAATTTGCATATTAGAATGGTGGCAATGCGCTACACTGCTATAGTGTTTTCAGAGTTGGCCGCTGCGTATCACTGTTTGAGCTTGATAACTATGGAACAAATGAAAATAGGTAATTTGACATGAGAAATTGAAAAATAGTCTTATCATATATCATGGGGCGAGCTAACAAAACTATCTTTACCATATATGGAGCAGGTCTTCCTCCTTTTCCATCAGCATTTCCTCCGTTATCATTTCCGGAAGAGGGATAATCACTTGGTCCAGTAGGAATGTTATACGTTGAGTTATCCCCAGTTCCAGGTAAAGGGGTTTGAATTGGCGTTTGCAACGGCGTCTGCACATTCAAAAGTGCATATCGACAATCCAATAATTTTAGCTCATCAAAGAACATTAAAAGGAGACATCACTGGTTGAACTTATAACTACGATGTGGATCAAACTCACAGGGGGGAAAAGCATTTCAGCAGTAGGAGTCTCATACTCCTCGGTCCCCTCATAGGGCATGTTAAGATCATGAACCGGAGTAATAGGACCACCGGGGGTCGGCTTAGCGGCAGTGGACCGTTCTATGGGACCCAGCACAGCGCCAGCTTGCATCATCTTCGATTCCCACATCTAAACAAATCACAAGCAAAGGAAAATCGACGAACTAAATCAATAAACTATAAAATAGATGGGATCCAAACCCTAAATCAACGAGCCAGCCAAGAAAGAAGAAGAAAACCTCCAAACTAAATCGATAAACTATGAAATAGATGTATAAGCATCACTAATCCAATTTATTTATTGAATATAGAAATTTAAAAGTAAATCCTGGACTTATGAAAATAGAAGATGTATGTAGAGATTATAATTAATTACAGCTTGAAGCTCCTTGAGAACTTCCTCCCCGGGACCTCCGTTGTTGACGAACTCGTCACGGACCTTGACCATGACATCTTCGATTACATCGATGTAGACCTGGCTGGTGGTGGAAGCCGCCATCACGAACGTTAGCTTCAGTAGAGCCCTGAGTGTCTCCGATAATTCCTTTTCCGAGCGATTTGAGGGGAAGTTCAGTGGAAGAGACGGAGAAGAATCATGGAATATTGAAGCTAGGGTTTGTAACGATGGTGTAAAGTAAGAGCTGAGGGCAAGGCGAAGAGAGAGAAGAGAGAGAATTGGCAGACGAGAGAGAATAAAGAGAAGAATATAAATAGGTTTGCATCCGATTTTAAACACAGTCCACACGTGTCAGTATCTGCTTCCTCTTTATCTTTCTGTTACTCAAACACTGCATCCCATCCTCTGCCTTTTTAGGACAAACTGCACATACAAGTCCTAAATCTCACCATTAATACTAAAAAGTAAATTTAATTATTAATTTATTATGAAAAAAATCAACTATTTTACGCGGTTCACCATCACCAAAATTTTTCTATAATCAAATTTCTAATTTGTTGATACATAATTGTTTTATTCTTTAAAAAATAAAAGTTAATTTTGTTATTATTTTGTAAAGTCAAGTTGGAAAGACCTCTATTAGTAAATTAGTTTTACGATATTTTTTTTCTTTACCACCATTCGGTTGTTGGAAAGCCAACGAGAGTAACGTGACTGATGGAAGAACATGATTTCCAGCAATTGTGTCCACAACATGAATTCCCAACATTCATATGATCAACATGAACAGAGAACAACCTGAAGCTTAGGTTAAGAGTGTATCAATGTTAACGAAACTCTCAATTCATGGCTTATTACATATTCTCTTAAGGATAATTTACTAAGGACAACTTACTAATCAAATTATAGGTTAATAATGGTTAGACTTTTGAAAAAAAAAAAGATACATATGAGAAAAGGAAAAAAAGACTCGGATTAAATTATATGCCATAGGTAGGGAAGTTTTCAATGTCTTCCGAGGAATATTTGTTCATTTTTATTTTTATTTTTTATTTCAGAACCTCTGTAACAGTTAGATATTTGCTTTGGTATCATCCTGATTAGAATTTCTTTTTCATAAACATTCCAGTACTACCAACTCTATTTTCAATATCAACACTGACTTTTGTTGTTAAAGGGAAATGTTGATTCTGCATTCAAAACTTATCTACATGATTTTTTCTTTTTTTTTCTCATTCTCATTAATAATAATTATAATAATTATAGTTTCAATAGTAGTAGTTTCAATATAAGTAGCTTTAATACAATAAGTTATATCAGTATACAAGAAGCAATTATACTAGAGGTTGGTTTTGCAAGTTCTTTCTCCTTGTCCTTGTTAATACCAAACGAACCTATTTCATCAACTATTTTAGTAGTAATTTAACTCTTTATGACATCAGTCTTAATCATTGTTTTCACTCACTTTCTCAATAATATCAACCATAGTTTCAATCTCAGTAATGGTTTGACTTTATCTGCTAATAAATTAGTATAAGAAAAGAAAATGAACTATGAACATGAAAAGAATATTAGCACAATGATAAGAACTGAAAATAAAAGGATAAGTGGTGAAAATTATAAAGAACAAGTATAATATAAAATTAAAACCAATGAAAATTACAAAAAGATGAAAAAACTAGGAATGAAAAACACATCTCTGAACCATTCCTCCGAAGTACAAGAAGTGATTCTTTTATGAGCCTGTTATAGATACAATTGTTTTCATAAACTAATATTAGTATAAAGAATGACAAGTCTCACAAATTGACGTTTGTGTATTACAAGGGCTTCTTATGCGTATTACAAGGGCTTCTTATGTTGAGTGGTACCGAACAGCACAAGACCCATAACCACCAGTACTGAACCATCTGGTTTCACTTTACTAAACTAATAATATCAAATGGTTAAAAAAAATTCTGTGGGCATTGCAAAATCATGGCTTCCAACAAGAGCTTCACAGTCACAGCCGGAATTGCGTCATGAAACTGCTCATTGCCATCATCGTACAGCCAACGAGTTGTCTTGCTTCATTTTTATGAGATTGCTTTCAATGTTGCGCAGCACTGGCCTATAGCTGCAGTGTAGTTGTTCACATAAAGGAACAATGTAAGAAATCAAAGACTAGAATGAATGTGTGGATTTTGATACCGGAAAAAAAAACAGAGAGAGAATCTTACAATCGTGCAAGACCATCGTATGCTTGTTTGACTTGTTCGAGCTGAGCAGAAAGCTGCATGACTTCTGCTGATAGTGCCTCTGCTCTCTTCTGTTCCTTCACAACTTGGCCCTGCCAAGCAAACAAAAAAGTGCAAATTTTTAAGGTATGAATACCAATTTTCAAAAGTGTAGAGAAACAGATAGACCTCAATAAATCCCCTGGAAATTTCTGAGAAGAAAAATCAGAAAAATTGGATGCATCTCATTTTAAAAGTAAACATTTTGAATAAGATTTGGACCCAGAAAATCAATGACATGAACTGAAAACAAAGAGGAACAAAATATATAACTAACCTTCATAGATGCCATCTCTTGTGTTGATGCGGAGGAAGGAATCTCATGTGCCCCGTTCTTAGAAGAGTCTGGCAAGACCCTAGCCTGTTCGTTTCTCAAATTATCTAGAATCCCACGAAGCTCTTCATTTTGCTTAAGACACTCCATCACCTGAAGAATCATAGGTCAATACAGCAGGTATAAGACTTTTTGGGTCAGGAACACTATATTGTTCATAAAATAATAATGCAAACTTCTAAATAAAAAAACTCTATACAACTCAGATATAACAATAGATGAATTTGATATCATCAATCAATAAATAAAATTTATCTAGCCACCATTCAAGTCTTGCCTAAAGCTGAACGTGCAGGAAAAATAATACACAACGCAAGAGAAAACCACTTCTTAATGTCCATTTAAACATGGTTTGAATCTCTCTAAATATGACTAATTGATAATAGTCCTCCAATTCTTTTATTGATTTTGGTCCTAGTAAATCTATAAAGAGTCCATGTTAAAATTTAGTAGTCATGTAGCATACATCTAGTCATGTCAGGCTAGCAACCATTCTAATATCATGTCAGCAATAAATAGTGATACGAACCATTTTAAAATAAATATTTTGTGAAGATTAATTGTTGACATTTGTAGGGATTAAAACCAAATTAAGTCATATTTATAGGGAAATTAAAAAATATATTTAATTCTATAAAAAAATGAAATTACTTTACCAGAGATAATACTATAAATATAACTGACATACTTATAAAAGCAAAAGGAGGTTTTGTATGTATTTTCAAGGGAACCAAGATTTTGTACAACACATAAAAATATTCAGCCCCGGCACATTCATAATTAGCACAACATTTAACACATATTTTATGTATACAGAGCCTTTGTACCTAATTTCTCTGCCAGAGCACAAATTCTTAGTCATGATTTATTAACTGAATTTCATTAGTCAAAACTCAAAAGATGTACAGATTCCTGACTCAGAAAATTTAGAAAAAAAAATCCAGTAAATCATGGTCATACAACCAAGACCTTACACGATTAAACCAAATCAGTAACCATATATTATATTGGCTCAAACCCCTGATGCTGATTGTTACCTGGTTTTCCCATCTCCCAGATGCTTGAATTGCCTCTTGGTATGAATTTGAAAGGTTGGAATTTTCCTCAAAAAGCCTTTCTATTTCTGTAGATTGTGAGTCAATCTGCCATCAAGATGACAAACCAAGGAGTCCATCAGATGGCATATACAAAGCAATGGTGGTTTTCTTTTAGTAAGAGAACAAACACATCAAAATTTAGATAAAGAGACTTTACCTCCATTAGAAGTTTCTGTCTACTGCTTTCCAATCTTTCAATGGCCAAAGCCATATCATGCAACTGGCTATCAAGTTTCTGCTTGTCTTCCTGAGATTTATTAAATTCAAACAACATTGAACCAAAGCACATTAGACATCAGTTAAAAGGTTGGATGATCATTAGACAACAAATTTATTACTTTGCAAATGGGGCTGGGGTTAATAGTTTAGGTCCCTCATCAACTTCCAAAACAGTCATGCCACGTAATTACAAATGAGTACGAAATTAGTAATTACAAAAGAAAATAATTTCACACTTGCTTGGTATATTGAAGATATGGGAAGGCTGAAAAAAGAGTGCAGCAGCTCATTTACAATATTTTACACATACTTTGGCAATTACTTTTATACTTAGAAGAAATGAAAGTGATTTCTGCTCTCCTCATGATGATACAAGTACAAATTCAAATCTTCCTATCTAATTTCATCACTCACCTCCTTATTTTCCACCTTCTAAATCATGCACGAGATTAATTAGAAAACAGTAAACCCGGGTACTAGTAATTTTGCTAATGACTGGCCAATGGTTTGAATAAAATAGTAACTTAAATTCTTGCCAATAATTTGATAAGCTAACAGATACCAAAAATTGAAAATTTATTGAACAAATAATAATAAAGAAGTTTTTTCTCACCAAAGAAAATGCTTTGGGAGCAGCTGTATCTGAGACTTCTGCAAAATATACATAATATACATATCAAGGTCAATGCCATCTTAAGAGTACACCAATTCAACAAGATGAAATATCAAGTCAAATGTATGTGAACTGGTATTGAATAGAGTCCATAAACATCCTTGGAACAAAAATAGCAAATCAAAAGTCCAATAAAGAGTTTGTGGCATAAATGGGCAAATGCAAATCTGCATTAATTTAAGCCAGAAAGTTAAGGGAGACCAGTGTATTTCATAACGTAACATGAGGCTACTAATAATCAACAAATAGTTAAAAGAAGAATGCTTCCACCAATCTTTTCTGCAGTTTTGAAGAGCTTGAATTCATGCATATCCGTTAAGAATAAGGATACTAGGAAAGCATAAAGCATCAAAGAAGTGCAACTGATTATAGAATGGATTGTTGGCATGCTTAGTGTGATTAAGCCAATACAAAATTAATATAGATTATACAAAAGTTTTCATTGGCAGAACCTGGAGCCTCTATAGGCATGGACTTAAGTTTCTCTTCCAACATCTGATTTTCAGACATCAAGGAGGCAATGCGGGCTTGCTCTTTTGCTAATTGCTCCTGCTCCTGGTGCCTCAAGAGTGATTCTCGCTATAAATTTTAATCACCATCAGACAAAACAAAAATTAAAGAAAGGATTCCAAAATGCCAATGCCATAATTATAAAACTACCTGCATTTCCAGTTTTAAATCATCTAGCTCCTTTTGTAATCTTTGAATTTGAAAATGATCAGGTGGATTACCAAATGATGAAATTGTGCTAACTGTATTAGTCATTGATTGTTGCTGAATTAAGTTCAATTCTGCTCTTAATGCTGCTGCATCTTCCTCGGCCTAGACCAATATAGTCAATAACATTCTAAATAAGAAAAACAAATGGTCCTTCATCAAAGTGATTTAGTAAAATCAAGTCCCATACTCGATATTGCTCATCTTCTGCTTCCTTAAGACGTTTCTTCAGGGTACGAAGCTGTGCTGAAAGGTCCTCCTGCACTAGCATGTAAGGTTTAATAGAAATTGTAGAAGATTAAAGACAAGGTGAACCAGTCCAGGAAGCAGGAATAAATGTTTGAATCTAATTACCCGTGCAACAACTGCAGCATCTTTTTCCATTGCAACATCTTTCAGAGCCCTCCTTAGAGATGGCACTGTGTTTTGCTCCTGCATGAATCCAAGTGAGATTTAAAACTAAAGTATACAAAATACCAATCTCCATACATGAAGTGCTGTAGTAATTAGCACTAAACCATGTTAATGCTAACTCTGGGGGTTAATGTATATTCTTCTTCACTCACAAAATTGTAACTCAAACTAAAAAAGGATTCATTATCAAATCCTTCTAGTTTACCAGATCGTTCAACTGCTTGCGCATTGCACCATTATCAATTTCCATTGTTTGAAGCTGCGATAGTAGACAAAAATACAATCAGCCTAGGTTGTTCTTTTTATTGTTTACACTTGTAAATAAAGAAATAAACAGCACGAGTGCATTCAGATTGAATTTTCACCTTTAAAGTTATTTTCTTGTTTTCCTCCTCCAACTCCGTGTTCTTGTTTTGCAGACCTTTCAGTTGAGACAATAGAGCACTAAAATCTGTCTATGAAAAAAGAGTACGCGCAAAATCAAAAAAGTTGCGTCCCTCAAAATTTAGTTCGATATAGATTGTGCTTAATCGTTGATCCATAGACAATAGAATGAATGACATGATTAATAAATAATACAGAAAAGGATTTTACCTCAGAGAGCCTATTTCCGCTCTCGGTCTTGGTCATTCCGGCAAGCTCTGAAGGAAAGTAAAATTAGTTTCGAATTGCAGAAAAGAAAAACGCACATAGAAATGGTGTAATAATAAACAAAAAAATATATGTAGAAAGAGATTCGTAATATTGGAGGAAAATTCTGACCTGATGTGCTGGGAACCTTGGTGAGATCTGGTCCCGAAGAGGTTTTACTCAATCTCTCCGCAGCCCTCTTTTGGCGAATTTCCTCCAACTGTGGATGCGATCAATCATTCGAAATGAAAAATGAACAACGATCGAAAACAGAAAAAAAAAAATGAAGAAATAAATGAAAAGAGAAGTGGAGGCAATTGAGAAAGGTTGCTAGGATTGTACCGTTCGCCGACCAAGAGATGCATGACGCGCTTCCATTGTTACCGATGGAATGGGAACGGAATGTTCGTCTGCGAATTTCCCTCTCCGCCGAGACGCCGAGTAGTTTTATAAAACGACGCTTTCCGTAATTTCCACCATTGAATTAATTTCTGTGTTAATTAATTAACAACAACGTCTGGGTGGTGTAGTTGGTTATCACGCTAGTCTCACACACTAGAGGTCCCCGGTTCGAACCCGGGCTCAGACAAATTTAATTTTAGTTTTGTTTATTTGTTTTTTAATTTTAAAACAAAAATATATTACATTTTTTTTCCTTCTTCAGTGTATTGTTTCTTATTTAAAATGCCTATGTAATGTAGAGAAGATCTAAGGAGAAAAAAAATAATATATATATATATATATATATCAGACAATTAAAATTATGCCATGCAATAACAAATAATTTTGTTTTATAAATATAAAATTATTTTCGAAGTTTGTATCTGTGAGAGATTTTGACCTATCGAATAACAATATTTTAAGAGATTAATCTTTTACTCTTAGTTGATGAATATCTCAAATAATGTAATCTTAATGAGAAAAGGTTTTACATATCAAGATATACTGGTGATAAAAGAAATTGTATTTCCGAGAGTATTTTCAGATTTTTTCTGTTTGCAGAAAACTTCACAGTTGGGCTTTAGTCAGTAAAGGTCCAAAAGCAGGCCCATCCAAAAAGGCCCGGATCAAAGCCCTTTCTTCCAGAAACCGTAAGTTTGAAAATGCAAACTTTTACGTTCCGACGATAATCGATTCGTTAGTTAAACGCGAGCAGAAGGAAGAAGAGATTCAGAAGATGAAGAAGGAAGACACAGTGAAGCTGATCAGTGCCGAGGGTTTCGAATTTGTGGTCGACAAAGAAGCCGCAATGGTTTCACAGACCATACATAACATGCTCACTTCTCCAGGTTCGATATTGTGTTATATCAAATAGCCCCTTTCACTGCAATTAGGGTTCCTAATTTCATTATACACATAATAATGATTTCTTTCACAGGGAGTTTCGCTGAGAGGCAGCACGGCGAAGTCACCTTCCCGGAGATCAGTACCACCATTCTTGAGAAGATTTGTCAGTACTTTTATTGGCATATCCAATTCGCCAGGTTTTCCTTTCTCTGACTTCGCTACTGGAACATTGCATGTTTTTTTCGTTTTTTACTAGTCATTTGTTTGTGAAATTGAATATGAATTTTGGTGTATCAAAAGCCTTAGGTGTATTTTCAGTTATTCACAACTCGTGATAGGTTGTATTGGGAGCAACCTATTACCTTGAAATGCAATGGTGATGTTAGTGAATTTCCCCCTACAACGGAATGGGTAATGGGTCTGCCAAAGTTCTACTTACTACCAATTGGCTTCAAAATAGATCCATGGTTGTTGACTTTATGGATAAATATTTTTTTAGTACTTGGTTCTCGGTGAAAAAGGATTTCCCTGAGTACTGAAGTGCAGGGTAATAACATCTCTTTGATGAAATAGTGTAAATTGTGATATGAAGATCTAGTTTTGAGCATGTTCAATAAACGCATTGGTAGTTATTCCGTGCATAAACAATACACACTGCATTCAATTTTTTATTTGTGCATATCATTTTGAGGTCATTTTTTGTCAGCACTAAAGGTTGGATCATTCAGAACAGGGGGAGATGATTATAGTTAGTTGAATTATTTGATGTAAAAGACTAAATGTCTTTTTTTTTTTTTTTATATATACTTGGATGGAAGCTATCTGTGTTACGGAACACGAACTTTTGTGCAGTTTAGTGCCCCAGTCAAACATATGGTTTTATTTGATTTTTGTGTCATGTGATCAAGTCTGTGTGATCAAGTCTGTGTCACACTGTCAAACGTGCAGAGTTCTTTTATTCTGTTACCTTCTTCCATCATGCATATCAATCTTTGCTCATTTCTGAGTTCCCCTTTTCTGTGTAGTATAGCTGCATACTTCTTACACAAATCCAATAAATTTTTAAATGGTTTAAATATTTACTTCAAAGAAGGCCCCGGGGGAGGATGACCTCTGTATTGTATACTTTTTGAGTGTTTTATGAAAAGAAAAAGTAATGGAACGAATTGATTATAACAACTAAAAGTTGAACTAAATTTGAGTAAAAAATTATTGAAGGACCAAAATCACACTCTGTGGGAGACTAAAGATGCAAATTAAGTCTAGTTTATCTAAGGTTGAAACAGTGGCATTGATTGTTGAACTAGTACAGTATCGCTTTTCTATATTTTAAATTAATCATGCATTATTTATAATTTTGAAATTACTGGGGAATTTTAAAATATTATTAAATAGTTTTACTAATTTAATTGGCTGTCACCCCATTTAGTAAAATTTCAGTAGATTGCTGTGATGGGATGAGTATGACATAATTTTTGTGTGTTGAAAGTAATATTTTACTTTGGGAAACTTTGATCCGAAATATCTCATTTTATCTTGTGCAAATGTCTATCTAATGACTTGAGATGTTGCTCTTGCTAGTGGGAAGGAAACGGAATTCCCTATTGAACCTGAATTAACTCTAGAGCTAATGATGGCTGCCAATTACCTCCATACATAAGCATTTTGACTTCCCCAGCGGTGATAGTTCTTCGTCCTCATTGTAAGCTTTTATTATTCTCCTGGAGTCTAACAAATAATAGTAGTCTTTCTTGTCATTTTGATTTTTGATGTTTTTGCTTCATTGTGTCGTTCATGCAGATGGAACTACTACTTGGTTGGGCTTTTAAACGGAAATGAGCTTATTATAATTGCCATTTGGAACTGTATGTGCCGGAACTAAGTACATATGTAATTTGTGATATAGTGATTGTTAGACTCGGTTTGCATGACTCTGATGTACGAGTGGCTGTAAGTTGCCGTAGTTGATGTTGCTGTATAAATCAACTGATTAAAAAAAATACTAACATCAAAATGCTCTTTTAAATGTCCATTACAATTACAACAATGTAGACATTGTCATCCAAACAACTAAAGGAAATTCGCTCTACAATCTTCTGTTCTGACGTATGGTTGAACATAAATGGATTTCATCTCACTTTGTGTTCCTAAACTCCTACCTCCTACTTTTTCCATGATATATGGAAATACAAGTGAGTTGAAAAAACACAGTTTACGGGGCTGTGGGTAGAAAATGAAAATTCTATTTCGTTTATTTATAATTATAAAATGTTGTCTTATTTTTATTGTTTTCTGAAGTTTTAAGTGGTAAAAGAAATTCTACTTTCCTCTTTTCCTGTACAAATTTCAAATAAGAAATTATATTTTCTCAATCCAGCATGAACGTTTCCTTCATTCTGTTTTTCATTTCCCTCTCTACTCTGTTCCGTTAGCTAATATTTCTCCGATGCCTCCTGCTGTGTATCATAAGTAAAGCATTATTCACAAGTAAAGCATTATTCACAAGTAAAGCATTATTCATAAGTAAAGCATTATTCGCCACTTGAGTTTCTTTAGTAAGATAACAAGATTATGTGATAGTGATAGTCTCTTCGGCTGTATACAAAATCTCCTTGCAATTGATAGTTCTTTTTTCAAGGAGCAACTAGGGGCTTTTATGTTAAAAGTCAAATTTGCAACGAGTAGAATTAATTTTGAAGTAAATGAGAATTTATTATTGATATTTTGTAATAAATTAATCTCTTATTAGAAAATACATTTAGTACCTTTTAAAATATTTTTCTTAAACAGAATCATTTTGTTTACCATCTCTTTAAATCATTTATCAAAATCTAAAACAAACGAACCAGGAATGTGGTCAATTCTCTAAGCGTCTTGCGTGGGGAGTAAATTATCATTGTGCCCAAGCTCTTTTATAACAGTACTACGATTTGTTCGATTTTTCACAATTTCAAAATACATATTATTAAGTACTAATAGTATTTTTTTTTTACACGCTTTTTATCATGGTTGGAGTGAATTTCCTATTTTCCTCATCGAATAATTTCTTGGGCGTAAGTAAAATTCACCGATTAACTACAGTACATCTCAATCACATTCATCAATCAGAATTTGGAAAAAATTATTAGTCCCGGTTTCGCGCGACCCATATAATTGAAGTTTTTTAAACAGAAAGACATGCACTTGTGTAAATACATAATATGTTATTGTGGAGCCCTCGTTATCAAAGATCTTATTTGAAATAGATTGCATCTAAAATCTGACTCCAACTTTATGCAATCACAGCGTGGTGTTTCACAAGTTGTGGTAATGTGCTTAGATAGGGTACCGTGCAAGGGTCAGCATTACGAAAGGTAGTTGACTTTCATGGTTGTTGCTGTTGCTTGTGACCTAAGGAAAAGCTTGTCGCCTAGGCTTAACTACGAAACTGCCTTAAGAATTAAGATATCATGTAAGCATGTGCGAGGACGGTGGTAGCTTAGTAGTTAATGATTAATTTGTTTGACTTCACAAAAACACTCATCAGTAGCAACAAGCTTCTCCTTTTGTTTTTTTCTCCAACTTTTTTTATACTAATTTAGTGGTTCGTATTCACAGAAATGGTCCTCATGCATTGCACTTGATATGCAGAGAAAAAGTCTCTCATAAGCAGCCGCCATCTTTGTGGCAGTGAACAATTGCAAACCTCTTTGCATGGCAACCTTACCTTTCTTCTCTAGAACATCTCTTCCACTGATCCATAACTCATATATGGCCTTCTTTAGATCACTCACTGTTGGTGAAAATGTGTAACCCATTTCGTTGCTTACAATTACAGACCCTGCAATGCTTGCAAGCCTAGTAGCCATCACTGGCTTCCCAGTTAGCATGGCTTCTAGCAAAGTGTGATCCAAACCTTGTGCTCTTAAAGTGGGGTTTACAAAAATGTCAATAGCATTATAGAAAGATGCCAATTCAGCTTGTTCTAAGGGTCCCAAAACCAATATACTTGCACCAAGATCTCTGTATCTTGCACCCCAAGGGCCATCTCCTGCAACCACAACCATGCTACTCTCTTGGAAAGTTCTATTTTCTGCAATTATCTGCTTCAAAGCTTCAAACATCAAAGGGTGCCCCTTGTCCTTGACTAACCTCCCAGCCAGTCCTATCACTAATGACTTCGAATCCGGAATTCCGTGCCTCTTCTTGAATTCATTGCCCTTTGAAACATCTGACCTGAAAACCTGTTGGTCCACGCCATTTAGAATAATATGGACCCTTTCTTCTGGAATCATGTAGACCCTCTTTAGGATATCGCCTGCATGGTCACTAGTGGCAACGTGATGAGCATAATTCGGGAAGAACTTGACCTCTTCAACAACCTTCACAGCTCTTTCAGTCAAAGCCTTTGTCTGAGGCTCCTGGGGTGTTCTAAGGAGTTCTTGAATGATGTCAGAATGAAAGGTCTCGTATGCAATGCCATGCCAAGTGACGGCCAAATTAGTAACATATCGAGATCTTGTGTACCTAAGTCCAACACTCTCAGTGTGAACAACGTCAAACGGTTTACTAGACGAGTTTTGTGCTTGAAATTGCTCCCAAACCGAAGCTTGGTCGAGGTAACCACCAGGTGTTGGTTTGGAGAAGTGAAAGTGTAAGTTGTTGATTGAATAGTTGGACAAGGAGGGGTCTGTGGAAGTGGTGAATATGTGAAGTTCATGGCCTCTTTTAGCAAGGGCAAGGTGGAGTGTGAGAGCGTGGCGTTCAAGCCCACCTGCATGAGACTTGTGAGGCCATTTTCTGACAAAAAGTGCAATCTTAAGAAGTTTTGAAGGTGGCTCTGAGGGGAACACAAGGTGGTTCCATGCAAAGGGATAAGAAAGGAGGTTGATATGTTGGTTTTGCTTTTGTACTGTTACTTGGTATGGTGAATGACACTGGCTGCAACAGTGACTCCAAGAGAGAGATAAGATGATGGAGCATATAGAAAGGATGATGACAACGTAACAGAAATATTGAAAACTGAATATGGAACTTCTATCCTTTGCCATGGACATTTGATTTCAGGAAAGGAACGTTGAGTATTAGATGAGAAAGAGACAAGATTAGAATGATTAGTTTTAAGCAGGAGCATAGGGGACAAGAAAGTAGAAACCAAGAAATCTATCACATGGTGCCTAGGCCTCTGCACAATACTTCTGATAATTTAGCAAGTGATGAATATAATTAGGCTTGCTTCAACAGCAATTTTGCTTTTTGAAAAAGTAGCTCCAGCAAACCAGTTTTCAGCTTCTTTAATATTGCTGATAGACAAAATATATATATATATATATATATATATATATATATATATATATATATATATATATATATATATATGTATGTATATCATCTTTTATTATTCAAATAATAAACCTTAACCAGTAAAGCCATATGGCACTTGAATCTAGCATAGCCTAACAGGCCAGAATATAACATTTTATTAGCACTAATCTAAAGACTGTTTGTACAAGAAAAGCATTTTAAAACTGATTTTAAATGGTTAAAAGTAAGATGTTTTAAACTGTAGTATTAGTATGTTTCAATTTTTATTTCTTTTAAAAATTATTTGTTTTTGTTCTTCTACAATTGTTAATTCTAATTTCTAATGTTATATGATAATAATTAATTGTCTATGTATTAAATAAAAGATGACTATCCCAAATAATGTATATCTATCAATCTTAAAATCAATATTAGAGTAAAATAATGATTTGAAGTTTTGGAAGAATAAAAGTCAAATACAAAATTTGATAGATATTAAAAAACTCCACATAATAAAAGGATTAAAACAGTTATTTTAAATTTTACATGGATAAAAAATAAATAAAAATTTTCACATGAACCGTAAAGGAATTAAAAAACATTTAAGTGAATGTTTTTATTAGAAAAATGTTACATACTTTTAATGCAATAATAATTTTGTAATAGTTAATTAAAAATTATATACAATACGTTGTTTATTGAACATAATAATAATAGCTTAATATTATAAACACTTATAAATTAGTAATGTCATAATAGTTTTGAGACATTTTTTTATCTCAACTTGGTTGTATAATTTTTGTCTTCTCATAGCTTGTTATTTGGGTGGGGTGAAATTTCGAGTTTACATTTTATGTTGGATTTTTTTTATTATTATTATCTCTCGATTGTATTTTAAAATATATTGATTTTGAAGTGTTAAAAATATTAATATATTTAAAAATATTAAAATCAATATATTTTAAAGATATAATAGAATCACAACGTCAAAAATTCAGGAGAGATTCAAAATTCTTAAAGTTCAGATAACATTCTCTCAGAAAATGAAAGTTATATAAAATTTAATATTTTATTTGAAATGCTTGTGCCTTTTTACAACTAACTTATGCAAAAAGGAATGTTTAAGTAGGTATGATGGATTTTTATAATCGACTGTTTAAATAAAATGTTTTCAAACATTAAATAAACAAACAAATATTATACATTCGTATAATTACGTGTAACGTAATACATTATAGTAACTACTTTTCATTATGAATTAATTGTACGACCGCTTAAACCTAATAAGATTAAACGCTATTATTTTTATTTTTTAAATTTATGCATAAATTAATTTTAATTTACATAAAATTTCATTTTTTTTCCTATAAATTATTTTATAGAAAAAAAATATATAAAATACCCTTAATATCTAAAACCTTATACAAATTAATGTTTGATATCAATCTCAAGTTAACACAAGTCATGTATATGACATGAGAAGATACAAGTGATGAAATCTCATTCATATTTCAAATAAGCTAAGGTTTGATGTGTGAATCTCAAGTTGCATAACTTTCATATATTCCTATGTATATAAGGTTATGCACACTACTACTAGTTTGATTGAAGTCACACACCTTTGCTTCTCAAACTTTAGTCTAACCCAGGTTTGGTGTGTCAATCACAAGTAAATACAACTCACATAACACCTTTTCCACATCAAAACTCACATAAACTTTTTTTAATGGTCTTTATTCAAAGTTCTATTGAATTTATGATGGACAAGATAAACCTAACAAATGTGAGTCATGAGTAGAGTCTATAACTGGACTAATGAAAGCCGTGAGAAACATTTCTAAGTGCATAAATAGACCCCATTCTGGTCAGCTAAACTTATCAATAACTGGAGTAGTAGGTGTGATTCATCGTCTGTGCCCTATTACACTCTATATTTACCTACCTTGATTGATATCATTTCTACTACCCTGTCACATATTCATTCTTACATCATCTCTGATTTTCCCTATGCAACTATGTGAAGATGATGTCATTCTCGTATTCTTGTTATACAAAAAAAAGTTAAGCACCTATGTAGTAATTTTGAAGAATTAAGATTGTCTATGTTAGTTGCTTAGACTGTTGACACAATAAATAGTTTCAAAACAAGGTTTTTCATCTTCTTCTTCTTCTTCTCTTTAACAACATTCTACACAACTAGGAATTGTTTTGCATACCCTTTATCCCTCTACCATCATTGATTCAAAGTCTGTTTTTAATTGGGTTCAACATCAATCATTGATTGGCCTTTTTGACTTGAAGTGCAGGGAACACCAAATTTAGTAGCTAACTAATACAAATAATACACACAAATTATTTGAGCTCATTAATAGCTTGCATGTGTGACATGAGTGTAGAAGAATAGTAACACAAGGAACACAAAGTAGTTTAGCTTTCACATTAATTAACACACCAAACCAAACTTGCGAACGGATAATGAAGCACCACATCGATCGGGTTTCGGATATTAGCAACTGGTCTAGAGGCATCCATATTAATATTGTAATAATTTTAATAATATAATAATCTGATTTAAACATTAACTATTTTATAATCAATTATTAAAATGGATAAAATGAATTGTGATATTAAAAAAATGAATAATAACAGTAAGAATGAAGAGTGATAGAGTAGTTAGAATGTTTGGGGTGGAACTTATACTAAGTCCAACAAATGGCAGTTGAGTTGTAGATATAGGTAAATGACAGTGTATGGTCCAACTACTGAAACCGAACTCTGCGCATAAAAACGCTCCCATCACAACCTCAACGATGTGGGCCCAATTTCTCTTCTCCCTCTCCCATTCATCATCATCAACAACTTTCTTCTTTTCTTCTTCCCTCATTTAAACCCCTTTCTCTCATTCATCTTCATCTTCCAAACCCACCATGCCTCTTCACTCTCCCCCCGACGACAACCACCACGATTTCGTCGCCGAGTTAACTCACCGCATGACCGGCTTCTTGCTTTCCGACGACGACAATTTCCATTTCTCATCCCTTCACTCTCAGGATTCGGTACTGTTCTATTTAACCACTTCCATTTCATTAATACTAACAACGATCATAATAACACCTTTTCTTCTTCTTCGCTCAAGTCACGTGAATCCATACCGGGAAGTGCAGAAGGTTCACCACCGTCTGCCAGCAACCACGACATGTTCGGGAAGCTTCAGAGCTTCAATATTGGACTCTATTCTCACCAATCTCTCGTTCAGGAACAGATTCGAGCCATTGAAGTAAGTAAGACGACACTTCTTATTATCACTAATCAATACTTTTAGCTTTAATTCAAACTGTTTAACCAATTAATTAACTTTTTTTTTTTTGCGTTAACAGCTGTCAGGGGTGAAGCAAGACCATGCGAAACAGAAGCCCGCTCCGCGTCGGAAAAACCAAGGGCAGACGTACGAGCCCAAGAAAGGAAACGTACGGAGGGCCCGTCCGCCGCGGCCCGGCCCACAACACCAAGGCGGTGCCGGCATGCGGGCCTTGTTTCTTGATGGGCCTGGCTCTCGAGGTGGGACCGGCGTTTTCTTACCACGTGGGGGAGCCCCTGCCCCATCCGAATCCACTAATAAGCAAGGTGAAGTCGCATAATTTTCGAACATGAACCATGTTGATTTAAGAATTTTGCTTTTTCGCACTATTTTCTTGCTATTATGTTATGTTTGTTTCCTTGATGTTCGAGCCGCTGGTTAGTGAAATTCTGAAATGGAAAGAACCATACCACTTGCAACTTGCTTTAGTGTCACGTCTTACCTTGTATCATTTCGATGCTACAGTACGTTTTTCTTTTTTCATTTTCTCTGTTCCAAATAAAAAATTGCCTTTAGTTTAGTCTCCAACCTCCCACTTTGCTTGTGAACCTTAGCTGATGCTGACCATTATTCTTTTTTATGGTGTTTGAATTTTAATACGAATCTTCTGTAATCATCTATCAGCACATGCTGCACCTGCTCCATCCTTCTGGACCTGTGATTTTTTTCCTCTTGTCAAAACCAAGACAACTTTTTCATATTAAACAAAAAAAAGTCCAATTTAGGCCCTATAATTTTCGACTGATTTGATGGCACCGGTGGCTAGGAATGTGATTGAATGTGCAAAAGAGAAAACTACACATAACAGTCATAACAATGATGTTTTGTTAAAAGAGATTAATGTGGCCACTAAAAAAGCTAACAATCTTGAAATTTAGACACTTTCTTGGGCTTTTTACCTCTTTGTTTTTTTCTTTACTTAAAAAACAGTTAAGAGAGTTGGTGACCAAATTCCGGGACTCTGATTTCATCACGTTGACAAATCCGTGATTAAACTTTAATTGGTTTCACGTTGTACGTGACAAATGATTTATATTATGTGCAATTGTCAGGCAAAGGTTGCTCCACAGTTCTTATACCTGCCAGAGTTCTCCAGGCTTTGCAACTCCACTTCGACCAAATGGCTGCCACGTCTGGGCCCAAATCTGTTACCTTCCATCCCCTCCACGGTACTCAATTTTCAACAACTTTCATTTCATCTACTTTTTTCCAACAACGCCAATATTTATTGCATCTATAAAAACATTTCATTTCTTTTTCAACTCTTTGTACCTTACATTTTCCTTTTGTGTTTTTCATATTTATATGGAGTGAAATAGATAATATAGTAAATTGTTATCCAGCACGATCATGCTCTCATTAAATAATACTAATAATGGTCGCGAACTGCTTAATAAATTTTCATTCATGGGAAGGGATTAAGTGGTACAGTTTTGAATTTGGAAGCAAAAGCAGTCTCCAAAAGTCCATTCTCACAACTACCAAGTTGCACTTTGCCCCAGTTATTTACTATGAATAAATATAATACTCATAGCATGATATACTTGTATTTATAATTTGCTTGGGTGAATCTTATTTTTCACAGTATGATCAAAATTTGCAGATGTTGTAGCAAGTAACAGGGATGGCATGTATTCACTTCAGAACCAGCAGTCACAGAAAGCAGCGGCAAGTATCCAGAATGAAACGATTCTGCCTCAAGAGTGGGCGTATTGAGGAACACAGAATCACGTGGATTTCCTACTACTCTTTCTATACATAGATACAGAATAATATTGATAATAATAATAATAAAATTGCTTTGGCAGTTTTGCTAAAACAAAAAGAAACAAAGATAGGTGTGAAGCAGAATAAAGGAGGAAAGAAATTCCCACACAACAGATCTGATAAATATGCAGAGGGAAGAATCTTGCAGGCAGCAGAGTACGAGGAATAGGGATGAATATACAGATTTAATAATGTCTTTGTTCTGTATTTTGCTTCTCCTGGGTATAAAGTTTGCATAGTGGTGACAGAATATGAAAAACTATAAATAAAATCTAGCTCAGTCTCTTTGTATGCAAAGCAAGCTAGAGTCTCGAGTCTTAAATCCAGATCAGAACAGAGGATGTCTTTTAAAATCCTTTGTAACAATTCACCTTGCTTCTTATTTGTTTTTAACTTGTTCTTATCTCTCCCAATAAAACCGAAATAGAACATTAAATTTATGCACGTATACCCAGTTAAATAAATAATCAATTCTGTTTGATATCTAAAATTATAAAAAGAATAGATAAATGTCTTTTTAGTTTTACTGATTCTTCAACAAATGTGGCGCTGCATGCTCGTAGCCCCAGTCAGCTCCCACTATCTATGACAGGAATCAATCTAAGTTCTAGATTCCAGAATATGCAAAACACGTCAACCCAAAACGACAAAACCTTATTTTCACTTTTTGTTTTTTTAATTTCTATCTCTTTGACTGATCAACCCTTTAAGAGGATGACAAAGAAAACGAATATTCCTGCATAGTATAATTAAGCTTTCTGTTTCCTAGTTAACTGGATCAGAGTTTAATCTTGAAGGATTAATCCATAAAATATCTTATAGTTAAAAGATCAGTGCTGATAGTTTGATAATTAAGAAAGTGGCCCCTGAATTTTTCTTATCTTCCTCTAACAACAAAGAAAGGTCAAATGTGTCTAATAAATGTTGAGCAGTGATAGATGGTTGCATTTGTGTGGAAATAGAATGTATAATGGAGTGTGGTGTGGTGGGTCTCCTATCCTAGGATTAGTGTGACCTAGGAAACTGAAACAGTTACCGTTGCATAAGCAAATGGGTTTGTGGGGTGTGTGATTCCTTATCCATTCATTCTGTCAAGCATCTTCTGTGTATCCAATATCTGTAACTTTCACAGGTTATACTCATACAACCTTTTAGCAATGGCACTGCTCTGTGGCCCTCTCTTTTCAATCTACTGTTTTCATATACTATCACAGTTCTTATTTATTTCATTATAAATTATCCATTTCAATAATTAACTATCATATTTCTCTATTATGAGACAAAAAAAAAATTAAGGCTTTAGACCCTTATATAGATATAGAAAACAGTGTGGATATAGAATATAGGATGAAAAAAGACAATTTTCTGAAGAAAAATTATAAGCCTCTAGACTTTTATTTATATTTAAAGATCAGTTTTGGTGGTATATAGAAAAAAAAATGATTTTTTTTTTACCCCAACATGGAAATCACATAAAGGACAAACTTTTCAACAATAGTAAGAGCAAGATTCAAAGTAAATAACGCGTAAACAAAAGTAGATCTTATAGTCTTAAATGAGAATTGGTAACAAAGAAATTGGGAGAAAAATAGTAGTAAGACAATAAGGGTAGAGAAAGAAGTCATATCCCATGACCTTAAAGCACCACTACCATTCCTTCCAAACAAATTATAGTAATGGTCATGAAATGGGGAATTCTTGCTCAATATGGGATGCCTCCATCCTTTCAATAAAAAGAACAAATCAATTATTCATTCTTTTGTTCAATAAATAATTCTTAAAATAAAAATATACAAATAATCTCTCAAATATAAAATAATCAAAATAGTTATTAATGTTAGTAAAGCATATTAAATGATAATTATTTTAACTTTATTACTTAATAGAATAAATAATATTTAAGAGATTCAATTAATGATTTGTTCTCAGAAGAATAAGGAGGCATTTGAAAGAAGTCTTCAATGTTATAATTTGGAATCTATAGTTGTTGATATAAGTAAGGAAATACAACACTGAATCAGGTGTCAATTTTTTTATTTTGGGTCAGAATCAAGCTACCATCACACTTATTATGACAACACTCATTTGTTACTTGTAGTATAGTTTCATCTCTCTATAACTTTATAGAAAAACGAGTGAAGATAAAAAAGAACAATACAACGAATGTGACTAAGCCTTCCAAGTCTCTGTCCAAGGTAAGTTTTTCACTTCTCTTCAATTTCAATCTTGAGATTTTGATAAAGTTAATCTATATAGTAACCATAAAGAAAATTCAATCTTTTTTATCCTTCGATCACGTGTTTTTCAACTAATAATTAAGGAAAAATAAGTAACCAAGTTTGTAATGACTTTACCTTCTGAGTGCTATGTGTGAGTCATTTGCCTTTTGAGATGGCAATAGTTTGTTTTTTTGAACTTTTTCAAACGTCAATCTTTAATGATATTTGCATATTTGCATTGTTTTTCTACATAGTAATAATGGTACTGGAGAATATTAGAATTTATATTAAGGTTTGTAAGTATATGAATTGCTTATGGATATTTCTTGTTGGGTTCCTAAATTAATTTATTTTCTTATAATCTAGTTAGATAACATTATTGTGTGACATTTTTTGTAGTGAAAACGAATGAAACTATCATAATTGTCAAGCTAAATTGGTCTTGATCTTTCCTTTTATCACTGTGACTTGGTAATATATAAAAATACCCATGTTTAATATTTATATATATATCTATTAAAAATATTTATTATGCTTCTAAATCTTGTGTAGAAACACATATTAATAATCTATTAAAGATACCCTTTGTAACATAATTTGTAACCTTTACTGGAATCTTCATTCCTAAATAGGTTACTTAATATCATCGTTCTCCTCATTTTATTTAATTTCACGTCAAAATAAAAATATGCGAAAAATTAGTATGATATCATCTTTTAATACCAAATTACGCTCAATTATCATTATCATCTTATTCAAACCAATGAGATAGTATCTCATATTCCAATTCCATAAGTTATTCTCCTAAAAACCAAAATTCCCGAGAAAATACTTTTTTATCATAATTAAAAATAATTTTGGAAAAATACTTTTAATAAATGGAACATAGTTGAAGCTAAATGAATAGATTGTGGGGAAATTTCCAAAATATTCAACAATTAATCCATAAAAAATAAATCTTATCTTATCTTAAAAATATAGAAATAATTTCTACCATGCAATTTTTAACACGATATTAAATTTTATAAATTAACCATCAAACTTCAATATTAATTATAAAAGTGAATCTTATCTCATAATATATTTTGTAATATCAACATTTTCATGCATCTGTGTTGTATGTATATAATAAATTTGTGAATTTTTGCATTAAATATTTTAAGAATCATTACACTACCCAATTTACAAGGGCAATTTACAAGGGGCTTGCAGCCCAAGTAATATTAAAGTTTAGACAATGCACCTCCACATTTGTTTCCTGCACCATCAGAATATGTGAATGGACACTTATAGTCTTATTAATGAAAACAAAAGGGGTTAGAATATTCTGAAAAATATTTTTTGAAAGAGACTCGATTGTGGGGGTATGAAAGAAAAATATTTTTCGTAAGAGGTTTTTGTATTATAGAAAACACTTTTCATAAGAGGTTTTTATATTATGAAAAACGTTTTCTGTAAGAGGTTTTTGTATTATGAAAAACGTTTTCCATAAGAGGTTTTTGTATTATAAAAAACATTTATCGTAAGAAGATTTTATATTATGAAAAATGTTTTCCATAAGAAGATTTTGTATTATGGAAAATGTTTTCCATAAGAGGGTTTTGTATTGCGAAAAACGTTTTTCATAATAAAAAATCTCTTACAAAAAATATTTCCTATAATAAAAAAACTCTTACGGAAAACGTTTTACATAATACAAAAATCTATTACGAAAAATATTTTCCATAATACAAAACCAAGTCCTCACACCCCTTCTTCTGAAAAATGTTTTCCATAATAGAAAAATCTTTTACAAAATATGTTTTCCATAATACAAAACTCAGTCCTCACACCCTCTCTTTCCGAAAAACATTTTCTCTAATACAAAAACTTTTTACTGAAAATGTTTTCCATAAGACATTTCACACATCGCACAATCCATTTCGGAATTTGTATTACGAAACCCATTTTTAGATACAAATATTACAATAACTTTATACCCACTTTGCACTCCTTACGTAATACGAAAACAAAAGTCACTTACTTCTTACTCACGATGATGTTGTCGAAAAAACTTTCTTTGTAGTACCCATCATCACACAATCACCATAGAACGTCCACACCACTTAATAACACCCACTACACCACTATCCTTTTAAATATTCCGACGAGAGTGTTTCTAACATTATGATTTTTTGGTGGGGTGCAGTAAGCAAAATGTGGTAGTACAGGAAGCATTTGCCTAAAGTTTAATGGGATTCGTTTAAGGAATAAGCGGCCCAAAATTAAAATGTTCGGGTACTCTTGACCCAACTTATTGAAAGACTTGCCTAACGACTTCTTAAATTTGTTTTTTTTTTTTTTTGTTCTTTTTTTAACT
>Ga0209489_104931_pt1 | contig 23918 bp, 18 predicted proteins | sample SiratrowhiteBW_FD_187527 | JGI IMG/M metagenome (GOLD analysis project Ga0209489, IMG submission 187527) | Root nodule microbial communities of legume samples collected from California, USA - Siratro white BW (SPAdes) (version 2) | ecosystem: Host-associated > Plants > Roots > Nodule | place...
ATTTTATATTTGTTAATTGTTTGAACCTCTGCAGATTGCATTCTAAGTTTCTTTAAAGAATTTGTATTCTCACATTGAAAACTAAGTTTGCGAAAAGTATTTGAAAAGGGTTCAATTCACCCCCCCCCCTCTTGAACTTAGGCCAAATACTTACTTTAACACGGTCGATATAAGAGAGGCCACCATAAGAAGGCAATTGAAAGATTTAGCACTCAATGACGAGTGCATGAAAACTGAGTTAGATCTCCTGGAGAAACTCAGAGAAAAAGCTAAGACAAAAGAAGAAACCTGTAAACAAAGAGTTTCCAGAAGATATAATGCTAAGGTTAGGTCGAGAAGCTATCAAAATAGAGACCTTGATTGGAGAATGACAGGTAATGCCTGGAAAGACGCTGCTGACAGCAAGTTTCCACCCAACTGGGAAGTCTCGTATAGGGTAAATCAGAGCCTAAGCAATGGAGTAGTCAGATTGGAACATTAAGATGGAGAGCAGATCCCCAACACTTGGAATGCCGACCATCTCAAATTTTATTTCAAATAGATTCCATGTAACTCAGTGTATTCTGTCTTACATACGACATTTTTTTCTCTAAGGAGGGTTTTGGCCGAGGGGGTTTTAACTAGGCACTACAAATAATAAAGAGTTGCAACTATCATTATCAAGTCTTTGGCAATTTCACATCTCATAGAACTGACCGTGAGGTGTATAATCATTTAGCTTTCAACCAAGAAAGCGACACACCTCACGGAACCGACTGTGAGGTGTATAATCATTCAGCTTTCAACCGAGAAAGCGACACACTTCACAGAACCAACCATGAGATGTATAATCATTCAGCTTTCAACCAAGAAAGCGACACACCTCACGAAACTGACCGTGAGGTGTATAATCATTCAACTTTCAACCTAGAAAGTGACACACCTCATGGAACCGACCATGAGGTGTATAATCATTCAACTTTCAACCTACAAAGCGACACACCTCAAGGAACCGACCATGAGGTGTATAATCATTCAGCTCAACCAAGAAAGCAACACACCTCATGGAATCAACCGTGAGGTCTGTAATTACGTAGTTCTCAACCAAGAAAGTGTCACACCTCATGGAACTGACCGTGAGGTGTATAATTACTTAACTCTCAACCCAGAAAGTGACACACCTCATGGAACCGACCGTGAGGTATATAATTACTTAGCTCTCAACCAAGAAAGTGACACACCTCATGGAACTGACCGTGAGGTGTATAATTACTTAACTCTCAACCCAGAAAGTGACACACCTCATGGAACCGACCATGAGGTATATAATTACTTAGCTCTCAACCAAGAAAGTGACACACCTCATAGAACCGACTGTGAGTTGTATAATTACTTTGCTTTTAGCCATTAAAGCAACACGCCACATGGAACTGTGTGTGAGGTATATAATTATCTTTTAACTGTTAAAGCAACATCTCATGGAACCGACAGTGAGTTGTATAATTAGCTTTTAACCAGTAAACCAGCACACATCATAAAATGACCGAGAGGTATATCTGCATCTAAACTTCATTGAAACAATCGAGTAATAAATAAGCTTTGTTTAATGCTCCTAAAAACCGACTACATTGGAAATGCGCCCACTCATCAATGTATAAACGACCAACAAAGATCACTACAATTCATCATAAGGCCAAGTAAAACATTGTTCATTTACAGATAAAGGCTGACCAAAGTGCAGTCACCAAACCTATATCCTACAGCTAAATACAAGCCACAAAAAAAGAGCCTAAATGGCCAACAACATATACAAACAAAAAACAAAGTTCCTAATCTGATATTATTATAATAGGAGTCGATAAGTCCCCACTCGCCTTTGATGTCTCGCTATGCGCCTCGACCTCCTCATCCTCATCCGGGATGTCCATCACTGAGGTCAGTTCGCCCTTGTAAATATATTTTCGATGGTCGAACTTACCCTCATCTACCGGAACCTGGTAAAAGAAAGTGGCTTGCCTCACAGCACGGTCGAACCCAAGGTCATGTTGTGTGATCACGAAACCTTGGAGTTCGTAGAGGTCCTTTTCAGCCTTCACTCGGAGCAACCACTCTTCCTGTATGTCCAAGGTCAGCTTAATCATCTTTTGTCCTAAGTCAATGACATCTTCGCTCAGGACATCCACTTGACAAGCGACTGCCTTCTCTTTCTCTTGAGTAGCCAAGCAACGCTCTTGGAGGACGTCATTCTCGGTTCTTAGACTCTCCACTATCCTTTTTAGCTCTAAGACTTCCCCCTTGGCGGCCTCGTTCCTCAACTCCAAATCCTTATTCCGATTTGCTAGATCCATGTTAGCTTCTAGAGCGAAGTTTAAGGACGAGGTGGCCTCTGCCAACTCACTCTTCAATTTCTGAATGGCTGCCATGTCCTCCTTTAGCAGCTCTCCCCCACTACCTGGCTTAATAAAGGGCACAAACATTTATCTCAAGGAGCGCACTCCTCAATTCTCAATGGGAGGAAGAAGTGAACTGCTTTTTTCCATAGTCGTTCAGCTCAAGAACGACACGGTCGGCCACCACCGTTTTCTTATTCAAAAAGTTGAAGGTGGAGGCCATTTTCTGCTCGTTAGTTGCCTCTTTCAAGAACTTGTGCGATCGTTGAGAGGACAATCGATCCGAGGCATGCTTGGAATTCTTTTTCTTCTCTTTTTTGTCATGCGGCTCGGAGGGGGTAGCAACTTGAGGCCGAGTAGGGACGGCATAATGACCGCTATTGGCTCAACCCTTTCGAGCGTCACCTCTTCTTGAACAACTTTCCCTTTATTGGCCAACTTTGTGTGAGAACCCCTCCGACTGTCACCCTCTGACCTCGAAACCAACATGTTCTTGAATACTTTATTCATGTTTAGATTTAGGACGACGACAATATCTACACAAATCAAAACCAAGTCAATAAACGCCATGTAAAAGAAAAGTTGAATACAAAAGAAAAGTGTATCGAACACGGTACTGTTCGGATCTTCACACTAGAAGGTGTTGAGAATTTTTCGGGTAGCGATACCCCTGGGGAGGCTATCAAGGACCGACAGTGCCGAGATATCCTCTGCCGATAATTTTGATCACGGCCAAGATGCAAACCGAATAGGGGACTTGGTCCAATACAGGGGGAACTTTGGCTCATTGTCGTAATATAAATACTCTCGGCCCTCACTCCCAAAAGATATTTTTATAAAGGTATCCTTAAAATGTTTGTCGAAGGACGAGTAGGGATTAAACAAGTGGTTCATTAGCTAACTTACTAATGACAACCATCTTATCTTTTTGCCCTGTCGGGTTAAATAGTGATAGAGGAAGAGAGGCACAATGGGGGTAATGTCCAAGGCTATGCACAAAATTTCAAAAGCCTTAATGTACACCCAACTATTGGGATGAAGCTGAGTAGGAGCGACATTCAAGGTACTAGCACGCCCATGTAGAAGTCGTCAAATGGTATACGGACACAAGAGTCCTTCATTACACAGGCGTACATGAAAAAGAAATCTGTCGACGACAACCCCCAACTGTGGAATACTAAATCGGAGAGCTACACCTTCAGGGATGGAAGGCTCTACAATGTCTTGGAAGTCTAGTAAGACCCTAAGGGAGGCAATTGTCATATATTTTGAGTAGGCGGTCCTAACGTCGATAACCACCCAATCATTGTCCAGAGGGTGGACTTCGTCAACATCCTCCGCATTGCTATTAGAGGTTGGCATCTCTATGCCCTATTCTCTAAGACCTGCTCTTCTACCCTCACCCTTTCATTACCAGCAGACCAGTTAGTCGAATCGCTAAAGCTATAACTACTTGGAGTCTCCCGATAGGACCAATCTCATACTCGACCACACCTCTATGGCCAGTCGAGGCATCTTGCCCACCAGAAGACACAAAAGCAGTATAAGAAGGAAGAGAAAAGAAAGTCATGGTTACCTCAAGAAAAGAAGTGGACGACCGAACGCTTGGGCAAGCTAATCGGCTAACCGGGTGAAAACGACGTGGAATGTAGCGAGGTCGAAGACTATTTATAGCCAAAACCTAGGGGCGATGCGGCTGCCTATTTACCGCACGATCCAAGAGCCCTCAACAATTTAGATTAATCAACTTGTCACATCATGCATAGAAAACGAGAAGCGTGCGAATCGAAATTTTATGCATAAATCTGCGTCAATGTGTTTTTAGACGGCCGGTAGAGGAATCCCAACTTCAACAGTTCTTCTCGGACTGCTATGCAGGTTGCACTATTAAATCCTCTTCGGCCACTTCATACCCTCAAGGACTTGGGGGGCCTATGTACTATATGGTCGATCATACACAAACTAATTTGCACTGTGCACTCTTTTCGGAGTCCCAAGACAGCCAACCGAGATGACTATCTCGGTCGGTATCTTGGAACGTCATGACATGTTGTTTCACATGGACGAGTAGGGCAAGCCAACCGCATGACACATAGCATCCCATTTGCGAGATACACAAAAAGTAAGTATAATAAATAATAATAGAATCTTAGTATATCATAATAGACTAGGCCTTACTCTGGACCAAGCCCAATGGACCTAAATACTCCAGGTCCATTATAACACCTATAAATACGCCTTCAATCACCACACATGAGGTACTTCTAAACTCTGATCTAAACCACTTGTAGATGGATTTTGGAGTGATAGGAGCAGTAGGAAAGGAGAACGGTAAGAGCGAACGAAGACAGACAGGAAGACTTTGTTGTTGTTGGAACTAACCGATTTCTTGAAAGAACAAAAATTATTATAAAATTAGAATCAATAAAATTATTTTGTAGCACTTTAAAAAAATAAGTTATAGAGTTGTAAATTAAAAGATTATTATACATTTTCATTGTTTAGAAATTATGAGTAAACAAAGATCATAAGCAAAAAGTTATTATTGCTCATGTGAAGAAATGTCGTATAATAGGGCAATAATTTGTATTAGTTTTATATTTTTAATATAAACTTTGTCATTTATTTGTTATTTATCTCACTTACTAGTTATTTTCAAATTTCTTAATCACAAAAATTTAATTTTGATGGAGACATTGAATTATGCAATATACAGGCTCTATTACAAACATTCTATTTATTTTTTCACTAAATGTTTAATATTTTATCTACTTATAATAATATTTAATAAATAATAAACTTGTTTACTATTTTTCACCAAATATTCATGGTAGAGTCTTTAGTTAAAAATACATCTAAACTAAATATAAAAATTACATAGGATTCAGTTTGATTATGTTTAAAGAAAAAAAAAAAAAAAACTAACAAACAAACAAAGCCTATTTGTTCCATTTGATTTAGATTGATTTTTGCAATTTTTAATTTTTAATTCTATTTTTTTCTTTTATTAAAGATTTATTCTTTCGTTTTCATCTTTTAAATAAAAATATAACAGTAAAAAGTATATTTCTCAAAATCTGATAAATATATTACATAATAAAATTATAATATTAAATATTTAATAACATTAAAAATTAAAATAATATATTATTGTAATTTTAATATCAAGAAATAGAAAGTAAAAATTTAATATGAACTTAAAGAACATAAAACAAGTCTATATAACAAATTTGATATGTACCAAAGAGAACATAAAGCAAATTATATCAATTTTCTAATCAAGTGTCAACCGTCCATTTAGTTTCAACTTGAAGAGAATAAAAATCATCAGTGAAACTATAATTGTACATTTTATTTTATTTTTTATAAAAGAAATATATCTTATCAAGAAAGTTTTTACTATATAAAAAAGATTAATCTTAAATACAATAACACACTCAAAATCAAATTAATCAAGTTCTAAAAACATATAAAATATAATTGAAAAACAAAAAAAAAATTAAACAATAAATAATTCAAATAATTCTATAAGATTTAGGTTGAAATATTATTGTGGTTCCATTTGGTTTGTATCAATTTTGAAAATTCAAACCACAAATTGAATCGAATAGCCTAATTCTTAAAAAATAATATCTAAAACAATTCAAAAAAAAATTATTTTGTTTGCTATTGGTTATTTGGATCAAATTTTTATTTTCGATTCAAAATTGTCTTATTATCAAGTATAAAATGTTTGTATGTTTAATTCACATAAATTTACATCATAGGTCATAAATAAAAACGTATTTTACAATAAAAGGTTATACGTATTATTTTTGAAGTGCATGAGCTATTGTAAATCTATTAAATCTTTACATACGTTATAATTTTAATATTTTATAAATTCTTTAAAGTTAAGATTACAAAATCCTAATCACAGACGTGCTCTAAAATAATTTTGAAAAACTTATTACATACAAAATCTTTTAAATTTACTCATACAAAAACTTCTTTCGAAATCTTAACTGAATACAAACCTAAAATTATACATTTTTCTATTCAATTCTCACCAAATAGAAAGTACGAATAGTGAAAGGAGGACACAGAAAGTCAAGAACTTTTGAGATAAATAATTACAAGATAAAAAAAAAATAAAGCTTTAGGTGATTGCTTCATTTGATTAGATGCAACTACAATCCAATCTTTATCATTCGTAGTATTAATATTTTATTTTCAGTAAATAAAAATATATTTACCACTCTAGAAGTGTTCATAACATGCTCTCTTAAATCTAATTCATTTTTATTGATTACAGTTTAGTAAAAAAAAAAATACAAAATCAATTGAGAGTATCATTGGATAAGATGCCAAATCCATCGAATTTTTTTATTTTTGATAAATTTCTATTAATGAGGGTAGAATGTTATATATCCTATTGATAGTAGACAAGTAATGTACAAATAAAGCTATATATTAAGTGTCATAAAATAGATGAACATTGGTGAAGGATTGGTTGAAATGGGAAAATTGGAAATGGCATTCCTAATCATAGATAGATAAGACCTAAATCACAACTCTTTTAGTTGCACCGTTTTTCTCAATGCAAGGTGTAATGGGTCCATAAAATCCTTGACTCCTACTCTAGTGCTTTAATTCTGAGACATACCTGTGGCCTGCAAAGACAGGGATTTCTCATCCTTCTTCTTTCTTCTTTCTGTTACAGTTCCTCATTTCCAATTTCAAATTTTCTTAGAAAAATGGGGCTAGGAGCTTTGGTGCATGTAACGTGAGATGGTGAAACTAATGATTATTGATCTTTTGATATGTTTAGGCTAGTTGTCGCATATGTTACCATCTGTCTTAAATTGTTGAAGTCAAACAGCCAAATTTTTATGTATGATTTGAATATATGTGTTTTACGTTTTTCTCTAATTATGGATTATTATATAATTACAATTTTTAAGTTTAACAAATAACTTAAAAGAAATTTTGAAGATTTTAATTAGTTAAAATGTTTCTGATAATATACATCAAGTTTAACTTAATTTTTTATAATATTATTTTCATATTAAACCAGAATAAGTTACTTTTTTGAATAAATTTGAAGTAAATATGTTTAAAAGAAAATTTTGGTATATTTAAGTAATAATCATGTTCATATGGTCAAGAATTTAATTTTCACACTTGTTTGTACGAAAAACAAAACCCGAGACATGTTAGTTTCTTAAATAGATATTGAAAAAATAATTTGACTCTCACACTTGATTAGAATAATTGTTTTAAAAGATAATAAAATATTAAAATTATTAAAGTTTTACTTAAAAAAGTTAGATACAAGAGTTATTTGATGAATATAAGCATTTAGCCTCACAGCTATTTAAAGTTAGAAATTCCTTCAGAATATATTTTTAACTTTGGAATAGATAAAGGTTTTTTTTTCTATCAGCCATAATTTCTAAGTATTATGTTAACACCATATTACAATTATAATAATATAGAAAAGATGCTTGAAGATGACCATTACAAGAGCAAGAGCTAAATGGTCCAACTTGCTAGATTAAAGAAGAAGAAGCCTTTTTTTTATTAGGGTTTTTTTATTATTATGCTTTAATTTGGTGGGTTCAACTTAAAAATGTGGTGTATGCCTTGATTTGTGAAAGGGCTGAATGTTAGCATTGAAGATGTGGTGGAGTTGCACTGTTGCACCAAGATGAAGGAAATGGTACATTTAGACATTAAGGTATAACAACAACTTAAAAGAAAGGGGTAAAGAAGGGTCCTTTTAATTTTTATTCTTCTAGAATAAAAAGGAGGGAGGTAGTTTCTCCAGTAGTTCCAATACTATATTTAATAAAATTATTCGAGTATCTTGATAATTCAAACAAAACTAGAATTGGAAAGATAAAATGTTTTAAGTGTTTAGGAAAAAACACTAAGTGAATTTAATAATTTCGAATCATCTAGTAGAGAAAAGAATAAGAATGAGAAGGTAGACATCCCGTAAGGATACTTGACCATCATTAGGAGGATGCTTGGAGGAAATTCAGGGTAGTCAAAGAAAGAAAAAATTCCATTCTAGGTGTTATATTGGAAGAAAGGTGTGCTCATTAATCATAAATGGAGGAAGTTGCACAAATGTGGTTAACACCAAATTAGTAATTAAAATAAACTTAGAGATTAAATCCAATCCTAGGAAGAAGAACTGAAGGTTGACAAGAGATTATATTCTCCATTGGGAATTGTGAAGACAAGTTCATTTGTAATGTACTTCTTATAAAGGCTAGTCATATGTTTTCGGGAAGACCGGAACAATTTGACAAAAGAACTAAACATGATGGTCATGCCAACAAATATTGTTCATAAAAATTGTAAAGTGAGTCTTGTTTCTTTATCACCTAGAAAGGTTTGTGAGGATAAAAAAATGAGAGAAAAAATAAAGCAAGAAAGGAAAGAAACAAAATATGAAAAAAAAAATGAGAGAGAGAAAGAAATAGATAATTATAAAAGAGATGGAAAAATAATTGTTAAGGAAAAAGTCCAACACCCTACGATTTTAGTTAAGTGTTAAAAACAGCTAAGTGTGAAACATGGTTATACTTTGTCTATACGACGATAATTGTGTAAACCACACTATGTTGCCTTTTCTTAAGTTTGATAAGGCACATATAAGATCAAATGAAACACACATAAAATATCAGATGACATGCGCATAATCTAAGTTAATCTCGCACATCAATAAATATATGGTTATTGTTAAACCAAAACTAATATGCTATTAGCCTATTTTGTTATGATGGTAAGTGCACCAGTTGCTATATAACAAGTAATAAAAATATCGTTCTTTTTAAAAGATTTGTTTAATATAATACAATAATTATAATTATAATAAGTTCATTTTCAAATACAATTCTGTAATTTGATTTTGATTGCAGAAAATAGAATAATATTTTATAAAAATAATATTTATAGTTTTTATCATCAATTGAATTGCAAAAAAAAAAAGATTTAATATCAATAGCTACAACTTGTCAGGATTAGATCTCATCAGTCTTTACTCATGTATAAAAACATTACTTTTTTTTTCTATCAATAGTCAATGTCAACCCACAATAATACTCAACCCTAATTCCTAAGCAGATGAGCCTAAAATTATCTATTAACCGTCAATTCCTTGATCAATCATATAAATAAATCTTGCAATATCCACAAGAGTTCTAAGACAACAAATGAATCTTGCTCTATTTCTATACATAATGATGGAGGAGGGCTCATGCAAGGTCAAGTAACCAGAGCCATGGTCAGACACCTTGAAGCTATTAAAGAGCCAGAGGCATCTGTGCAGATCAAAAAATGCTGACTATTCTAAGCTTTGAGGATTCTTGTAAAAATTGTGAAAAGTAGATTAGGAAAATTTGAATGTTTGTAAATAACCCTAGGTGCCTTAGGGTTTATAGAAGGCACCTAGGTTAGATTTTTAGGCGCATGGAAACTTGTACATGTGGCACCTCTCCATTAACGCATAACTTCTCCTACATGTCACTTAGGTAGCTTACAAGGCAAGTGAGGGTTTCTAAACCTAGCTTCTTGTACACGCTATGTTAGCTTGCTAGGAAAGCTATTAGATCTTCTCTTCTTCTATAAATAAGAGGTTTAGGAACCTCTAATGTAGACTTGATTTGAGTAATGAACTACTGCCCAATTTTCAGCATATTGCCTCAAGTTTCACATTGAGTTTCTTCTTCTAAAAGCTAGAAGCTCTCTCTTGAAGGTTGGCCTAACCTCCTTCAAGGTTTCACCGCCTATTTCACCATAAGCACCACACTTATTCCATATGTTTGCTTCTTCCACGTATCCTCTTCCATAACGCATTGTTTCCGCACCACAAGAAGCTTCTTCCATGCCATTTGTTCGGTGCAACAAGGTCTCAATATGTGCTACATCCATTGGAGCTTGCACAAAAGTCTAACGCACCTAGGAGATCCTCCATCATTTGGTATGTAGAGCTTTGGTCTTCAAGAGCTAAGTTCTTGATCCTCTCACTTTTGTTTTAGCTTTTCCGTGTTGTATACAATTGATTTTACATGTCTTGAATGTTTTCTACCGATTTAAAGTTCTTTAGTTGAATTTAAATGGTTCAGAACACATCAATCTTCTTGAACCTTCTAAAAGTACGGTGTTTAGGTGTTCTTGTATGTGCTACAAACTATTTTTGATATTTCTTGAGTCTTCTTTGATTTTAATCAGTTTGATTTGTTCATTTGTGTCCTAGCTTTTGTTTTATGATCGATAGTATATGTCAAAGTCATGTATAGTTTCATATTGTCATAAAATCCTTAGGTTTACTCTTGTAGAGTGGGTGTTTGTGCAAATGCTTCTGCAGAAAAATTGTGAACAAAATATGTTGATGTCTTATGTCATAGAGTGTGCTTTTGTGTGTCTTTTAATTTTGCAATTTTGAGTTCTTTAATTCACTATTAGATCTTTAGTGAGTTTCTTCGAGTCATATTATTCCTATATGTCTTGTAGTTTGTTCTAAAACTCGAAGGAATCCATAGGTTTCATTTTCCAAAACTGCTATTGTTTGATAAAGGTCATTGGAACTTGAGAAATTAACTGGGAACGAAATACTGTGTATTTGTGCATGAAAATTTGTATGAGGCTACTTTGATATGTAAAAATACTGTGAAAAAGGTGCATTCTAATTCAAGGTGTAAAAAAATGATAAATTGTAAAAGCCAAATGCTCACTGCTGGTTAAACTACTGATGACAGTGTAAAAACACCTCTGTTTTTTATATACTGGGAACAATTCCGTGACCATTTGGACCTCAAATTTTGTATGACCTGAGCTTGATATGTTGGGAGTATATGATAAAAATTTGGTGACCTAATTCCAAGAATTCGGACCGTGATAAATTTTACAAAAACTGCTGCCAGAGAACTACTAAAACTGACAAAAAAACTGCATTACTGTACTGGAAAAAGCTCTTTGTGTTGGATTTATTGTGAACGCAGTATTGGTCCGTAATTTCTGAAATTTGGAGTGGATGATCATTATGGTGTTTTGAATTTGTGGTTAAAATTTTGAGACGAAAGGAGAATTGTATCGAATGTCATAAATCACGCAAGGACTGTTGCCAGAACTGGATTCTAGTTTTTGTTTTGTTGTTTCTTAATATGCCCTAGAGTCATTCCTAGATCATCTTTTGATTGTTGTACTTCCATATTAAGCCTTAATTTCTTGTTTGTCATTTCTAATTACATTTCTTTGAGTTTGTCATTTTATAATCCTTTGAGCTGTACAATTCAAATTAGTTTTTATTGCTTTGTATTTGTGAACTCATGGTGAATTAGTACTTTGGTGAAGCACTTGAGTTGAGTTGGAGCCAATACATCAAGAGCTGAACTTCCAAGCACTATGGGAGAATGATTCACAATGAGGAATTTGGTCATGCTGCAGAAAAGCTTTCTTGAACAAAGTACACTAAAGGAGTGATACACTAGTGAGGCAAAAGCACAAACACAAGGAGTGCATAGTTTTGGAATTTTAATTTTCAGCAAAATTTTCATTGTATTCAATTTGAGTTGTAACTGCAAAACTCTTTATCATTAGTAGAATAATTCAAAACGTGTAGACAGTGAAGTGTTTATAAGGTCCTTGGTGCCAAAGATCTTCACCTTAGGATTCGCCTAGATTTAAGTTTTCAAGCATTATTTTTACTTTCTTTTGATTTTTTTTTTCATTTGAGGAATTTGACTAGTTTTATTTTCATTGAGTCGCCTTCGTTTGTGATTTAGTGGACTCATTGTAAGAACGACCGAAAAGGTACATTAGCAAGGCTTTGGCAAGGAAAGTCTTGGTACTTAAGCCGTCCTAGTGACGCAGCTCACTTTCCTGGGAGACCCCCTATTGTACTAGACTAGTTTGTCTTGTCTTGATAGCACTTCTTCATAAAATTTAAGATGTCTCGACATTCCTTTCACCCTAGTAGCAATGAGTCTCAAGACAATACATCAGATTTTTAGAAAATTTTAGAAGAACTTCGGATCATGAAAATAAATACTGATGTACAATTTGCTATTATGGCAGAAAAATTAAAGACCTTAAAGAAGAAGGATCACAAGTATAAATCAAAAGATAGTTCATCAATAAAAATATTATTCTGATAGTGAGGATGAAAAACCTGAGCAGAATAACATGAGCGCAACTTACCACCATTAGCCTACCCCTTATCACCACTCCAAGAAAGAAAGAAAAACCAAAGAAACTAAAATAGATCTTTCCCATTATCACGGTACTAATGACATAGATACATTCATGGATTGGGAGATGAAGGTGGAACAATTGTTTGAGTGTTATGATGTGAGTGAACAAAGGAAAGTTCCCCTAGCCACTCTTAGTTTCCAAGGTCATGTGTTGCATTGGTGGACTGCCTTAGTAAGGGATAGACTTCTTCATCATAAATCGGCCATAGCGTGTTGGAATGATCTTAAAAATGCCCTTAGAAGAAGACATATTCCTTCATACTATCATAGAGAACTCATGGACAAGCTTCATAGGCTTAATCAAAAGAATATGAGTATTTAAAAGTATAGGTAGAAAATGGAGTTGTACATGATGAGGGCAGAAACTAGAGAAGATGAAAATGTAATTGTGGCTAGATTCTTAAGTGGATTGAGTCTAGAAATAAGAGATAAAGTATAACTTCTCCCTTATAGGGATTTCCATGACTTAGTACAAATTTGTATTAAAGTGAAACAACAAGTTTTGAGAAAAAGCACAAGTCAAAGTTCTTACTCTAACTCTTATTCCAAGGCTGATTATAAGAGGGAGGGAAAGTCCTTAAAAAAAACCGAGAGAATCCTCCTAAAGCCATAGTTCAAGAAAATATCAAAAGAAGAGAAGAATCCACATCCTCTTGCCGAACTAGTGACATTAAATGTTTTAAGTGCTTAGGTAAGGGTCATATACAATTTCAATGCCCATCTATAAGAACCATTTTATTGAGAGGTCAAGACCTATATAGCAGTGAATAGGAAAATAATGTTGAAAGCACTAATGAGGAGTCAGATAATGAAAAAGGAGAGGATGCTTATGCTCATGAGGGAGAGCTATTGATGGTTAGACGTTCCCTTAACAGCCAACCTAGCCCACAACCTGAGTCACAACAAGAGAACATCTTCCACACAAGATGCAAATTTCTGAAAATGTATGTTCTCTCATCATTGACAGTGGGTCGTGTTGTAATTGTTGTAGTGCTAGGATGGTTGATAAATTAAAACTTGAATTATTACCCCACCCTAAACCTTATAAATTACATTGGATTAATGATGGGGGGACATTAATGTTAAAAATCAAGTAAAGGTCAAGTTTTTTGTGGGGAACTACGTTGATGAAGTTTTATGTGATGTAGTCCCCATGGAAGCTTGTCATGTTTTATTGGGAAGACCATGGCAATTTGATAAACAAACTATTCATGATGGTCTTACCAACGAAATTACCTTTACTCATAACAATAAAAAGTTTGTACTTCATCCTCTGACTCCCACTTAGGTGTTGGGGGATCAAGTCCAAATGAAAAAGAAATTAGATAATGAAAAGAAAAAAAAATGCCAAAATCTCAAAACTGAAGCCTTAAAGATGCATCTGAGGTGTGGGAGCTTAGTGTTCCTTCCCACAAGGTTACTCAAAAGGAGTCTTTATTAACTAAAAATTCTTTGAAAATTTGTCTTCTTATTGAGCAACCTCATACCTCTTTTTGCATAAAGGAACACTCATGTGTGGATAGTCTGATAAAACTGAATCTAAGGCTCTGCCTCCACAAATTGAAAAACTTTTGGAAGAATTTGGTGATGTATTTCCTAGTGATGGTCCTACGGGATTACCACATTTTCGGGAAATAGAACATCAAATTGATTTTGTTTCAGGTGCTAGTCTGCCAAACAAACTGACATATAGAACAAATCTAGAAGAAACTAAGGAGATAGAATCTCAGGGTCAAGAGTTATTAGACAAAGGTTGGGTACAAAGGAGTCTTAGCCCGTGCCCCATGCCAGTTTTATTGGTGCCAAAAAAATATGGGAAATGGAGAATATGTTGTGACTGTTGCGCAGTCAACAATACTACTATAAAATATAGGTCCCCAATCCCAAGGCTTGATGATATGCTTGATGAATTGCATGGGTCCACTATGTTTTCTAAAATTGATCTAAAAAGTGGAAATCACCAAATTAGAATCAAGGAGGGTGATGAATGGAAAACCACTTTTAAGACCAAATTTGGACTATACAAGTGGTTAGTGATGTCTTTTGGACTCACTAATGCACCTAGCACTTTCATGAGGCTAATGAATCATGTACTTGGGGATTGTATAGGAAAGTTTGTAGTAGTTTATTTTGATGATATCCTTGTGTATAGCACTAGTATAGAATCTCATATTCATCGCTTTAGGGAAGTTTTACTAGTTCTTAGGAAAAACCAACTTTTTTCCAATGTAGATAAATGTACCTTTTGTGTAGATAGTGTTGTGTTCTTAGGTTTCATTGTCAATAAAAATGGGGTTCATGTAGACCCCTCAAAAATACAAGCCATCCAAGAATGGCCTACCCCAAAGAATGTAGGAGAAGTAAGGAGTTTTCATGGTTTGGCAAGTTTTTATAGAAGATGTGTTCCTAACTTCTCTAGTCTAGCTTCACCTCTCAATGAGTTGGTGAAGAAAGATGCTACATTTCATTGGGGTGAGAAATAAGAGAATGCTTTTCAAAAGATAAAGTTCTTACTCACTAATGCACCCATTTTGGCTGTACCTGATTTTTCTAAACCTTTTGAGCTAGAGTGTGATGCATCAGGAGTAGACATAGGTGCTGTGTTACTTCAGGGTGGTCATCCCATTGCATATTTCAGTGAAAAATTACATGGTGTCACTCTTAACTATCCCACTTATGACAAAGAACTTTATGCTTTGATAAGGACCCTTCAAATATGGGAACATTATCTTGTGTCCCAAGAGTTTATTATTCATAGTGATCATGAGTCACTTAAGTATTTGAAGGGTTAACATAAATTAAATAAAAGACATGATAAGTGGGTGGAATTTTCAAAACAATTTCAGTATGTAATCAAGTACAAGAAGGGCAAAATTAACATTGTGGTTGATGCTTTATCTCGAAAGCATTTGTTGTTTTCTAAATTAGGAGCCTAAATTCTTGGATTTGATAACATTATTGAATTGTATTCTCAAGATCTTGAGTTTATCCATTTTCACTAGATGTCAACAAAAACCTTAAGGAGGGTACTATGTAAACCAACGTTATCTTTTTAGAGAAGGGAAGTTATGTATACCTCTTGGTTCACATAGGAAACTTCTTGTAAAAGAGTCACATGAGAGGGACTTATGGGTCACTTTGGGGTAGAGAAGACCTTAGGCATATTGAGAGAAAAGTTCTTTTGGCCCCATATGAGGCGAGATGTACAAAGGTATTGTTACAAGTGCATTGCTTGTTTACAAGCAAAATCTAGGATTATGCCTCATGGATTATATACCCCACTACCTGTTGCTTGTGCACCCTGGGAGGATATCAGTATGGACTTTGTCCTTGGGCTACCTAGAACTCAAAGGGGGTTTTCCTCTATTTTTGTGGTTGTGGATTGTTTTAGCAAAATGGCACATTTCATTCCATGCTACAAAGTAGATGATGCAAGCAATATTTCTAGACTTTTCTTAAGAGATGTGGTTAGGCTTTATGGTTTACCTAAAACCATAGTGTTAGATAGAGACCCTAAGTTCATTAGTCATTTCTAGAGAACTCTTTGGGGAAGACTATGAACTAAAATTAATTTTTCTACCTCATGTCATCCTCAAACAGATGGACAAACCGAGGTTGTTAATAGGTCTCTATCCACTATGTTGAGGGCAATTTTGAAGGATAATCACAAATCATGGGATGAGTATCTTCCTCATATTGAGTTTGCCTACAATAGAGTAGTTCACAAGACTACTCAACTATCACCTTTTGATGTTGTATATGGGTTTAATCCTCTCACTTCAAAAGATTTGATTCCTTTGCCCAACCCTACTAATTTTATTCATAAAGAAGGGGCATCAAGGGCTGACTTTGTAAAACAATTACATGAGAAGGTTAAAATTTAAATACAACTACAAAGTGAAAAATATACTAGGCAAAACAATAAAGGGAAGAGAGAAATAAGTTTTGAAGAAGAAGAAGAGTGGGTTTGGCTTCACTTAAGTAAAGATAGATTTCCAAATCAAAGAAAGTCAAAACTTAGTCCCTGTCGTGATGGACCTTTTCAAATCTTAAAGAAAATAAATAACAATGCTTATCAATTGGATCTACCTGAAGATTATGGAGTACATACTACCTTTCATGTGATTGATCTCATTCCTTATGTAGGTAGTATTGACGAGGAGGTAGACGAGCTAGATCTGAGGTTAGATCCTCTTCAAGAGGGAGGGGATGATGGAGGACAGCTTAGGCAAGGTCTAGTCACCAGAGTCATACTCAGACACCTTGAAGCCAGTAAAGAGTCAGAGGCACCTATGCAGATCAAAATGTTGACTATTCTAAGCTTTGGGATTCTTGTAAAAATTGTAAAAGATTAGGAAAATTTGGATGTTTGTAAATAACCCTAGGTGCCTTAGGGTTTATAGAAGGCACCTAGGTTAGGATTTTTAGGTGCATGGAAACTTGTACACGTGGCACCTCTACATTAATGCATAACTTCTTCTACACATCACTTAGGTAGCTTGCAAGGCAAGTGAGGGTTTCTAAACCTAGCTTCTTGTACACGCTACTTTAGCTTGCTAGGAAAGCTATTAGCTCTTCTCTTCTTCTATAAATAGGAGGTTTAAGAACATCTAATGTAGACTTGATTTGAGTAATGATTTGCTGCCTAATTTTCAGCATATTGCCTCAAGTTTCACATTGAGTTTCTTCTCCTAGAAGCTAGAAGCTCTCTCTTGAAGGTTGGCCTAACCTCCTTCAAGGTCTCACCACCTATTTCACCATAACCACCACACTTCTTCCATACGTTTACTTTTTCCACGTATCCTCTTCCATAATGCATTGCTTCTGCACCACAACAAGGCTTCTTCCATGCCATCAGTTCCATATTACAATAGATATTTTCCAATTCTCTTAAGAATAAATGATCAAGTCATGGATCCGCATGACTGGCAATAACCCCAAAATTAAAATACTAATTTATTGAAAGAAAAGGCATAAATATGAAAAATAGAACGATTACAAGAAAGTTTAGAAAGATTTAACCTAACTCCAACAACAGAGAATTTGGCTCCTCGTAGACATGAGAATGCCAAACCTTACAAAAGAACAGTGGAATATGAAGAAGATCCACAAGAAATCCTAGGAATGCCTTCCAATAGTGATTTTTGATCTCCAAAAGCTAAGATGCCTAACCCTAATGCAAGCATTTATTAAATAGAATTCCAATTTTGACACTTGTGTCTGGCTCAAGTCAGCTATACCAAGCGTGGTTAGATTCTGTCGTAGATCCAAGCTCCGAAGGCTAACTTGCACCGGGCACATGTAGTTTGCGCCAGGCGCATTTCTCTAACCTTGCTCTCAGGTTCTCTTTTGCCACATGTTTATTGAGTTGGGTTTGACCTTTATTGCTCATTTCTCTCTCATTCAAGCTTTCAATCTTCCATTTTCTATTTCAGTGCTTTTTTTCTCAATTTTAATCAAAATACCATGAATTAGCAACCAAATCAATTTTCTTGACTCTCATAATCAATTATTAACTGATGAGAAAATACAGGGCAGACCATTTTTTAATATTCAGTTTAGACAAGGGAGAAGGATATTAATGGCACACTCAAGAAAGATGAGAAGATGAGTGATAAGTCATGGGGTTGATCGCTATATGTTATCCTGATAAGATCAAATTTGGGTTCTTATAACTCAGAACACCATAAAGTTCTCACAGAGAGACAAAACTCATTTTTCTTTCAAAAATTCATTTATATCTTCCATTACATTTCTAAGTGCACCTTTTTATAAGCTAAATTACATAAGGTCCTCTAAATTCCACATTAATCTTCAGTAAGTAACCTTTAGTGATTACTAGTAATTAACTCCTACTAATGCGGTCTTTAATTCATACCAAAATCATTGTTATTTTCCACAATGAGAATATGAATGATTCACCTTTGTGTAGTTTTTTCTCATGCGACCATTCAACTACTTAATTAAAATACATAATAAAAATTACAAAGAAAATCCTAAATTATATTGACCCCTAAAGATTATATTATTCCCTCATTCTTCAATGACATTCGTCCTCAAATGTCATGAGTACGCTTCCTCTAAGAGAAATATAATTTCAGGATCAAAGATCGTCCTTTTATTAATTTTCCATTCCAAAACTAGAATCTCTCCAAACACTACTAATGGATTGATGCCAAATGACGTGTTGTTGAGACTTCTCATGAAAAGCTCTTTATCACATTGTTGAATGGAGAAAACAACAATATTTATCATAAGACAAAAATTTGAAAGTAAAAAATAAAAAATCTCTTATCAAGAGTCGAAGCTCTGATACCAATTGATGAGAAAATATAGGGGGACCGTTTTTTTTTTTTTTGTTATTTAGTTTGGACAAGGGAGAAGGATATTGACACAACACTCAAGAAACATAAGAAGGTGAGTGATAAGTCATGGGGTTGATTGCCACAGGTTACCCTCATAAGATCATATTTGAGTTCTTATAACTCAGAGCACCAAAAGGTTCTCACAGAGAGAAAACTAAACTTTCTTTCAAAATTCATTTATATCTTCCATTACATCCCCAAGTACATCCTTTTATAGGCCAAATTACATAAGACCCTCTAAATTCCACATTAATCTTAGGTAAGTAACCTTTAATTATTACTAGTAATTAACTCCTACTAATGTGGTCTTTAATTACCATCAAATGCATCATTATTTTCCATCACTAGAACATGAATAATTCACCTTCTTGCAGTTTTTTTCCCATGTGACCATTCAACCACTTAATTAAAATACATAATAAAAATTATAAAAAAAATGTTAAATTATATTGACCTCTTTCAAAAACTTTGTAAGTTTGTATGAATTTAATTTTTTGAAGTAATTTAAACTTAATTAGAATCTAGTAACTTCAATTATAAACTTAAGCATTAAGTTTAGAAACACCCCTTGTAATGATAAATCATCTATCACAAGAAGATGTTGAACATTTCGTTTGATATGTTCAAAACTGATTTCGTTTGTTATGAACATTAATCAGATTATTTGATACTCTTCGGTTTTGCATGTAGTGTCTTGAAAATTCTTCTAACATGACCATGTGCTCTAGGTTTTACTGTTACGTCTTTGCATTGTTTAATTGTCCATTTAGCTAGGATTGTCTAATCCAGTATTTCATCCAATGTATCCATGTGTCATCTGATGTGTTCATCCTTGCGTAATTGTCTCTCAACTTAAGCTTTACTTTTTTGCTAAACTTTTTCTTTCTGCATACACGTGAGCTTTGTCATATCCCTTAATTTATCTTATATAGTGTTTGTTATCAACAAAACCCATATGACTCTCATGTCATGAGACCGTTCGAGGGATCATATCGTCAAATGACTTAACAATCACAAATTCATATGCTTCGTCTAACATATGATAGTGTAAAGTTCTACTTTGTTTGATAAGTTAATTGAAGATTATTTAGATGATAAACATAAATCAATACTTCAAGTTGAAACCCATGAAGAATATTCCAAAGCTTAACTCTAAAGAAATAGAGAATGTCTTCTATGCCTGTCCCAAGAAGATCTGCACCAAGCAACAATGTTAAAAATATGTTAGGATATGTCCTAATGTTGAAATAAACACCAACTTCTCTAACACGACTAGTTTCAAATCTCACTCACTTGTTTACCCTATGCAGTGTACACTTTTAACCATTGTTTTGTGTAAAGGATTTGCTAGTAAGGAAGATAAGTATTGTCAACTATTAATTCTCCATGCCATGCATTTAATGCTTCTCAATGTAAGAGCTCATCAAATGATAGTAGAAGAAGAATGAAGAAACTGAGGAGAGTTCAAAGCCGCTCAACGGCCAGAAAAGGGAATGCAACAACAACTTTCCAAAAGCTATAAGAAGACATTCTTCAAAGAGAAGATGACAAGAAATTGCACCATATTTTGCAAGTGTTAAAACTTTGCTGATTTTTTTTTTTTTCAGTCCCCTAAAGCTTTGTAAGAACACTATTCATTTTTTGTTCTTGCCTACTAGTAGAGAGAGCTTAAATCTTGCCTACTAGTAGAGAGAGCTTAAATCTTGTATACGTCGAAAGATGTTACCCTTTCCAGTGAGCAAAAACTAGTGATTTGTTGGTCACCCAGACTTTGTATCTATTTTGAGTCAGACGTGGCTAGTGTCAAGAATACTAAGTGTTGAGCCAAGAGTGGCTAGAGTCAAGAATACTTACTATTAAGCTATGAGTAGCTAGTGTTAAGAAATACTCAATTTTTAGCTAAGAGTGGCTTGATCAAATAGTACTCATTTGTGCTTCGCAATAGTAGATTGCTTTGTGGAACTTAACTGGGTGGTCAAGAACTAGACATAGAATATGAGTATCTATTTCTTTCCTTTAATCTCTTATGTTGCATGTTATATAATTGTTTAACTAACTAAAGAAGAAACCAAAAATTAAAATTAATCTTGCAAAGATCTCTAAATCCTTTTTCATACCTATACTTATATCATCTAATAGAACTTAAACAAATGATATCAGTGAACAACTACAATATTTTTAAAACACAATTCAATCTTCTTTTATGTTCGCACAATGTTGTTGGGTATATTGATGAACCTAACAAATGAATAAGACTTATGAAGACTTGTGTTAGAGTTAATTACTTAGGAGTGTCGTCAACTTGTTGCACTGTGTCCAGTCTACACAATTTCTCTAAGTGGAGTTTTGGTTAAAATCTATTTTCGAAAGGGATTTGTTAGCTTAATTTGCTATGATGACAAGTGCACGAGTCGTAATGTAGCACGTAATTGAAGAAAATTTTAGTTGAGTTCAATAGCGGGTGAATTGAACTATATTGAATTTTAGCAAAAATTTGTTTATAATAATAAAAACTTCCAATTGAAACAATTTACTGGAGTACTTGTTGCCACGCAGTAGAAAAATAATCAATTAAAATTTCCAAACAAACAGATATTATTTATGTATTAAAGAAATTAAAGAAAAATCAATTGATTCTATTTGAAAAATAATTAAATAAATTATTGTTTAGAAATCTTGTAAACAATTACAATTGATTAAAATTGCAAAGTACTCAATTTAAAAAGCAACAAAATAGAATCACAGAAACACATACTTGATTTACTTTATTAACATATTGAATTCACATATTTAAATAACTATCTAAAAAATTGAATTTTAACAATTACTAATGCAGTATGACAGTCTTGATCATCTTTTAAATCAAATTTTATTTTAGAACAAATTGATTAGATAATTCTAGTGAGTATGGTATGGTAAAAGTAATCAATTGATTAATAAAATTATTTGGACAATTTTTTGTGCAGTTGTAGATTTCAACAAAAAATTAAAAGTGAATTTAGAATAGGTAACAGATAGAAAGAACACAAGATTTTTATACTGATTCACTCTTCCTTAAGAGCTACATCTAGATTTCTTTGCAAAACTTGTAAAGAATTCCACTAAAGCACACAATTGCACAACCAATACACACAACCAATACACAATCAACACACAATCTTGCACCCTCCAAGATCAACAAAGAAACAATGCAACACCCTGTTGCACCTCTATAAATGAAAACCTCATTCAAATGTAGTCTATACACTCAATTAAAATTAATAGAAATGAAATACAATCACCAACTGCAACTAGAATAAAAAAAATGGTCTAAACCAAGTTACATAAATCTTCTCTTACTCAAACCAGATGAAAAATAGTGTAGAAGAATCCCATATCAAAGAAATTCTTCAAGATTCTCTTTCTTGAATGATTTTGATTAAAAACTCATTTAGCTCTTTATGAAATTTCTATGTTTTTTAATTGTATTATCTCTATATCACTTCTCTTCTCAAAACCATGATTGCTTTCTTAAGTGAAAACAATCAATTAAAAATCCATTTACATCGATTTATTTTACAAACTGAATTTTCAGCTAATTAATTTTGAAAAACAATTCTTTGAAAAGATCATTAAAATAATTTTTTCATGAAAACTTCTATAAAAATTAATTTCATTTTATTGTTAAAACTTCTCATAGCATATTTCAATGATTTATGATACCCGCACATAACTCACCAACATACTAACTCTAACAACTAAACTTTTCAAGCTTCTAATGCAATCTTAGCTTCAATTGCATGTTTCATGCTTGCTTCTTCCTTGAATGCGTTAAGATGTTGATGTTTGAAGATGTTGCAGCAGAATTCATAGAGTTTTGGATGTGTCAAATGGAGTAGGAATTGAAAGAGAGTGAGGTTATGCCAACACTCTTAGGAGGAAACTAGAGAAAGTCTTGAGAATTAAGGCTAATGTAAAGAGAGCTTATAGAACAAGAAGAGGCATTTGGACATCCCTCCATGTAAAGTCGGATTATTTTTTATATTTTTCTTTTTCTTTTTCTTTATATTTTAATTTTCTTTTCTTTTAATTTTTGAGGTGGTCTCTCTACTTTGGAGGAGTAACCCTTCCTCTCGTAATCCTTCTGGAAAGATGAAGACATGCTAGGAATTCTTTCTTCTGGTGTTGAGACGGGGATCGCGGAGGGGAGGCGATAATGAATAATTTAACCTTTTAAAAAAAACATAATATAATATTTTTATTAGAGATGGAGTCGCCATCATAGTTTATTATGGAAAACTATAGAAAAATCAAAAAAGAAATGTCTACAAACCAAATTTAAGATTCGGGAGTTAGTTACGTATGGAGAAGGTATTAGCATCCCCACAACGCTCGTCAGAACACGGTACCTTTAATCAAATAAGCAAAAATGAGTGTGGTTTTACAAAATGTTATTTTTCCCAAAAATAATTACAACAAAAATACAAATAAAAGAAACAAATAAACTAACAAATATTAATGTAAATAAAATAAAATAGACAAAAATGATAATAAATTAAAATGAAAATAAACAAAAATAATAAAACAAAGATGCAAATAAAAATAAATTAAAATAGACAAACAAACCAAACAAAGAATTTTTTTTTTGGCCCGACAAGGATTGACCTTGATCTTACGTATTTTCATAAAGGAAAATTAGGGTTCACGCAGTTATAAATTGAAAATTTGTTTGATGACATTTGATATTTTAATTTTGAAAATTTTATGTTTTTTTTATATTTTCACAAATTTATTTGAAATAAAACATTATTTATTGATTTGTTAAGAAAACAAAGAAAAAAAAAATAATGTTAATAACAATAACAATAAAAATAAAAAAAAAAACAATGGTATAGGGTTTCTTTTGAGTTTTCTGATGGGTTATGATGGGGTTTAGGTTTCTTATTGGGTACTTTGATGTT
>Ga0209489_104932_pt1 | contig 23912 bp, 15 predicted proteins | sample SiratrowhiteBW_FD_187527 | JGI IMG/M metagenome (GOLD analysis project Ga0209489, IMG submission 187527) | Root nodule microbial communities of legume samples collected from California, USA - Siratro white BW (SPAdes) (version 2) | ecosystem: Host-associated > Plants > Roots > Nodule | place...
TTTTTTTTTTTTTTTTTTTTTTTTTTTTTTTTAAGCTTTGTCTGGAAATTGGTCTATTAAGAATAATATTTGATTATTCAACTACAATGAAGAGTGATTAAATTTTGGAAGGAAGGTGAAATTGAAAAAACAAGATTAAAAAATAATAAAAAATACTTAAAAAGATAAAAAATAGAGGGTTTTTTGAAAGAAAAAAACTTAATTCAATTTTAGTGTAATTATATTTAATGTGCTACTAAATATTTTAAAATTTAGTAAATATATTTTATAGAAAAATATAATTAAAAAAATCAATGTATATGTCAACTTTAATTTTTTAATATTTCTTACGTCAAACCAAAACAAATAAGAAAAAAAATTCAGATATATTTTAATTTTTATTAAATTTTTAATTACAATATTTAATAAATTTTAAAAAATACGTAGATGTGACAATATATGTCTTTTCGTTAATTTTATATAATATATATGTTTAACTTATAAGTTATGTTTTAAATTTATATTAATAATTTATAGTATAAGATATATTTTCAAAGCTTTTAGAAGAGTATTGAAATTTGAATTTATAAATAAAGATATTGAAAAGATAAAAAATCTGTAAAAAAAGTGTTATCATTTGAAACTAGTCAATGTAAGTAGTTGAAAATGTGTTAAATCAATGAAATTAGTTATATTAAACTAGAGCGTTTGTAACTATCATTCTTAACAACTCGCTTTTTAAAAAAAATATTTTTATTCATATATTTTAATATTCTGTTAGCTTCTTATATTTCTTTAAATCTATTATTTTTTATATCTTCATTTCTAATTTGAATACTAGGTATTTTTTTAATTTATCATTAATCAAAAACAAAAATATATAAAATATAAATTATTCATTCGAAAATTCATTATAAATTTTAATTATATTATACTATAATTTATATATTTAAAAACACAATACATATTTTAAATTTTAGTTGTGTAAAAAATATATTTATTCTATAGTAAAATGTTGATTTTAATTTTTATAAAACTTTATAGAATAAGAGTTTTAATTCAAATGTGCATAGTAAAATATTCATTTCAATTTATATTCAGAGAAACTTAAATAACACTTATTCCAATTTATGTATACAGGAACTGACAAATCAGAAAAAACGCGGTTTGAAACGTGAGAGCACATGCAGTCGGCAAGAGCGCGTTAGATCGAGTTAGTTGGACAAAATTAGGCCCAATTTAGAATTGTGAGGCCAAGGGAAATGGGCCTGACGACCCGACGCAGAGTATACATAGACAGATACATACTTTATATAATTTTAAATACGGAAGGGAATGGCAGGGAAAATAACTAAACTATCAAAATCCGTGGCATCTCATCGCATAGGGCAAGGGTTGGTGTCGTTCCTTTCCGATGAGTTGTATGGATTTGTGATTCGTCGAGATTTGACGGCACTTGCATTATCAAAATCCTTGTGCGTTTCGCGGCCATTGCCTCTGTTCCTGCCTTCAAGGTATCTTCTGTTTACTCTTCCCTTCACACTTGATTTACATTCTAAACTATCGCCTTAACTTAATTAACCACTTCTGCTTCTATTTCTGGTTTTATATTCTCCCAATTTTCCTAACCCTAAATCTAATATTTCCCTTCGCTTTTCTCACTTCCAATACTCTCTCTAACAATCAATCGTTCATTCTCCCTCTCTCTACCTTCCGATCGGAGATTCGTTCTGCTTATTGCCGGAGGCGCAAATCTATTCCTATGGATTCCGTATTCCGTATACTTGACTCTGAATCCGTTGTCATCTCTAGTAACGGACGTTAACTTAAGAGTGTTATTTACTCCAACGTCGTTGTCTATCGTTCGGTTCCTTTCAATTTAGTCAATTGCATTGGTATTTTTTTTCTTCCTTGGGATTCAATGCATAATTTATCGTCAAGCTTGCACGCCTTAGCTTTGTAAATTGGAAAACTGAATTTCTCTTCAGATTCAGAGCTCTGGCGTTTATGTTTTTATGTTTTTAATATATATAGTATGTGCGTGTTTGGATAGGTATTTTGAGTTAAGAGCTGCCGATGGAGCGGTTTTGAGGTTTCTCTATGGTTTGTCATTGATGTAGTTATGATTATCATGTAAATGCAGTGACCTAACTGAAGATCCTTATAGCTTTTCTACTGATATTTTTCAGTACATTGTTATAGAATATAAATTGTATCTGTGCTAGAAACTAATTTTACTTGTCGTGCTTCTATTTGAACCGCAATGTAACTTCTGCTTTTGCATCCACGCTTTCCTTTGCATGATGAAGTTGTTTACTGGCTTTCTGCAATCCGTAGTTGATATGCAAGTTCTGCTGTTGTATTATGTAGCTGTCGTAGTGAATAAACACAGTTGGTATCTGTGATATTTGAGAATGGTTTTTTCTAATATTGTCACATGGTTTTGCAGGATTTTCTTAATTCTGCTGCTCCGAAATATAGATATACCAATAATCAGGCTGTAGGGGAGAATGGCGGAATCTATATCTAGCTTCTGGGGTCCAGTCACATCCACGAAAGAGTGTTGTGAAATGAACTATGCTTATTCATCTTACATTGCTGAGTTTTATAACACAATATCCAACATTCCGACAATACTTTTGGCTCTGATCGGTCTTATAAATGCATTAAGACAGCGGTTTGAGAAAAGATTTAGTGTTCTTCATGTATCAAACATGACACTTGCCATTGGAAGCATGTTGTACCATGCCACGCTGCAGCGTGTGTAAGTATTTCCATCATTTTCTTTTTTGCAATAGAATACATAAATTATTGTTTGCTTTTATGTTAGATTTCATTTTGTTTCAAGTCATTTTGCATGGTACAAAATGAGGTTGGCATTTTATAGAGGATATATATCACCATTCTGTCATGATGAAATATTTAACCAGAACTATGGATGTATGATGGTGATTTGCACAATTTCATCCAATCCATGGTGGGTGCTGCTGCTGCCATGACAGCGATTTGACAATACCGGAAAACTCAACAGTCCACTCTATTTCCTTTTTTGTTATTAATAATTAATTTCAAAGAAATGTAGGTCACTAAAATATATTGTTAGCATGCCAATCTCATCCTTGAAGGTTTTGTGACCGTCCATTTTGAGAAAGAGAAAACATAGAAAGTGGGATACAAAGACACAGGAGAGGGTGAAAACAATGAAACAAAATTAAAAGCTGGAGTTAAAATACTTTCATTCATACACTAATCCTGTGTTATGTGATTGATTTATTTGTGAGTCAATTTTTTCATTCATACACTAATCGTTTGTTATGTGATTGACTTATTTGTGAGTCAAGTTTTTCATTACTGACTATTATGTGTTTGCATATGTGGATGAAAGTTTATACATTTTTTTGTTGCTTGGAGTTGGAGAAAGGGAATACTTTCCACTTGGGGGGGGTACTTGAATACTGAATATGAAGCTGTGCTATAAACATCTGATGGTTATACTGAATGTTTAACCATTTTGGTTAAGTTACAATAAGGGTAGAGTTTATAACATGATCTAAGCTGGGTTATCAACCCCCATAGTTGCTTTTTGTTTGGTTTAATTTAGATACAAAAGGATTGGGTTTATTAGCAGATCTAAGTTGGGTTAGCAGGCCCCATTTTGTTGTGTGTACTCTTGATAATGTCACTGTATTTATTGATATATATATATAAATGAAATTACTAGTCCTGAAACTATATTTCAGTTGCAGTTTAGTCTTTCATTTATTTATGGATGAGTTAGTTCTTAATTTCATAAAGCTAATCATGTCAGTCGTTCTTAAGGGACTAAAGTGAGATACGAGAAGGATTAGTGTGATACGAATCTCAAGAATTTAGATGCCTGACGTACACACTAAAGTAATTCGAGGTGTAGATGGTTAATTATTCCAGGGACCTGTTGCCTATCTACCCACCTTAAAAACCATGTTTTTGCTGATATATTCATGAGTGTTCCCTGGGAATTAATCTTTGGTGACATTTTTATTCTATAGAACAAGTACTACTAGGTTTGAATTTTTGTCTCGTTTAAAAATCGTTTGCTTAATTATGTAATTTGTTTGTCAATAATTCAATGTCTGTCTGTTTTGGATGACTATTTATTGTTCAGATGTTGCGCTTTAATTCAGGCAACAGCAAAGTGATGAAACTCCTATGGTATGGGAGGTGCTGCTGTACATGTACATCCTCTACTCTCCAGATTGGCATTATCGCAGTACAATGCCCATCTTCCTCTTCGTGTACGGTGCTCTTTTTGCCGCTGCTCATTCAGTGTTTCATTTTGGTATTGGCTTCAAAGTGCATTATATCATTCTCATTCTTCTCTGCATTCCAAGAATGTACAAATATTATATTTACACTCAAGATGCTTCTGCCAAGCGGCTTGCAAAGCTGTTTGTAGTTACTTTTGTATTCGGCAGTTTGTTTGGGTTCTGTGATCGTGTTTTCTGCAAGGAGATTTCCAGTTGGCCTGTTAACCCTCAGGGTCATGCGTTGTGGCATGTATTTATGGGCTTCAATTCCTACTTTGCCAACACATTCTTGATGTTTTGCCGGGCTCAACAGCGTGGGTGGTCTCCAAAAGTTCTTCATTTAATGGGTGTATTACCCTATGTGAAGATTGAGAAACCAAAAAGCCAGTGACAAAAATTCGTGGGAAAAGAAGGAAGCATCTCTGATTTTGGCAATATAAGTTGTTAGAAAACCTTGTGTCCTTTTAGTTTTTTTTTTTTTTTTTCCTTTTTCAGTTTTGTGATTTAGATTGGCTTGAAAATGATGATTGATTATTTATATATTTCGATGTAGAAGTAGGACATGTACCATAATTATCCCTTCGGTACTTTCTTGGGCCTAGACCTTAGCTTTAAAATTGTTATGACAACCAAAAAACATAATTTTGCCGTGCTGGTGGTTGTTGGGCTCCGAGTTGAATCAATCCCCACATTCTACATGTAATGTCTTGTGTAACCCTATTCACGTTCATTTGAGTATATTACTAACTTGTTTTGGAGCGCTTTTAATTGTCGTCCACTGTTTGCTGTTGCTTCCCACAGGTTCTGTAATTTCTAATCAATTGTTATAATATAATTTGTTATTTTACTAACTGACTTGGCTTACTCTTTTTAAAGGTACTGAATCCAAATTAATACCTGACCTATGTGGATGGTATTTGCTCATTTGCTGAGGTAAAATGTGGTTGTGATATGGAACTAACTTTATGAGGTGATAAGATGCCCTGCAAACGAAGAATCAAAATAAACTTCATTCCACTTGTTTGGCTCAATTCCTTTATACACTTCAATATGGTTGGTACAACTTAATGACAATTCTCTTATATATTTTATTGGTATAACATCTTTTTTTTTTTATGCTAAATATCAGTTACCGTATAATAGATAAAGTAGTTGATTATTTAGTTAATACATATAGACATTTCAGTATTAGAACAATTCATACTAATTCACATTTTCAACTTTTAACGAAATATTATTATTCTTATTCCAATTTTAATCTCTAATGAATATTATTACAATAAAATATTTAATGTATGTATAAATAAAGAGAACGAGGACACTTGAATAAGATTTATTCACAATAAAGACCATTATGTTGACTTTTTTATTTATAAAAATATTAAAAGGTTAATGGGTTAAACATAATTAAGATTAGATATATTTAATTAATTGTATGGTAAATATTATACAATATTTATATACATAATCAATTATATAGCTACACATCGATCATATAACCATTTTCACCCCATTTTATGTTTCAAATGAAAAGTTATGACATTTGTTTTTTCTCAATTTTCATGTTTACTTTGTTGTTTTTTGTGCTTTTCTTATTTTTTTTCGCAACATATTTTAATCTTTCCGGTCCTTTACAACAAAATAACAAATAAAATATAATAGTTAATTCAATATTTTATGAATAGTTATATTTTATATTATGACAAAAACAAATAATTAAAAAATATTAAACTAATAAATTAAATTACTATATTTATATGATTAATTTATTTTAATACATTTTATTTTAAAATATATATTTTATTACAAATTTTAATATAATTTTAATTTAATTTATAATTTATATTTTAAAAAAATGTTTTTCATGTCAATTTTTTTAAATATATTTTAAAATTTGTTTTCTAAATAGACATAGAATAATATTAAAATTTCCAAACTTCCTTTTCCATTATTCTACCCTATTTTAAATTTTAATTGTTAACTTTTAAATGTAACACTATTATAATCATCATTTTCAAATATTAAACCCTATTTACATTTTAATCCCTAGTATAAAATATTAAAACTTTATTTCAATTTTCAATCCCTGTTTTAAAATAATTTTAAATTTAAGTCTGCAGTACAAAACCAATAAAAAATTACATTTTCAATACCTGTATTGAAACATTGAACACTACTTTAACATTTGAATCCTTAGATAAATTATACCCTATTTTAATCATTTTAATTCCTATTTGAAAATTTAAACCCTACATTAGTTAATTAACATATTAAACTAGAGTACAAAATCTTACTAGCTGCTTCAAAATTTTGCTAACTACTTTAGAAAAATATATTATACTTGACCACCTTATTCCCTATTTTAACATATTAAACCAAAATTTAAAATTTTAATCTCTAATTCAAAATATGAAATCAAACTTTAAAATTTTAATCCCTAATTTAAAATATTTCACCCTAAATTTTAATAGCTAGTTTCATATATTAAACCATAAATGCAAAATCCCCTACTTTAAAATCTTAAAAATTGCTTAAAAATTAAGTCCCTATTTCAACATTTTTATACCAAAAAAAATAAGTTTTTACTGTCAAATTAAAGTATTAAACCCTATTTTAAATTTTGAATCCTTGGTTCATAACATTAAATTATATTTTAACTTTTAGCTCTAAGCTTCAAATTATGAAAACCTCTTTTATAAATGGAACAGTAAAACAAAATAACATTACTATTTCTTAAATATGACTTTGAAATTTTAACTCATACTCTTCCGCTTGTTGAAATTTAAACTTCATTCATATGATTGATTATATGGTATGACACACTCCATTATGCTCAAATCCCAAAATAATCGATCATATCTACATGAATACTTTATTTTACATTTTTTAACTTAATGAATTACATGTTCCACTACTTAATAATTATACCTGATTATTGTGTATTGTTCACATGTTGAGCCATATAAGGAGTTTTGTGACAAGCAAACAAATACACAACTACTACAATTATCTAAGCAAGTCACAAACTACTAACATGCACTTCAGAGTGCTAATCACAATCCAAAATAAACTACATAACATAAGAAAAAAACAAATGTGTTTTGGGATCTAACTTCTAATGGTTAGAGATGATGGTTCCAACCATATGGAGTTCCCACAACCTCGGAATCGAAGTCCAAGGATGAAGCAAAGTTAACAAAAAAGTGTGGCCTTACTTCTCAATAATATGCTCAAGGCCTTACTTTTATTTATACGTAATGTGACATAAGATTTTGGATAAAATTTTTATTCTTATGTGGTACATTTTCATATCAGTCTCCAAGATTTAATATATTTTCAATAACACAATTTATTATTTGTAAGATTTATATACTATAATATCTTGTAAAACCTTTATAATTCATTTATTTTAATACATTTATATCAACGTTTTTGCTCATGATATATATAACAAATACATTAAATCATTTAATTTTTTAATCATAATTTAAATAAGCCATCTCTTTCATTATTTTTTTAATGATTCAAATAAACTACTTGTCCATTCTCGTATAGACAACGATAAAATGCTTAAAAAACTATTCTACATAATTTAAAAGTTGCGAAAATAATCTTTATTTTCTCTGGATCAAAGAATTTTAGCGATATGTATCAATGGTGAGATTACGATAAACTGGTTTAGAAAAAACTTAGTAATTAGTGAATTTTAATGAGTTACACGTGGATCTTAATGTCATAACAATTTAAATATAGATAATGATTTATTACAGACCTATGTGGATCTATGGTTCATTAATTATTTGGTTAAGTAAAATATACATTTAGAAAATAATAGGAATGATCCAAGAAATTTGAGACAACTAAGTCAAAGCACAATGTGCAAGATTTCATTGTAATTAACATAATACGTCCAAAAGAGTGAAAGGGATTAAAATGAAACAGCCATTTCCATAATTTTTGACACCAAATTTTGTCAAGACAGAGAAGTGTTCTAACTTCATAGATGGGGGATTAACCAAGACACTGTCTTCTTGTATTTCTGAAGATAAATAATAGGAACTAACGTTTCTGTTGTCCCATATGCCAATCATAGAATAAAATTTAGAAATTGGAGCCATAAAAAAATGAAGTGGAATTCCAAGAATATAATATTTGAACACTGATAATAACCAGGAAGCAATAATGATCGTCAAGAACCATTTTTTTCTTTATAAACTCTCAAAGATACTGAATCAGTTCACTAATCTCATTATGGCTTCTCTTTTTGCAGATTCATTCTGCTGATTTTCCCATTACAATGGGTGCTATGCTCTGCCTCCCCTGTCACCAAAATGACAAAGCCTGTGCCAGAAAAGACAGCAATTTCAAGAATGAAAAAAAGCAAGGAAGGTTTTGCAAGATCTTGAAAAGAAAGGAGGTGGAGAGAGAAGAGAAGAAGGTTCCAAATGTGACTCTAGAAGATTGGTTACTAGCTTCTCGTGGTTTGAAGGCAGAGTGCATTATGAGTTCAGGAGAAGTGTCACTTTCTTCTAAGCATTCGAAGAAAAAGGTGCATCCTTGTGTTGGTCAATGCCGTGGATCGCTGATAGCTGAAACCAAAGACAGTTTGTGCTTGGAGAGACCCACCAAACATCATGAAGAAGATGAAGAAATGCTGAGTTCGACATTCTTAAGTGTGAAACCACAGAAGAGAGTGAGGTTTGAGCTGCCTCATGTAGTGATATGTTACTCCCCAGATGAGCCATGTTCAGCAGAAGAGGCTTATCATAGCAGTGAAAGTGAAGGGTCCTTTTACTCATCAATCTGCAGGGAATATTCATTTGACTCTTCTGCTGAAGAACCCTTTCTCAGACTCGCAGTGGATATTCTCCCTCATGTCTCTGCCTCTTCTAAAATTTGAATAAGTTCTTAAGGGAAAAATTGAATACACCCACTTTATCACTTGGGATAATTAATGGCTCAATTTCTTTCTTTTATGTTAGGAGTGAAATAATTTTATCCGTTGATTCAAGTAGAGGTGTTCCTGATGAATTTTAAGAACGTGTTTTTAAGTGTGGTACAATTCCCCTTAATAGAATCTGCTATGTTTTATTGAGTTGGTTGAGTAGAATTCATAGTGATTAATTTTATTTAGATATTTTTATTTTACAATATACTAGCATTAAAATTTAATATAGTTTTTATTAATTCACAAATTGTTTAAAATCATTTCAATACAAAATCTGTTATGGATCTAAAACTAGAATCGTGCTGGAATCAATCTTTTAGTTGGAACCGAACTTTTTGTCCGGTACTAAAAATGCGATAAAATGGCTTGTTATATATAATGATTTTGTCATTAGAATACTTGTACAAATTGTAACAATCTATATCATTTAAAAAAGTGTCAATAACATCTTCCATCACAAATGCTTTTACTTTTAACTTTATAGAGGCCTTTCTTAATTTGGCCAAAAGCTTCGTGAGCAATGACATGGGCATAGATTGCTGTACAGAGAAAGCCTATGATTGAGTAGAGTAGGATTTTCTGACTATGTGCCCTTCGGTCCTTGGTTTTGATCCTAATTAAATTATTTTATTAGTACAGATGAAATTAATTCCGTTCATATAAACACCCTTGCGTTTTATCTTTTATGGTTTTCGTATTATTATATTGCATGGAGTTGTCTAGAATTAGCATTCTTCATGAACCTTGGTTTTGGAGTCAAGCAGAGTACTTGTCGGACACAGAAATGAGGTGAATAGTGTCGGCTGAGATCTGAGGTGGACGAAAAGACAGGCAAGACAGTTATGGGATTATGCTTCAGAATTTCAGTAGTGTGCTGTGGGCAAGTGTAGGAGAATAATTCTATGAGGATTTGGAATCTTATACACGGCATGGTCTCTGTTAGGAGAGTGTAAGATTTTTATGTTATATTACAATTATTAGTATACGTTCGTGTGTATCCATTGGTCGCTGCTGTTCATTTTATTTATTTTCACATTTCTACTAAAGGCAATTTATTACACTGGCGTACAATACTGAAATGTATTATAAAAATGGTGTTCCAAATAAACTGTCACAACTAAACTAACAAAAGATAGAACCCGGGAGAGTGCGATAAAATCAAAAAAAGGACGTCAACCATTCTTAGATACAATATCACCTATCTCTCAATATAACATAACTGGATGTATTAGTCTTCTGTATCTTGGAGATTCTCTTCAGGATATCTGCAAAAGCCTTCTTATCCTGCACATACCAAAGAAACACAGATGCCAAATTCAACCTTTGCAGAGCAAAACAAAACAAAACAAAACAAACTCCTTAAAAGCCATACATCTTCCTTAGGTGGTCCCAAAGCTAAGAACAAGGTGTGATATTTCCGATGCATACATACCACAGTTTATATATCAATATGGTAGAACTAGGGATTCATTAACTCAAATTACCATAAAATATTGTTACTGTTAGATCCCTTGTTTGAATTTGCACTAGCCAGTCAAATTCGTTCTAAATAGTATTAAATGTTAGCTCTACAGAATTGTGAGATGTAGCACAATTTGCCAGAACCCAAGAATCAAGTTTTATTCTTTTACACAGATTTAGCTAAAAGGCTTCTATTAAGATCATAAAACACGTTGGGAAGCCAGCATATATAGACATGGGTTATAAGAATCACTAAGCAAAAAAATGCAGCTCAATAAAGGAAAAGCAAATCTTTCGGTAGAGCTTACCTCTGGACATCTTAGCCTTGCTCTAAATTTAGCAACAAGATCCTGTGTAGTCAATGGAGTCTTCTGCATCAAAACAGCCCTGATTTCTTCCTCACTCACAGGTCCAGAAGCTATGGGGGAAGAAACACCTTTAGATGATGGTACACCTTTTGCAGGAGTATTATTTTTGGATGCAGACCCGTTTTCATCTTTGATAGTTGATTTTGGTTCCTGATCAATGGATGGGAAAGGAAATTTAGTGCTTTCAAATGGGATGAGAAATTTCAATAACACTTATAAGGAAAACCTTTTGGGTGAGCTTTCAAATTTAGTGCTCTAATACTTGAAAGTTAAGATCTTTTTGAAGGTGCTCCAATACAATAAGCAAAAGATAGATTGTTTTAGGAAACATCAATATGAAAGTGCTTCATAGCTAAATAGAGTGCAGGAATGAACGATTGAGTGACAAATAAAGGTTGAATAAATAAATAGGATGAGTTCGGATAAGTTCACAAGGGTTCTTTCAAAATCCTTTTCACATGATTTTATATTTTATTTCATAAGAATCGCTGAAGAAGTAAAAACATGAATCATTGAACCGTATCGGTGATAAAATATACATATATTCATTCATGTATCATAAGATACGAAGTCATTTAAGATTCATCTTGAGATATGAATCAGTCGATAGCCGACAATGTATCGAATCGTGAACCATAAGATTCTGATAACTATTAAGGCCCCGTTTGGGGTGGTTGTGAATTGTTAGTTTTTTGGTTTTCTAAGTTCATTTTAAAAATAAAACCTACTTGGCAAAAAAGGGGGTTAAAATGGTTTTATACTTGGCATAAAAGGGGTTAAAATGGTTTTAAAATGAATTTGAAAACCATTTAACCTTTCTTATCAAAAAAGGCTTTTATTTGAGTTTGACTTTAAGCTTTGAGAAGCCTCTACGTTATCAATAATTATTTATATAAAAAAATTAAAGTGGCAACTATTTTTTTAAAACTGAAAACCAAAATAAACTAAAAATAAAAACTGGTTTTGGTTTCTATAAATTAGAAAACCTTTTTATCTGTGGATCAAAACTAAATCAATATTACAATTGGCATTTGTAATCAAGTGAGTTTGGAGAAGTAATGACGTACATTTTCTATTTTGACCTTCTTTGGTGGTGCACCATTAACGGCTTTCGTTTCCTCATTTAATTTTCTCTTCCCCTTTGAAGGCTTTGAGGTGGATAAAGTTCCCCGAGCAGTTCCCGTTACTGCAGGTTTTGAAGGGCTATTGTCAGCGGGTTCTTCCTTCGGTGCATCCTTTGGCTTTGAAGTAATAACAGGAGGAACGCCAGCCTCATCATCCACCTAGACAACCCAACTGACCCGTTAATGGAGGAAAAATACTCAAATAAAATCTAGGCTATTGGTTTGAATAAGCCATTCCCTCTTTTAGAAGTCATAGCAAATGAGAAAAGCAACCTGCTCCTTACAAAAGGAATTGCACTCACTCCAGTTAGCACTAACTTATATTTATCATGCACTTTCACGATACAAGAGGCCCAAGGAAAACTTAAAACTAGATCTAACAAAAAAATTTAACACGGAGAGTTAAGAAAAAAGTAACAAGCTTAACCCATACATCATCATCGTCATCATCATCTTCACTGTCAGATTCATTTAGACCACTAGTTCGTAGGAGCTTCTTCAGCTCTTTCCCAGATTTACTCAGACCTCCCCCTTCTTCATTATCTTCATCTTCATCCTCGTCATCCTAAAATTATATTAAAAAAGGTAGTTCAAGAAGGTATGTAGCAAAAACCAAATTTGAATATTTATATTCCACTCCTTCTATAAATTTGTAAGTTCGATAAGCTAAATGCCATCAAGGAAAACCATCAGGGTTGCTTTCTAAAACTGCATGAGTAAATAATTAAATTAAAAATAAAAAGAGTAGAACATCATAAATACCAAATAAGGGTATCACAAAATGATTGAATGGATAAAATAGCATGCATCCATGTAAATAAGGACCCAAGGAATCCATTAAATGAGAACACATAAAAACCTGAAAACAATACCTACTTTAGTAAGGCCCTAATATTCTAAAAATAAGCTGTGCTCTGTGAAGGTACTATTCTAGAGGAAATTCCTAAAAAAGTGGTTGTTTGAATAATTAGTTGACAAAAATTATTTCCTCATTTTGTGCCAACTTTCTTTTAAACCAGATTCATTGCATCAATGTGAATATAGTCTACAGAGCGTGCCCAAAAAGGGCAAAATGAAGTAGCAACTACATCCAATCAATTTTACACCCATCAATAAATCCATACAACATCCATCTCAAGGCCAATTCTTGAAGTAACAATTATACATAAATGCCATAAAACAACAAAATAGATCGTTGGCAGAACATCTAGCATCTTACCCACAAGTATTTTTGGAACTTGAACTAACCTGCTTGATTTCTGGAGGTGCAGGAACTTCAGGAGCCAAATCTTCCCTTTCCTCAGGATCGTTGCCAACAGCTTCATCATCATCAGTGAAAATTTCTTCATGCTCCCAATCATCACCTATACATATGCACGAGTATAATCAATAGAAAGAATAAGCATGTATCTTCAAATTTTCCTCGAGAGTTTAAACTCTAAGAACCTAGTAATGCCACAAATTCTTGATCAGTTAAGATTAAATACTTGAACAGAATGGGAACATTCTAGCAAAGGATGCCAATTAGCCAATAAGCTTAAAAAGACGACTCAGACTCAATACTCAGAACAATAAGGCACACCAAAAAATAACCAGTAGACTCACTGGGAACCTGTTTAGATAAACTTCTTCGAAACACTTATAGGAGAATAAAAATAGAAAAAAGTCTTTCCATAAACTAAAATTAGTTTGCATAAATTAAAAATCAACTTTGAAGAAGCAAATATGAGAGTTTCTTCAAATTAACTTATAAAAGAGTTAATTTTACCTTGTGGAGAAGTTAATTTCCTTCAATTAGTATTTTTGGAGAAGTTTAGAACAACCCTAGGTATTGATAAGTTGCATGTAATAGACCCACGTGGAAGATGGAAAGATGGATCGTTTGATGCTTGATTCAGGCCTACTGACCTGCTATATGGAAAGATATTCAAGAAGGAAAAATGCCTCTCACGGCCAGTTAGTTAAGGGATGATGTTTTGTTTGGAGTGTGCAGTTTATAGGACAACGAGAATGCATGAAATTGAGTTTAGATGGGGGAGTACGGTTTTTCTCTGGCAGAGAGAACACTGTTACAGGAACTGAAGCTCTGATGAGGTGATTAAGTAGTGGACTGAGTGTAATTAATTTCCTTTCAATAATAAAATAATTATTTTTCTTTCGGTTTCTTATCAGCGAGTGTTCACTGGTTGCATCTAGCCACACAATCCAGCTCCATCAAAGGCAAAATACACAAAAGTCCAAACCTAAACAATATGAAGTCTCAACTCCCCAGTTTGATTCATTTAGAGAATTTGTTTGATTTTGCAATTTAACACTAGGCATACACACCTCCAAAACAATGAAACAATCAAGAAACGGAGAATGATGTACATTATAGACTTCATTTAAAAAGAGGCATAGTTTATAATATAATTGCATCCTATCATATCTAATATCTTACTTTATATATCTCTAACCTCAATAGAGGCATATACCCATTCAGATGAATCATGGCATGGAATTTCACAGCATCGAGATCATCATTGCATAACACCAGCATTAAAATAAGAGTGGTGATACTTTAACACTACTGTTCAGTTTATACAACCATATTACAACTATATATATTATTTTATTAAAAAAATCAGTTGTTAAATAGTGCATTGAATGAATAATAGTGTCAAGATAATTTTCCTTAAAATAATAACCATAAGCCATTTTTATCAGAAAATAGAAAGTACAAACAAGACAGTTTACCTACCCTTTTCGATATCATCATCATCCAGATCAAGATCTCCTCCCCTTGGACCTTCTTCATCATCATCACCACCCTTTTTATTTAGTCCAAGTCTACTCCTCCTTGCTACCTCCTCGTCTTCATCCTCTTCACCTTTATCTGATACATGACCTTCACCATCTTCGTCAGTTTTCTTACGGCTTTTCCCTCCTCCACCCACATTGCTCTCCTTCTCATCAAACCTTCCACGTTCACCAAATGCAGCTGGCCCATTATTTGCTGCTTTCATCATCCATCTTTCATATCCATCAGCAGTTTTCTTCCTGTTCTTCATTTTCTCTTCTGCTTCCTCCAATGTTAATTGTTTATATTGTGCAACCTTGTTAAAGTTGTACCTAAATTTAAAAAATATAAAGAATAAAGAGCGTACAATATCACCTATTTGTGTACTGTCTTTGACAAGCAAAATTCTCAGACTTAGCCCAACCCTTGGGTGATATAGGTATCCCTCGCTTTAGGTCTCAAACATATATCCTTAATTACCAAAAATATTTTCTAAGAAGAATTGAAAAAATAGAAATCGCTTGATAAATGATATTAACGTGTTAAGACTAACTAAATATTTATCCAAAAAGGCCCCTCATCCTATTGCAATGCCTGACTTCCTTCAGGATCGATGATTGCCCCCACCCATTAGGAGTGGCAAAACAGCCCAGCCCAGCCATTTAGGCTCACCCTGGCTTTGGCCCTACCAAAAGAAATTGAACCAGACTGTTCCACCATAGTTAGAACAGGCTAGAAGCCTTGGTCTGCCCCATCAAACAGCGGGTTGGCCTGCTGGCTTACCAAATTTATTTTATTTATTTATTTATCAATATGTTAAAAACACATTTAATCATGTTTCGTTGATAGGGTTAAAAAAAAAATTAGTTTTAAGGGATTAATTGGAATAATTGAGAGGGTTAGTACTTTTACATGTTAAATTATTACTCAATTACAACCAACAATTGAAACTTTAATTTGTAAGTGTTCATGATTTACATTATAATCCTATTGCATATGTGCATCCTTCGAACAACATAACACAAAAATTGTAATTCTTTAAGCTATTGTATTTTTCATTTTAATTTTAATAAATCAAGGTTAATATTTTTTACATCGATTATAAAGAATTTTAAAAAAGGGTAACAACCGAAAACACCTCCCTGCACACTGAATTGTTGGTGGGCCAGACCAGTTGCCACCCTTCTCCCCACAAACGAACACAAGACCTTTTGACATATTTTGGCCTCACTCAACTTCCTAGGAAACATCTTAGGAGGTAACGTATCCGAAATTGCTCAAAGTCAACTACCAAAAAGTAGATAAAACTTGTTGGCATAGGTACAATATAATTAATTTTTTAAGCCATCTTCAGTTGTACAATCTCATACTTTCTCCATAGATACCTCTCATTTTTGTGTATTCAATTAATCCGTGTGTTCCTCCTGCCAAAAGTCGCTACTGTCCATTACTTGCCTCTTTTGCACCAACAATCACTCCCCACTCTCGTCAATGCTTGGGATGTTACACCCAGTATCCCCAGACACTTAGAAATAGATATGTAAAACATGGAACCCCTCATACCTAGAAATGGACATCTAGAATGTAGAGAGATACAGGTAATTCAATGACAAATCTAGTATAGGCTTTTATATTATCTTAGAATTTGGCTTAGAGCCTAAATCAATCCATGTCAGTTTTTGTGGTGAAGATTTTAACACTTACATTGGTCATACTCTAATCTATGCAAGATCTCTACAACATCATTCCCTCTACTGTTTTAATGTCTTCATACGTACCCCCACCACACATTTATGTTTCTTTCTTTTCCTTTTTTCACCTTCAACTTGGTAAAATGTTTACTCCTTGCTACTGAGGGAATCAAAACTGCCACTGATATTTACTGAGGAAAGAAATTAAAATTTTGTCAATTTATCTAAGTTAAAAAGCCTGCCCTTTTCTGGGTTTGATTACCCGTTTGCAAGAGTGACGATATTATAATCTTTTACCTCTTCGCCCTTTTCAAAAGGGAGAATGATTTTAAAAAAATAATTGTCTTCTGTAGTTAAATAAATATCCAATACAACATTTTCGTTAGCTTGGAAAGACCACATAATAAACTTCGCTTTAAGCCGAAATAAACATTGGAACATCCCTATTACAGAAAAACAAAATTCTCATCTTTAACACAACCAACATACCAAGAACCAGCAGGAATGGCAACAAACTCCTTTCTTTCCATCATGAGCAGGTAATACGTAGCTGACTGTGCACCTTCGAGATGACCCTGGAATTGAGACTGACCAGTTTCGTCCTCCAAGAGCCATGGTTTGTTCTTGTACTTCTCCTGTGTAGTGCAACAAGAAGTTTATTCAGGAAATAAAAATACAATGATCCATCACAATTCAATAACAATCATGCATTACCCAATATCCACCACATGACTAACATGTTCACTACATTCCGTGGGAATATCTTAGCCATTATAAAATATGGAACTCAAGCACTACTTTCAGACATACTCAATGATAAACAGTCACGATGAAAAATATAAAAGTGGAATCAGTAATTGCATATTGGCTGATAGGTTCGATACCCGCAAAGCATCGGTAACTTGGCGGCTCTGTAATCCCTCCTTCTGCAAGAACCACTTGTTTTCAGCACTTTTCTTCTTCGAAAAGTCAGGCAAACCAGATACAAATCTCCCAATGAAGTAATGTTTGTCACTGCCAGAGCTAGCGCGAACGCTATATTCCTGTCACAAAAAAATAAAATAAAAATCACGTTAATCCCTCGTTTCCAAAAACAAGAATGAGGTACCCTAGTTCTAACTAATCGGATTCACAACTTAAATCACATCACTGGAATGAACTGAAAATTATAATGTCATCCATTAAATTCATTTCCGATTCAGAAAAAGAAAACAAGAACAGGTAATCAGCGGAAAGATAAAAGAAATGAAAACGGGAACAGAGATCGAACTCGAATCAAGCGAGTAACGGTGACGCCACAGTCAAAGCATTTGGCCTTGTTCTCCGCCATGGTCTTGCCACAGGTCAAACACAGAGTCATGTGCTTGCAATTGCTTCCATAAAGATCGGTGGTTGAACCACAACCGCCACATGTCGGCTTCAACAGCAGGTCAATCGACATCTTCTGCGTTTCAACACCAATACGAAAAACTAACAGTGTCTAGGGTTTAACACTCTGGTTCAGTACCAAATTTTGGCGCGCGGGATTCTACATTTCAACTCGGATTCCGTTGACTATTAGTAGTTGACCATGTTTCACATTCTGCGGATCCTGGTCCTTTGCTTCATTCATCTCCACGGCGTATCGAAGCGACCTAATTGGGTGGACTCATCGATTCGGGCTGGGCTTATCCGGTTTAAAATCTTTTCTGCAATCGGGTCGAATCATATTTAGTTTTTTATTTTTATTTTTTTTCACCTCCATTCATTTCGAAAAGAGCTTTTCTAAAAAGGAACTTTCTGCAATTTATTTTTTATGTTCAGAAATATTATTCCAAAATAAATGTGATATACCCAAAAAAAAAACTAAAAAATTTTGTAAATTAATATTCAGTTTCAAAATGGACTATCCTAAATTAAAAAAATATAATATGAAAAGCCAAATTTTTTTACGGATAATTAAAATTTATAACTTTATTTATTTTTCGTTATCCAATTTCATGATATTTTAGAGAATGCAAATCAAATGACTACGTCCCGTCAATTATAGACAAAGATAAATCTTAATTGAAAAATATAAGATTTTAGACACTTAACAGAACAAAAATCTTTAATGATAATTTAATTAAAAATATTTCAATTTATTAAAGATTTAAAACTCGATTAAATTATTTTTAAATAACTGAATTTGTTTTTTTTTTTTGTTTTATCCTTTGTAACGCTCTCCATGACTACCTTCTTTATTACAAATCTATCAAAGGATTAGGATTCATACAAAGCATTGTCAAAACTCTATTTTGATTGATCAAAGTAATCACAGTGGGAGACTTATGAGTAATCTCAATCTCTAACCTTATTTTTGGATAAATTTTAACTTTTAAATTCATTTCATTTTAAATTATTTTATTTTTCAGACGTTGTTTGGACAAAATAATTTAAATTTTCTTATTTAAATAAAATGTTCAGTTATCACTGAATTTAAAAACTATTTAAATATCAAAAAATTTCTAAAAATTCAAAAAATATTAACATTGATAATATTTTTGAGGTTAAGTTTTTGAAATGGTCACACTCTTCCTAACGTTTATTGTCTAAAATATTAACGAAACACGTTAAAATTGGAAGAACATGATAAGACAATGGGACACAAACAAATTGAGAAAAATGCTCCTTATTAGCTTCGTAGTTACAGAGAGCTGAGACTGAAAATAAAAAGAGCATAATTGTGCAAGCAAAGAGTTGACAAAATTATCCGCCAAAAAGAATATGAATTTCTTCCTCCAAACTAAATCCTTTGGTTATTGCTAAAGTTACTGGTTTTAAGCAGGATTAGAGATAAATAAACAATGAAGAAAGAAACAAGTAAACACTGAAGGCGAATTCAGCTCAAATAACAACGACTATGGATTAAGCATCACTCGTGGAAGAGGTGAGTTGACTCCTAAAGCCAATCCTTCCTAATATCAAAAGTGTAGTTGATCTCCAAATACAACTTGTTATCGTCATCAACAAACTGAAAAAATGTCACACAAAATACAAGGTCAATTAATGCATAATCAAACTATATGAAACTGTAACTAAAGATGAACAGTAAAATGGTTTTTAAAGTTAAAATGTCTCAGTTTGTACAACTTTGAGGACTAAATTGAAATGTGTTCCCTGAATTTGAATTTGTAATCAGTAGTGAGTGATTAAATGAGAACACATGAAATCTGGCAACAATTTATGAGAGCATTTATTGATGAGATGATTGATGGCAAAGAGATTAATTTGAGCTCACTCCATTTCCAAAACAAGTCACAACATAAGTTCTGACAGTTGTACACAGACAAGAATTTAGGATAGGCTAAGTTTTGGTTATTTAATGCACTGGTACTGGATCTCGTGACCAATGCAGGCTTGTATCATGAAGTCATGAAAAAGCAATTTTGAAACCCTCTTTACCAAACAATTTGTAGAACTATTAACCTCGTGTTTAGTGCTAAGGAAGCATTAAATACATTACCTTGGATCTAGCTGAATATGTTCCTCTAGCAAAGAGCCCTGATGGTGTTGTCTCTTCTGGCATCTCATGTGTGTAAGGTTCTGCTTGAGGGCTGAATGTTCCAATCATCTCTTTAGTGCTGTCAACTGTAATTAGATAATGGTTCATACTTTAACCACCTTACAATTTTTTTCAGATGAACTTTTGAAGGAAAAAAGTGATATTTTAAAGGATGAAACTAAGGATTTATTCAAACTGAAGCATTTGGTTTGGCATGATTTGAGGGAAACAACTTACCCTTGAGGCCGGTTTTCCATACAGTGTTGGTGTATTTGAGACCTGAAACAATGTTGTGGCTGACCTGGAAAGTGAACATCAGACTGTAACGGCTTCCTTCTTTCAGAGTGAACCATAAACCTTCAGGATTTCCTGACTCTGGTATGGGAAGAACAATGTCTTCTCTACCAGCTGCCTTGATTGCAAGGCTCAGGATCTTCACTTCTGGCTCCAGAGATTCTTGATCACATTCATAAAAACATGTCAAGAGTTAAGTCTATAACTCGTTAATAAAATTTTATAGCCTATGGAAGAAACAAAACATGGAACACTAGGCTTTAACTAGAAACTGATAAACAAAATGTTACACCACTTAACAGTAAAGAACCCATTTCAAATTTTTAGTAACAACTGAAATGAATTATTCATGTGTCTAAAGATGCCACGGATTCTTCATTTGTCTCTATCAATTAACCGCAAAACATACATACACGAATTGTTCACATTTATTACATTGTCTGAGATAATCATATGGTTATGATCCTGATCAGTTTTTACATTAACATGAATAAATTTTTTGCATCACTTTGTCTAAGATTCCATCATATATGACATAGATATTAAAACCATGTAACAATAATTTCTGAATACTCAACACATGTTTTGTCTCAAGATAATGTAGACAAAACAGAAAGAAAGTGAACAATGTTTAACTTTAAAGGGTAGCAAATGAACAAGTAATTACCACCGACAGAGTTAATGTCAACACTGCCAAGAAGCTGTTCCTTCCACCTCCTCAAGCTCTCGTCATCCTAAGATCTCAAGCAGAAAACACAGCACACGCATAAATGATATCAATAAGGAAAATTTTACGTAACGAAAATCTTTATTTTCACAAAAAAAACTGAAAGAATCATAATGAGCCTCTCAGAATTGCATGTGAGTTGTATCCAGGGAATAAAGAAAAGCATAGATCTTTGAGAGAACCTTATCCTTTTCGAGCTGCTCTTTCAAAGTGCACTGGGGACCCAAGTCAATCTTCCTCTCGACATCCTCTTCTTCATCCTCGGTGACAGCAATGGAACTTTCACTCATGTGTCTGCTGAGACTGGTCCCTCGTTCATCGCCACTTTCCTCGGCATGAACGTCTGCTGCACCCTCCTTGCCTTTGTCATCAAAACCCATGCTTTTGCCAAAGGAAACCACCCCAATGGCCAAAGGCACAACGGTGGCGAAACCCAGATGGCAGCTTCACAAGAACCACCACCTAGCTATAGGTAGCTAGAGACAGGATCAGAGAGAATTGAACTCCGCTCCAACGTGCAAAAGGGTTGTGTTAAGATAAAGAGAGAGAGAGGATTGAAGTGCGTTGAAGAAGAAAGGGTTGATTGAAAAAAAGAGTGTTGCAGGAAGAAGGCAAAGAAGAAGAGAGGTGAAGAATGAAAAGAGAGAAGGAAATGGTCGTGTGGTGATCCGCAATTCACAAATATTCAACGACAAAAATGGGAGAGACTTCTCCTCCTCCTCTTCATCATCATCATCATGGTCGTGAAGGTCACTCTTCTAGCACTACCTCAAAATAATTATTTTTATTTTTAAATGTCACTGAAACCCAAGATAGTAACCAACCAAGCATGTATAAAACAAACCAAAAATAAGATTGGCCTAAAAAGATTGAATGAGTTTTGGTTATAGTTTTAGCTGGGTGGCCAACTAAACAGGGAGTTTGACTCCTTCACTCCTTTTTATGGTAACACATTTTATCAACAACAACTTTCAAACCTCACAATATATCATATAGGCTGGTCACCTAAATTTTTTAAAAAGGCAACTCATAATAATAATAATAATAATATATTGTTTTATATTATATTATGTTTGAGATGGAAACAACTCTAAAAAAAAGAACAAAATATTACGTTAGTTAGACAAAATTGCAACTCTCAATGGTTAATGGTTAATGGTTATGATGTTCAAAATTGAACATGGGGATAAAATTGATACAAATGAGAATTGAATTACTCATTTAATATAAAAATAAGTATAACAATGTGTTGTGTCTCAAGTTTCTAAACCTTCACTTTTAGTAAGCAATGTTGTTATATGTTGAAGGAAAAAAAAAAAAAAAAAAAAAAAACAGGCTTAGAGAAAGGGCAAAACAATCCCTGTATAGTGCTTTGATTATTAGAAAATTAGAAAATTTGACGATAGGTGTTCCACAAAGTTCACAAGCAACTCACACACATTAATAGACCACTCTATTTTTTAAAAAATTAGAAAGCATGATACTATAATAAAAATTTAATAACAAACATATGATCAATTTGTTTATTTTTTAGTTCATTTTTAAAAATATTTATTATACAATGTTTTATATCATCTACATGGAAGAAACGTTGAAATAGAAAATTATACCAATATAATTAAAATATGGTTGGCTTTTGGAACTTAAGAAAAATAAAGTCTTTGTATTTCTCCCACCAAATTGTATATTTAGACAGAAATTAAAAGCTAATTAAAAAACATATTTGATCTACCATCACTAGTAAAAAAATAGGCTTTAACGTCTTCTTTTTATGACGGTTAAAGAGGTAAACGATGTAGTCAGAAACGCGGTGGCATTTTTGTAAATAAATTAACAATCCCATGTCGGTTGGAACAAACAACCGTCATTGACCTATTTATAAAAAAGAAAAATTCAAATTTTTAAAAGTTATAGGAGGCGCGTGAATCCCACGTCAGTTAAGAGGTCATCACTGACGTGGGATTGTTGTCCACTACGTCGGCTAAGGCCTCATAACCGACGTGGTGTATACTGTATGACAAATTGGGGAAAATTGGGGAAAATAGGTGAAATTAAGGCACACACCACGTCGGTTCTGGGCTTTGTAACCGACGTGGTGTGTTAACAGTATTTTTTTTTTAAATTTCAGGGCATGCACCACGTCGGTTGGGAGTCCAGAACCGACGTGGTGCTTCTATTTTATTTCAAACGCACCTTTTTTTCTTCACTTTTCTTCTTCTCTGCTGCGCGCGTATTCTTACCAACACTGTTCCGGCGTCTTCTCCTGCACTTTTCGACCTCCATTTGCACCTCATTCTATCCATTTTGCTTCCTCTTGTTCGCATTTTTGAGAGTTCCGATTTGAACGGTTCTATTTTCGATTTCAAGTCCGTTCGTGCTTCGTTTGGTTTGAAGTTGTGCGCCATTCTTTCTCTTCCATTTTCTTTTGCTTTTACTGATATTGTTATTGTATTGAGCATTTGTTTGTGCTTTGTGGTTTTGGTAGGGTTCGTTTGGCGGATTTGGATTTGTTTGTGTTGTTGGTTTTGGTGTCACCATTGTGGGTTCAGTTTTGGCATCACCACTACGCTACAAGAGGTGTGTTTTTATTTTCTTTAAAATGGAAAAACAATATGTGTTGAATGTTTATCTATATCATTAGAATGCTTGTTCAAATTAGAATGTTTTGGGAGAATGTTTGATGTATGTTTTTGGAGAATGTTTAACTATATGTTGAATGTTTGATCTATGTT
>Ga0209489_104933_pt1 | contig 23908 bp, 13 predicted proteins | sample SiratrowhiteBW_FD_187527 | JGI IMG/M metagenome (GOLD analysis project Ga0209489, IMG submission 187527) | Root nodule microbial communities of legume samples collected from California, USA - Siratro white BW (SPAdes) (version 2) | ecosystem: Host-associated > Plants > Roots > Nodule | place...
ATATATATATATATATATATATATATATATATATATATATATATATATATATATATTAGCATAGCATGAAATATTTATATTAAAACGAAAATATTACACTAAATTTTAAATTAAAATATAATGAATTAAGAGTTAATAGAGTTAGTATAATTAATCATGGTAGTCCTTCCCACTTCCCATTTATATATAAAAGTCTCAAGGACAAGGTAAAATATTATAAAGATTTACATTTATATAAAATAAACATACAAGAATGAAAAAAAGACATATCACAACACACAATTGTATAACTTGTTATGTATACCTCAATTAACCAAAAATAGTTTCTCACACAAGTAAATTTGCAAGCACATAAAAAAAAAATCACGAAGAATTCACTTTGTTATAACTCACATGCACCTTAACACAAAGCACAAATTTTTATATATAGCGCAACATCTTATTCATATAGAAAATTTCCATTACGCATGAAAGATATATATTTGTCAACATTTACACACATTAGTATCACTTGTAAAAATCACCACTTTGTCTCAAGTTTGGGATCTTATGTTTTATTGGTTCCAATCATTCCTTTATGATCTTTGGTGGTTGTAAAAATAATATCTAAAAGTTATATTAATCTTAGGTTTTTGTCTTGTTCGAAAGTTAATACAATTATCTAAAAAGTTTGTATGATTTCAATATCTAATTTCATAGTTTACTGTGTCTAAAATAAAGAAAAATATATATTTTTCTTTAATTTGGCAACTTAACATTTACTCATTAAAATAACCATATTTTAAGTCTTCGATATTATTTTTGAGTGAAACTAATGTCATTATTTAGCTAACATTTGTTACAATTTATATGAGCACTTTTCTTAATATTTTTAAAAATATAACTTTAAAACGAGGTCATAATTTCTAAGAGTGAAACGCACTTTTATGACTTTGTGGGTGAAGTTATATTCCTATGTGAACCTTTTATACAATCTATCTTCTAGTATTCCTTTTACCCATTGGTAAATACAATTTCACCTTTGTAAGAAAATCTCTTATTCAATTTTTACACTATTGTGTTTCTTAGATCATTGTGGCACAATCACACCCTTATGGACACGGTAAAAATTATAATTACAATTTTTTAACTCTATTTTCAATATAAGATAATTCTCACATATACTATAAATTCAAATTCCCAAAATCAAATTTCTTAAAATCTTTCAAAGACAATAATTAACATAAATAAAACAATTTGTACATCACTTTTTAAAGCTAAATAATTTTAATCAAACTCTCAACTATAATACGTCAATTAGAACCTAGAACCTCTCTAACTAGTACAATTTGAATCAAATTATTATGGATCAATAATTAGATACAACATGTTTATCGAGAAATGACTCTCAAATTATATGTATGATTTACATAAATAAAATTTTAAAAACCACAAATTCATAATAAATAAATAAATAAATAACTAAATCAAAATCAATTTATATCATGAGTCCTTCTTTTGCAGGCTTACAGAATTAAATTAAAAAAATTTATACGCAATTCTTTTAAAGCTTTAGATGCTCATAAGCCTTAAAGCACATATAACGAGGTCCATAATTGTCTCTCTACTCACAATTTTTATAAATATCCATATTTGAAATATTATTCACTCGCCATCTTATCTCAAATGTTGATACACAATATTTTGAGAAGTAAATTACTAATTCAATAGTGACTCTCGGTAGTTGTAATTTCACGTTAGGTTTCCCTCATAAAAAAAATTAAACAATTTAAAGACGTAACCCTATTTATATACAAATTAATAACTTGGACTAGGCTTTTAAAGACAAGCTCAATCACACCTAACTTTTTTTTTCTTTCTCTAACATTACAACTTCATTTTATTCTCTAAGCTTAATTAAATAACTAAATTAAGACAAATAAATAACTATATTATATTATTTCCATTTAAAAAAAAAAAGCAAAACGCTGCAAAAGAAATACATCTAATTTCATTTTAACTAAGTTTTAATGGTAAATCAGGTTGAAAAGATGAGTTAAAATAAAATTAGTATAGAATATTTGATGAGAGAAAAAAAAGAAATAAATTTGATAAATGATGAAATTGTATTATTATTATTATTATTATTATTATTATTATTATTATTATTATTATTTACCTATCTTTACATATCTTTCTATCCCTTGTCAATATTTTTCTTCAATCAAACACCTTTAGTTTTCATTTTATTTTTCTTCCATTTTGGTCAATCAACTAATTTTGACGTAGCACACTTTTCTCTTGCATCTGAAATAAGCTAAGTGATCCACATACACAATAATATATATATATATATATGGAATAATGTGTAGGTGAAAAGCAAGAACAAAAGGGCAGAAATAAGATAGGAGCAGCAGAAGGATTGTGTGTATCTTAGGAGAGAACCATATCCTCCTAGGCAATGCTAATGCCACTTACTTTTCACAAAGTAACTCTGCAAAATCCCATGAAAACAACCCTTTCCATTCGTACCAATTCAACTTACTTTTTTTTTTTTCTAATTATATGAACATATCTTTGTTTACCACAACAACTCAGTGTCCTTCCACCTTTTCCTGCTCTCCAAGATCAACCGTTTAATCTTCCACTTCTTACTGCCCACACAACATTAATTGTTGCCACCAAATTTTTATTTCGTACGTTAAAATTTCCTCACCATGCCCTTCATGTTTTCTGTTCTTGGACATGCTTGGCTGGTAAAGTTAAGTGTCTTACGGACTAGTACAAAAGAAACACTTTTAACCTCATAATTTCATATCCACCACTTCTTCATTTTAATGTGAAACCGTGTTATTGTAATCTTGTGATTATTAATATTTCACACTAGTTGTTTCTTTTATATATATATTCCAAACTTTGTCAATCATAATTATGAGCTCTTATCTAGTGTTGTTTTATGAGATTGTTCCCTATCCACATAGTCATATATCAATAATTATAATGACATGACAACCCATAAATAATTAAGGTAAGCTACCTGAAAAAAGAAATAAATTATATCACCTTAAAAATAATTATGAAAGAAAACATATAATGATGATTATGTAAAGTATTTTATACATATTGATTGTTTACTAAAGGATCAAAGAGTTATACAAACAATTATATAATTAGATAATATGTATTGTCTGTGAACATGTTGTATTAACACATGATCTATCTTTCATTATATTCTTAATTATTGAATTGTTCAAGATTTCAATTGGTAACACATATGTTACAACAACCCCTAATACATTCTTCAGTTTTGAATAGATAGTAAGAATTTTTTTCATACTCTGATATCTTCATGTTCATAAAACTTAGATACCTCAGATTTTATAAATCAATATTTTTCGTTATACTCAAACAAGGTTATTCAGTACTCTACAATAATCATTCCTCACATAATTACATCATTAATCCGATATCATACTATTCCCACATGTACATTCCTACGTTCTTGAAATTAGAGTTGTAACAAGTGAAATAAATGATTAAATTATCTTATACCACTTTTAAAACCTTTAAAACTAGTTTAAAAAAGATAAAACTCTCCTTTGATAATAATGGAAAATCAGTAATATCTTTGCATAAGTAACATTCTTTAAATTAAAATTCAATTTCTTTTTATCAAGATATCACTCAAATGAAAATATATATTGTTTGAAAAATATTTCTTCTCAAGCTTTAGCAAAAATTTTCGCAACTAACAAATGTTCTCACATGAACTCTCGCTTAAACAAAATAATTTAAATTTGAAAATAATTTATCTCAGTTCATATATCTCTTAAGCCAGATATATCTTGTTTGATTGATATATGCTTATATTCGTAACTTAGAAAAATCCTTGATATCTATATTATCTTGTTTAATGTCATCCTTTTTCACACATATCCTCTTTTTCGTCAAATATTATTTCTTTCTCATGTAAAGCAATTGAATTACAATATGTTTTCATTTATATTATTTCGTTCCACTTAAAAATAATAATATAAGCTGGAAAAAATATAAAAATTGTTTGAAATTAATTAAAATATAAAAGATCAATTAAAACTTTTGAGATATAGACAAGTAATTAAATAATTCTTTCCCAACCACATGATAATATAATATGGTTTCTATGTTTATGTTTAACACATAAAATTTTAACACAGATCAATTTTGAAGGGATAAAAGAACACAAAGTCTACAAATAGGGTAAAAGTATTAGTACTTTATTGAATTAAAAATTTTATCTCGCTAAACTTAACTTTCTTCAAATTTAAATAATAACTAAAATTCTATATTGAGTTATTAAAACATAAGGTTGAGTTTATCAAAAGAATTTTTGAAGTTTGATATTCAAAAAATTTACTGAGAGACTTAGTTTGAGTCCTAGAAGTGGAAATAAGTAGAATCCAATACACATATTATTTCTAGATAAGGAAAGTTAATATTGACATTCAATCAATAGAATGATTGTTTAAATATGCGAAAAAGTTTTATTGTTGAATTAATAAATATGTCAAGTATATGTGTATCTTTCTATCTAAGGATGAGAATAATGCAAAGTGTATAAATTAATATATATTATAGAAATTGAGGATTTGAAAACATTTCAACATAGTATGGACTTGAAACTTATAGTTAGTATTCTTTATTATTAATGAATTTTGTTCTTTATTCACTTAAGTAGTAGCATATCACTCAACTGACAAGTAATAATTACATGCACTCAAATGACAAGTAATAATTACATGCACTCAAATGATAGAGTGTATAGCTTGAATGCGAGAGAAGTTGAAACAATTCTCCCTCTTTCAAAAGTGATGATGCTTAAGTGACAACATATCGCTTAAGCATGGGTTATGACGATGGTGCATGTTTTCTTTAACATGTGAGACTGTGCAACTATGTGTTGACATTCAAGAGATGATGTGATCACTCAAGCATTGCAAGGATGCCCAAGTGATTAACGGTCAAATGTAAAAAGGGCATTTGGGCAAGGAGAAGATATAATCAATTTGTTTTCAAGAGTATGAGAGTGATCAAGTGAAGAAGTCTTCCACAATTGTTGGAAGTGTGGATGTTCAAACAAGAATAACTTGCTGAAGTGACACCTAACTAATGGTGGTGATAATATTATTGTGTTATGTTAATTATAGTATGTGGGTGTTTGATTAGTACGAGATACATGTTGACATACATATGAGATGCATGTAGATAATTTACTTATAAGATGAATGCACGTATATGACGTATACGGTGATATATGTGTTCTTGATGAGGTTAGTGTGACCCTTGAATGGCAATGTTTAAGTCTAACATGGTATACCCGGCAACTTCCCTATGCTTGTGCTTCGAATCTTCACTCCTTCAATCTGGTCCGCAATTAGATCCGACAACTGTTCGGCCAAACCCCAAAGGGGGAAGGTAACTGCGATTACACTCCAACGCTCAAGTCAGTACCCGATTATCAGAGTTAATTAACATTTTGGCTATTAACTTACATACCTTTGACCTTCGCGATTCACTTATTTATAGGGTTTGATCTTACCTTTACTTACATGTTATGTCAGCTTTTGCAGGTTGAGCTGGCAATTGTTACGTGCACGCCTCAATTAGCTTGTTAACTTTCCAACGGGAGATATTAATCATGGGCGATTAGTAACCGCCCTTATCCGAGTAGTATACTGGAAGTGTTGATCATGGGTGATTAGTGATCGCCCCTGATCGAGTAATACACTTGCCCTCCAAGCTTGAGTGAATTATGAACGAAAAGGGTTGTGTGAGTGGGCGGTTACTTATCGGACCTCAGTCAGATCGTATCATGTGTGTTGCTTGATATTCACCTCGAATGTCTGTTCGGATTCCAGAAATATCTCACATTTCCCCTTGTTTTGTCCTTTTGCAAGGATTTGTGATGTGTTATGCTTAAGAAGCGTGCCCTCTCTGATCAGACGGAGGAAACATGGTGGTGTACTCTTCAGATTCCCTGGGTGAAGAGTTTTTCCTATAAATAAAGGTCTTGGGACCACAATGTTCTTTGTGCACTTCTCATTTCCTCCGATATCCGACAATTTGGGTGTTCCGTAGTGGCTAGGTACAACGCATTAATTTCACGAGGTAAAGATGACATCCTTATCTGGTTTCTCTGAATCTACCGGAAGTGTCTCTTCAAGTGTTAGGGCGGAGTCTAGGGTTTTAGAGGGCTTGCCTAACATATCCGAGGAGGTGTCTGATAGTGGCCAAGGAGAATCGTTTGATTGACCTAATATGGCCGGCATGCTTCCATCAGAGCTTGCTGAAAGTAGCCTGCCTTGCCGCAGTGGATATGAATGGGCGAGTTCTTTGGTAACTGACCGGTTTTCTAGTTATAGGTGGTCATCTATGGTAAACACGTATGTTGTTGCTGTGCCCATGTTCACTTCGGGGAAGACGAGTACAGAGCTATTTGCTGAGCATTGCACTCCGATCGACAACGTTTGTCATGGCCGAGAGGGTCATAGCCATGATTTCTTTTACATTTATCCTTGCATGTTTACAGATATGAATGTTCGTCTTCCCTTCGACGAGTTTACCATGGGTGTTTTGCATACCTTGAATGTGGCGCCCACACAGTTGCATCCTAACTCCTGGGCGTCACTTCAAGCATTCCGACTGCTTACCAAAATGTTCTGTCTTCGTCCCTCTCCCCATGTTTTTCTTTCCTACTATAGTGTTCGCCCAGCCAATCCGGTTAGATGAGTTTCTTTAGTTAGTCAATCACATAACATTCTTTTTACTCCCTTTTCCTCTTCTTATAAATACTTTAAAGATTCTTTTTTCAAAATGGTCATAACACCTGTTGGTAAGCATCATTTTTTTAACGACGAAAACCCCAAATTTTCGTTATATTGGACTCGAGACCCCGTCCACTATCTGTCTTGGCCGAGGTCTCCCACGACCGAGGACAACAAGAAGACGTTTGAAATAATGGACCAGCTTCCTCGGAAACTCAATGTCCGATCCATTCTTAAGTTTTATCTTTCTTCTCACTACTGGGTGGATTTATATGGTATGTGTAATTTATTTACCGTTATGGTCTCGGTTTTTAACTCTGCTGAATGTTCGTATTTAATGACAGGCATAATGGCTCAGAGGGGACCTGCCTTCCTTAATTGCTTATTAAGGAAGCTCGTGAAGTAGTTGTCGTTGAGACCTCGACCTCGGATACCACCCCCTTTCCTGAACAGGCGCCCCCTCCTCCTGAATCTGAGAAGAGAAAACGCAAAGAGAAGAAGGAGAAGGCGAAGGATGATAAAAAGGGGAAAGAAAAGAAAGCTTCCTCTTCTCAACCAACTCCGAAAAGATCTCGGTTGAGCGCTCCTGAAGCCAGCAAAGATGCTGTGGAGACCGACAAGGGCTTGATCGATGCCCTGTTCGCCACAAACTTTACATTTGCTAAGGGCACCAGTGTGTCCCTTTCCTCTGTCGAAAAAAAGGCTCTAGTTGGGAGTTCCACAATAAACTTGGTGAACACCTACTTGGAAATGCAGAGCTGAGCCTTGGTTATTACTAAGGTTGTCAGGGCTCACGTACTGAAAGGTGGTGTGGCCAAACTGACGAAAATTAAAAAGGAGTTTTCGGTCTCTAACAGTTCCCTGAAGGAGGCTAGTGATGCAAACGTTGCACTGGGCGAAGCATTGAGAGCTACTGAGCTTAATTTGAAAAAAGCCAAACAGGAAAGGGATGCCCGGAGGGTTTATTCTGAAGGGATAAAGAAAACCAATGAGAAGCTCTCGGCGGATGTTCGTGAACTTGAGCAGTCTCTTTCTGAAGCAACGTTGGCTCATTATGATGCGGTGTCCGAGAAGGCACAAGTAGAGATTGAACTTAACGAGCTAAAAGACTATATTATTGACTTACACAAAGAGTCTTTTAGCCAAGTCGTTCGTCAGGAGGTATTCATCTATGGCGTGCCAGAGCAAAACGAGATGGATCCGGACAAAGACATCTTCAACGGCCGGCTAGTCCCTATCAAGGAAATTCCTACTGCTGATGAAGATGCCGCTCCTAGTCAGGGTGAGGGCGGAGAGGCTCAAGGGGAGGAGGAGGCGGACGGTGGGAACGGTGGGGAGGCTTAAGAAAACCTGTTGTTATTTTTTAGGATGTGTAATTATTCATTTTTTGTACAATTGTTGTAGGCAACTTAATAGTTTTTATCAATTCAATGCTTGCGGCCATAGTGGCTAAGATTACTTGTAACGTGACTCTTGATTAATGACATTATTTTCCTTTCCTGTTCACTTCTGAAATCTTATATTTATTACTTGTTTTGAAATGGGCGACTCCCTTATCGTTTTTAAGGGTTATTTCTTCCAAACACATTTTTGGTTCTTAATACGTTATGCCAAACTTTATAAGATTAGTAGGAGTCTCATGATGGAACGAGATGTCCCCTTTCTAGGAAGGGCTCATTATGGAATGAAGCGGCTCCCGACACCATTTCGGTGTAGTCATGTAGGAATGACTTGTTTGTTTGCAATATATTGTGGTAAATAACTAAGTTGAGGGTTCACAATGGAGTGAGATGACTCCTTTTTGACATATTTTCGTTGTTGATAACTTTTTTCATTGATAAACTTATTTGGGTCTCGTCAAAACCTTGTTGGTCAAGCGACCTTTTCAAGAAGCGAGGAAAGCATACAAGGAAAGAGTACCCTTTACATTGATTTAGCTAAAATAAAACTTGAGATGCGTGGCGTTCCAAGTTCTCGGAATAGGTTGCCCGGACAGGTGCTCCAGGCGATAAGCTCCTTTGCCAACTACTACCAATATGCGGAAAGGTTCCTCCCAATTAGCCGAGAACTTTCCTTCATTTTTTCGTGCGTCACTACGCATACGCCAAACCAAGTCTCCGGGGCGAAAGCTTCTCGGTTGAACCTTGGTATTGTATCTCCTTGTTGCTCGCATCTTGCTTGCTTCCTCTTGTACTCTTGCACGGTCTCTCAGTTCGCTAATGATATCCAGATTGACTACCAGACTTTCACTATTAAGATTCATATCCTCCATCTGTCGTCGTATGGTAGGTTCTCCAACTTCAACTGGGATCATGGCGTCTGTTCCGTATACCATGTTATACGGTGTTTCTCTAGTGCTAGTTTGCGGTATGCATCTATACGCCCATAGCACTTCTAGTAACTCTTCGGGCTATCTTCCCTTAGCAATTCCCAATCTCTTTTTTAGTTCATTTAAAATGACCTTATTGGCTGCTTCCGCCTGTCCATTGGTCTGGGGGTGTTCTACGAAACTGTTAACATGGCGAATTCCCATTCCTTCATAGAAATCGATAAGTGTTCGATCTATGAATTGTCTACCACTGTCACTGACAATTGTCTGAAGTATGTCATACCTGCAGATAATGTCTTTCCATACAAATCCTTGGACCTTTCGGGCTGTGATGGCCGCTAAGGGCTCGGCTTCAATCCATTTGGTGAAATAGTCCACCCCTACCAAAAGGAAACGACATTGGCCTTTTCCTGGGGGAAAAGGTCCTATGATGTCCATTCCCCACATGGCGAAGGGCCATGGGGGAGTGATGCTGTGCAGCATCTCTGGTCTACCATGCATTAAATTTCCGAACTCTTGACATTTTTCACACTTCTTGACATATTCAGCACAATCCACCTGCATGGTCGGCCAGTAGTATCCGACCCTGAGTACTCTGGCTAACATGTTTCTTCCTCCTGAGTGAAGTTCGCATATTCCTTCATGAAGTTCTTTCATAACATACTGGGCTTGTGTCTCTGTTACACATTTGAGTAACGGTCTTGAATACCCCCTTCTATATAAGTCTGTGACGATCATGGTAAACCGAACACTTTTCGCTTTCATCACCTGTTCTTCTCCCTCCTTACAACCGCCGGTGAGGAGATAACTTCTTATAGGTCCATACCATGATTCTTCCATAGTGACCGTGCAACATTCGGTTTCAATCATACTGACACTAGGTTCCCCTACATACTGCTTAACTATAGATCTATGGTGGCTCTTTTTCTTGATACTAGCCAACTTGGACAGCAAGTCTGCCCGGGCGTTATGCTCCAACTTGATGTGCTCCATTCTTGTCGAAGAGAAACCCCTCAATAACTTCTGTACCTGGTGATAGTACTTAAGAAGTAATGGGTCCTTAACTTGGAATTCTCCTGTAACGTGGCCAACTGTTAGCTGTGAATCACTTCTGCATACGATGTCTGTTGCTCCCATGTCTCGGGCGAGCTCCAACCCAGCTATCAATGCCTCATACTCTGCTTGATTGTTGGAAACTTTAAACCCAAACCTCAAGGATTGTTCGACCAAGAGGTCTCCTGGTCCTTCCAACACTACTCCTGCTCCTCCACCTTTTGCATTAGAAGACCCATCCACGTATAACACCTAGCTAGGTTGGTTTGCTATCGGTTCGTTCCCCATCTCAACTATGAAATCGGCCAATACTTGAGCTTTAATTGGTCCTCTAGCCTCATACTTGATTCCATACTCGGACAACTCTACTGCCCAGCCTACCATTCGCCCTGCAAGATCTGGCTTAGAGAGGATTTTGGCGATTGGGTAGTCGGTCTTAACGACAACTTCGTGGTTTTGAAAATACGCTCTCAATTTTCTTGCTGTCATAACTAAGGCCAGAGCCACCTTTTCGACCATCTGGTATCTTGTTTCTGCATCCTGTAACGTTTTGCTGGCAAAATATACCGGTCTTTGTTCGCTTTGCATTTCTTGAACCAAGGCTGAGCTGACAGTTTCTTTGGAGACCGACAAGTACACTAGGATAGGTTGTCCGAACATTGGCTTTTGAATTATGGGAGGGCGGCTTAGAAAATCTTTAAGTTGATTAAAAGCTTGTGTGCATTGCTCGTCCCAGCGAAATCGAGATGCCTTCTTCAACAGACCGAGTATTGGTTTAACCTTTTCTGCCATTTGTGGCATGAATCGTGATAGTGCTACCACTCTTCCTACCAATCTCTGCACCTCCTTAACATTCCGCGAACTCTGCATTTCCATTATAGCTTTACATTTGTCGGGGTTCGATTCAATTCCCCTTTGAGTTAACATAAATCCTAGAAATTTTCCTCCCTTCACTCCGAATACACACTTTTCTGGGTTCAGCCGCATTCCAACCGCCCCGCAAAGCCTCAAATACTTTTGCCAGATCATGAAGGTGTTGGTCACACGTAGTAGATTTAACCACCATATCATCCACGTACACCTCAATACTGCTTCCTATCAGGTCTTTGAAAATCCTATCCATGAGCCTTTGATATGTGACCCCCGCATTCTTTAATCTGAAAGGCGTTACTTTGTACATGTAATTAGCCTCGTCCGTCATGAAAGCGATTCTGGGGACATCTCGTGGATGCATACTAATTTGGTTATAGCCTGAGAAGGCATCTAGGAAGCTCATAAATTTGTAACCTGCGGCCTCGTCAACTAGGCGGTCAATTCTCGGCATTGGGTAAGCATCCTTAGGACATGTCTTGTTTAGGTCGGTGTAATCCGTGCACATCCTCCATTTTCCGCTCGGCTTTTTAACGAGGACTATATTTGCCAGCCACGTGGTGTACTGCGCTTCCTTGATGAATCCTGCTTGCAACAATTTGTCCGCCTCCTGCCTGGCTGCCAATCTTCTCTCTTCCCCTAACTTTCTCTTCTTCTATGTGACTGGCTTAGCGTCTTTAAATATTGACAACCTATGCATAATCACATTTGGATCCACTCCCGACATATCTGCTGACGTCCAAGCAAACATGGTGGCATTTTGCTGCAACATTTGTATGACACTCTCATTATCATTCTCGGTTAAGGATGTTCCTATCCGAGTAGTTTTCTCCTTTCTCGCCAGTGGTACCAGTCGTGTTTCCTCATGTGGTTCTACCCATACTTCTTCCAACCGGGGATCTAAATCCGTGACTGCCACAACATGATTACGTTTCGATCCTCTTCCCGACCACTCTTCTTCAACCCTGCTGGGAGGCTCTACCTTCAAACTTGCCACGTAACATTCTCTAGTTATTTTCTGGTCCACATGAATAGTAACAATGTCCCCTGCAGAAGATGGAAACTTCATTGCCAAATGAGGCATGAACACTATCGCCTCTAGTGCGTTCAATGACGGTCTTCCAAGAAGAACATTATAAGAAGTCTTGGCATCCACTATGAGATATCGTATCTTAATAGTTTTGGAAAGTGTCATTTCGCCCCCCAACTTGGTATACAAATCCACGTACCCCTTGGTTTCTACTCGTTCCCCCAAGAAGCCAACAATCTGATCTTCAAAAGGTTGGATGTCGCTTTCAGGGATTTTTAGCTTCTTAAAAGTTTTTCAATATAGAATGTCCACAAAGCTTCCCTGATCAACCAACGTCTTCATGACAGCAAAAATTTCAATTTCCACAGTGATAACCATGGGGTCATCTTGCAAAGGATCTAAGCCTTTGAAGTTTGCATCAGTAAACATGATGGGAGGCATCTTCAGGCGAATAGGCCTAGATATGGCATTGACAGATTGTACCACTCTCAAGTGTTTCTTTCGCGCTGTTACCGACAATCCTCCTCCTGCAAATCCTCCTGTTATGACATTTATCACCCCCCTCACGTTTGATCCATGGACCAATGGGGGTGGGGATGGGCGTCGGGGAGCTTTCGCCCTTTCTCCTGCCTTTCTTCTCAGATCTCCTCGCCCTTCCCACCTTCTTTCAGGTGTCCGTTGTCTCTTCCCCGTCCCTTCCTGCGTTCTTTTAACAAATTGCCTCAAATGGCCTGCTTGAATCAACTCCCAATTTTATCTTTTAGCGCAAGGCATTCTTCAGTAGTGTGCCCATAATTCTGGTGATAGCAACAGTGTTTTGAAGTGTCTGCGTTCCGAGGAGTCGCCGCCTTCCTTGGGGTTGGTAACAAATCTGCGCTAAGGGCCTCTTCCAGTATCTGACCCCTATTTGCATTCAGGGGAGTATAATTTGAGTATCTTGGTATCCTAACTTCTTTCAGTCTTGGTGGTAAGGGAGGGAAAGAGTGCTTTTCCCTAATTCGCACTTTATCAGCATAAGGTTCTTCCTTCATTTGCCCACCAAAATCTCTTAACTCTTCCAAACGCATGAATTTAGTCGTCCTGACCCTCATTTCGTTCATGTTGAGGGTCAGCTTCTTACAAAGGCTATCTGCGAATGGTCCTGGTCGCAGGGCTGTGACCATGTGGTGCAGTGCTACCTCCGAATTAAGGTTTCGAATTTGGAGTGTTACCTGGTTAAACCTGTCCATGAAAGTCCGAAGAGATTCACTCCCCTGCCTGATGTTAACAAGGGCGATAGACGTCAAGTGATGAGGTCTGCTTGTGGCAAACTGTGTCGTGAAGAGGTTGACAAGGGTCCTGAAAGAGTCAATTGAGTTCAGAGGGAGCTTTGTGAACCAGCTCAGTGTCATACCCTTCAAGCTATTGGGGAACACTCGGCACATGATCGCTTCACTAGTAGTGAATAAACCAATGTCCGTAGTGTATACATCAATGTGTTCGTCCGGGTTGGTTGAACCGTCGTATCGGTCTATGGTTAGTCCTCTCCATTTGGCAGGTAACTCCACATTTATGATTCCATCGACGAACGGATGACGCCGCTCTTCCAAATTCGAAGTCTCGCCCGTGTGATAGGATACTTCATCCTCTTTTTCTACCATAGTGGTATTTACCTTTGAACGCCCGGAAACTGTCATCACTTTGGTTTTATTCGCTTTTTCGACCAGCAACTTCCTCCTCATTTCCTCATTTTCTTGTTTAAGGGCTAGCAAGTCTTGCTTGTTCTACTGCCATAGTAGGCGAAGGTCGTCCTCATTCTTTTGTCTCATCGCACGTATCTCTTCCTCCCCTTTTTGCTTTATGTTTGCCATTTCCCTTTGTAAAGCCAACAACAATGTCATTGGGTCTACTCCTTCCATTGCTATCCCCGATCGTTGCTCGTTAACCTGACTGCAGGTTGATACCATTCAAACCTTTTATGCCATTTCTTCGGGCCCCACAATGGGCGCCAATTGTTCTTGCTGAGGTTAGTGTGACCCTTGAATGGTCGTGTTTAAGTCTAAGGTGGTATACCCGGCAACTTCCCTATACTTGTGCTTCGAATCTTCACTCCTTCAGTCTGGTCCAGAATTAGATCTGACAACTGTTCGGCCAAACCCCAAAGGGGGAAAGTACCTGCGATTACACTCCGACGCTCATGTCAGTACCTTGTTATCGGAGTTAATTAACATTTTGGCTATTAACTTACATACCTTTGACCTTCGCGATTCACTTATTTATAGGGTTTGATCTTACCTTTACTTACACGTTATGTCAGCTTTTGCAGGCTAAGCTGGCAATGGTTGCGTGCACGCCTCAATTAGCTTGTTAACTTTCCAACGAGAGATATTAATCATGGGCGATTAGTAACCGCCCTTATCCGAGTAGTATACTGGAAGCGTTGATCATGGGCGTTTAGTGATCGCCCCTGACCGAGTAGTACAATATGTATTTTATGTTTCCCTTTATAGAGTGTTGTCCCTTGTGATAGAGCCTTGCAGCGGAAGCAATAAAGCTCACTATTAAGAGAATAATATGGAAGCACCCTAAACCCAACTAATCAACCAAATAAAAGACAATATGAAGTCAGAAATAGAAAATAAATCAACACCAATAATTAGCATGGGAAGAACCTCTCGTATAGATCAAAAAATCCACGAGACGATAAATATTCCACTAATATCAATCAAAGGCGCAGTGAGTCTTATAAAGATAATCACAAAGTATATCAATACAACTCTTCTTAATCCTCAAATAGTCACCAACAATGGCCTAAAATATCAACAACTTGAAATTTAACAAGAAAGAGTTCAAGAATTGTATCACTAGAAAACTCTCTATGTTTACGAATTTTCTATGGACAACTCAAAGCTTTGATTTCAAATCCTACTATCCATAATGCATCACTGTGAGAAAGAGAGCTCTAGTAAAAATTGCAACACAATTGAACAAGATTTCACCATTGAATTTTCGAAACAACCAATAGTGACGATAATAGAAATTTGCTGCGAATAGTAGCACTTCACAAGATTCTGGTGCTTCTATAGACCTCAATGGATAGTTCCACCATTCAAATTGAAAAATTGTGAGTGAGAATTTTACAATAAAAATTTCAGCTCAATTGGACAAGGTTTCAGTGTCAACTCTTCAAAACAATCAAGGTTAGTCGTTGTAAGAAGTAACTGTGAATTTTGTTTGTTTCTCTCTCCATCAAAGTAGTTGCACAATCACTTCTCCATACTCATCTGTACACTCATAAGTTAGTCTATTTTTATTTTTTCTTTCTCTTTTTACCCTGTTAACTCTTCAAAACAAGATTCTAATGCTTCTACAGACCTCAGTGGATAGTTCCACCATTCAAATTGAAAAACTGTGAGTGAGAAATTTTCAAGAAAAATTTCAGCTCAATTGGACAAGGTTTCATTGTCAACTCTTCAAAACAATCGAAGTTGGTCGCTGTAAGAAGTAACTGTGAATTTTGTTTGTTTCTCTCTCAATCAAAGTAGTTGCACAATCACTTCTCCATACTCATGTGCACACTTATAGGTTAGTTTCTTTTTCTTTTTACCCTTATTAGAATGTGGAGATGTATCATATTATGTGTCATGTACAAAAAAAAAAAAAACAATGGATCTGAACCTACAAGTAGAGAGCCAACCCATCACCTTGTGGTTGTATTGCCCTTTATGGGTATGTAGTGAGAATTTTATGATGGTAGTATGGATCCTAAGGGATCATAATATTGAATACTAGAATTCGTTAAGAAAAGAATATTCTCTTATTTCATAAATAATCTAAATCACATATATTAATAATTGGGTTATGAGAGACTAATAAATGTTCTTGCATTGTTGTGATGATGGTATTTCTCCAAAGAACTATCTAGATGCTATGAAACTAATGTTTAAGAAAAAATCAACTTACAATTGATTAAATGTTAGTCTTTAGTAGGATATGCTCAATTTTAATCTTGAATAAAGCATCTAATGTGAAAAATTATACTATTTCATTAAAATATGGTTAAAGATTTTTATATATTTGACTCACAATAATTCACCCGTAATCTATTATGATTAATCAAATTACGATGATGTGTTAATAGTGTAATAGAATTAATATATGTATATTATATATAATGTTTTAAATGTTTTTAAAAAATAAATCACCCATTATATAATCTAATCTAATAATAAATGCTTAATATAACCATGCATATAAATTTAACCTTAATAAAAATAAGAATTCTATTAATATTAGGATTCAATCCTAATCAATTATAAATAGGATTGAAAATGTCTCTACAAGACAGATTTTTTTTTTTTTTACTAGTATTGTGACTACATACAAAGGTTTTCTGAAAAGAAAACAAAATATTATATATACTTTATATTAAATTAATATGTTATAGGAAAACTTTTAGTTTAAAAGGTCAATAGTTAATGTATTTTCATATTTTTCAAAGAGACCCCTTTAGTATATGTGGTCTACAAAAACAATATTTTAGTATCACCACGTTAAGCGGTCGTATATTTAAAATATTGTTTAATTAATTAAAACTGATTATACATTTTAACACTTAAGATGTGGAGATTTGCATCCAAAGTCCATTTTAAGAATATAGACCCATTAATGTCTTATAAGTATTTATGTGACACGTTAATTTCAATTACCTTCTTCCGTTGCAAATCTTAATTTTTATTAATAATTCTGTAAGAATATTATCATTTCGCTTTATATAAATGTTTTGCGACATAATTTTATCCTATGAACTAACATCTAACTATAATTTGGAAAACCATAATTTTATAAAAATAACTTGGAAAACAATAATTGGTATGATTGTGGTACGGACACAAAGGGTAAACGTTGACGTCGAGATGAATGAATGATAATGATTGATTGACGAAAGCAAAACAAAGTTGCCTTATTTGTTACCAACTGATGAGATAAAGACATAATCCATAAATGATATAAAGTGCATATATAAATTGTTTTTTTATTACCAATAATATTTTTAAATCATAACATGTGGGTTTTGTCCATCTTTTACTATTAACACAATAAAAGAAATAAAGTGTAATGCATTTTTTTTATAATAATAATACTAAAATAATTTAATCTTTTAGTTGATGTTTTGTGAGTAGCAGGACAAAATCATTGAACTCTTTTGGATGAACTAAGAATGCATGTGCTTCTTCCTAGTCCCAACAATCATTGTACTTTTTTTTCTTTTTCTTTTTTTATTCAATATTGCTTTTCGTACGTCTTACGTTTTCAAATTCCGTATCATCCCACTCTTTTGTTTTTTTTTTTTTTTTTTTTTTTTTTTTTTTATGTCCTTTGACGTACTTTTTAATGTGTAATTACCATGTTAATCTTTTTTCATGATATTAGTAGCAACTAAGTATAAAGATGGTGTAGTTTGATGCACAAATAGTTACACTCCTTCGACATATTATCAAGTTTGTATGTATGCAAAAGTATGTGTTATATGAAATTAGTCTTGTAAATAAATTTCAATATTTTAAGAGGTTTTTTTTTATATTATGTCAAAATATCCCAAATCATCTGAAAAATATTTATTAATTTTGCTTAATAGTTAATTTTTTGACAACATTTTTTAGTGATTTTTAATAAGATTTCTTCCCTTAATTATTTTTTTTAATACCTGATTCGAACTACCAATATGTTAGTGATGTCTTAGTTATGTTAAAATAATAATTTAGCAATTTGAAGACTTATTTGATAAAATTGTTATTTGACATTCTTTTTAAGAAATTGTTATTAAACTAATCACTAGCAAATGCACCACCTTACATCTAATATACTGATAAAATCATATTGATTTTCTGAAGGAATTTTAGCTGTCCGATGAGACTCGAAGGTATGTTCACAAGTTTCAATCTTTTCGATCTACTATGAAACTAATAATTGCAAGAAGGTTAATTATAATTGAAGTTTTTCTTCGCCTCTTCAAGGTTGCAATTTATGATTAACATTTGACAATATTAATATTTTAATGATATTATTTATAAACAAAACAGTAAATGTTTAGGTAAGTTTTATTAGTATAGGTTGATAGGTAAGTTTTTTTAGAGTCATTTTCGAATAAGATAAGATTATATAAAGAACAAAACCCTCCTACCAAGTAGTTTCAGTAATACGAAATTATTTAACAAATAAAGTTTAGTGTAATATTATGAATTCAAATTAATAGATTTATGTAATATATTTATATTTAATATATTAAACATAAAATAATGTTTATAAAAAAAATTATCTGTTAGCTTAATATATCTTATTACTAATATAGATCCACAATATTTATACTTATAATATACTTGTTTTATTAAATATAGGGTATAATAATAAAATTTAATTTAATATAAAAATGGTAGCCTATAATATTATTTTCTAATATAAAGAAAATCACTTTAAAGAATGAAGGTTGACGAAGACGAAAGTCTTACTACAAGAATATGCATAAGATCATATGTTTTTCCAAGTTTTATAGTTGTCAGAAAAAACAATATTCATGTTCAAGAATAATCTAAAATAGTGAACCAAACTTTTATTTGTAGTAAGACATTATCTTTCTTTTAATGAGTAAACTTGTGATCTTTTAAATCATATTCTTTGTACACTCTATGTCTTAGTTAATAGTTGTTCGTTCAACTAATATTCAGCCTTAGCCACAAGTGGTTGCGTTCCAACTAATATTCAATCTTAGCCAATAATAATTATGTTCCAAATAATCCTATGTGTTTAGCTAATAATGGTTGTGTTCCAAATAATATTCAATTTTAACCAGAAGTAACCACGTTCTAAATAATACTTAATCTTAGTCAGGAATAATTATGTTCCAAATAATACTCTGTATTTTGTTAGAAATGATTACGTTCCAAATAATACTCAATCTTAACCATAAGGGTCAAAATTTACACATCACCAAATAATATGTGATAAAAATTTAAAAAACTTTAAAATACAATTCAATCTTTCATTTTTATGTTTTGGCCTAATTTTTCTTAAAAAAAATGAAAGTAGCTTATTAAGTAAAAAAAACTTAAATATAGTACTTGGTGCTATTTTTTAGTTAGAATAAAATTTTTCCTATAAATAATAGATTATTATATTTGATGAAAATCTTTGTTATACGAATTAAAGAGATAAAACTATAATATCAATGGATGAACCATACCAACAACACCTATAATAATACCTATAATAATGTATCAAAAATTTATTCTTAATTAAATTTCTAAAAATTACTCCACTAGTCATTTCGTTAACAAAGTTTTACTAAGCTAAGAAAGTATCTACTTAACATGCGAATTAGTTAAGTTGTCACTTCCCGCAAAATTAGTTTTATAATAACAACAAAAATTGTTAGGTATTAATAAAAATATAGAAGTTGTTGAATCTTTTGAACAGATCTTGAATTATTGCAATTTTTGGATGTTAACTGTTAGGTATATATACAATTAACTTTACTTAAGATTGAACAGCATAGTGTAATTGCGATTGAGGCATAAAAAAACAATTTTATGGCATGTTTGAGTGGTTCAGTCTACGAGATAGCGGGGGACAGACGATTCTTATTTGATATTCAGTTGCAAAGCAAAAAAGGAGATAATAAAGTTAGAGACCAAAAATGAATGAGATAAAAAGTTGTCAATTCAAGCACAATGGTATTTGGACAAAACATATCAATCTCAAAACACCCATATCGCATAATTAGCTATTGTAAATGAAAATTTTTAAGACGGGTCAATCACATGAATATTTTATTAGCAAAAGAGGATTCAAATTCCATGAATCTTGTTCTTTTTATAAATAGATAAGTTAAAATTTTGTTTACCACTATAGTTTTTCTAAAGATATAATTTTTCAAAAGGGGGATTTCGAAAGTGTTAAATTGTAAAACATTCCAAAAATAGCTTCCGAAAGCCAATTTAAAAGTAAAAAAAAAACGAAATACTAATCACTATTTTATCGATTTGTTCATAAAAAAAACCTTAAAAAACAAAAGGAAAATGTGAGTGTTTGGAAGGAGTTATGGGGATTAAAAATTGTGTGACAAGCAATGATGGGAATAGAGGGTGGGATAGGGTTCAAGCGTTTTATGTTTTAGTTTTTTTAATAATTATTTATGAGAACTTTTTGCATCGATGTTTGAATTCTCGCATTGGTGAGTTGAGATGTACATGAAGATAAAAAGAAGGATACGCAAATCATTTCGAAAGGCCATGGACCAAGCACAATATGAAGCAAAATGAGGTAACATACTGACGATATATTTTGCTTTTCCAACTTTGTGTTCCTGTGAGCAATATTGTTTCTTACTGAGTTTGATCTTCAATGCCTTTGCCTAAGAGATCCTGTCTCTATTTATAGGGTGCTGCTTCCAAGTGCTATTCTACGTGGATCACCATTTTCATCGTCTTTTTTTTTTTTTTTTTTTTTTTTTTTTTTTTTTTTTTTTTTTTTTTTTTTTTTTTTTTTTTCTATTTCTATTATGCTTTTTTAAATAAAAAAGAAAACTGAAAATTTGGGTCATTGACTTTGTACGGACAGCAAGGTTTTAATTTTACTTACCTTCTTCCTGCACCTCCATAGCTACAACAAATTGACTATTATACTTTTATAAAAAAATTAAATAAATTATATATTTTTTAAACTTTTTGTATTTTAAATTTTACAAGCCTATATACAACTTTTGTAAATTAGATTGTATAATTTGATATATAATTTCCTTTTATATTAAATTATGCAATTTAGTATATGACTTTTGTACATCGAATTATATGATCGAATATATAAAAGTTTTTTATATCGGATTATACAGTCTCAAATGTAAAAAGAAAATTGTAACAATTTAATATAAAAAAAATTATATACTAATATAATCCAGTATAAAAAAAATTATATATCGTATTATACAATCTGGTAAAGATATTCTCGATATTTTGAAAAAATATGGAGTTGTTTGAAAAACGCGTCTACCTTTTATGCATTTTTTTGCGTTGGGTTAAGTCCTGAATTAGCTTAAATTCAGAATTACTAATTCATTATTGGAAAAAAAAAATGCACAAAATAGATGGGACAATTGAGTGTTTACATTCATAAAATGTATAAAATATTACTTTTACTAAAGAAATCCTATTAAATGTGTATTTAGTTTCTATCAACAAAAAAAACCATTATACTATACTAAAATCAACAAACTGCCAAACTCGAGCAGTGGAAGCTTCCCAAGTAATGTAAAAGGGGAATTAGGAATAAGCATATAAACAATATTGAAAAGTCCATGATTTGAGAATTGATCAAGCACATGGAAATAAACCCTGAAAACTGAAGAAAGTAACTTTGAAAGAATACAGAAATATGATATTTGATTTGTAGTCCTGTCTGATAATCAGAGTATGGTACAATGAAGAGTTTTTATGGTAAACAAGGTGCACTACTTCTGTACCTTGTTTCAAATGGGTGAGTGGTGTAGTGAACAAATTAAATGAATTGAAAGCAAAAATCGATGATGGGGAGAAATATATAACACGCGCTGACCCTACCCATCCTAAGCTCTAAGACACGTATCATCATTCTAGCAGTTGAAATACCCAAGCCAGAAGGGTGAGAGAAAGTAGGTAAGGCCGGAGAAAATAGAGAGAATTGTTGTGTGTACTTTAAGGAGGGTTATTCATTTAGCTTACAGGTCCGAAGATAGGGATGACTGTACTTGACATATTTGATCCAGTAAGACCGATACTTTGTCATGGCAATTTCTAACCAAGGCTTCATATTACCGTTGTAGTGTACAACTGCTGCATTCTCAATCTCCGATCGATCCACACTTGGGTTATAACCCAAACCAAGTACATGCCATGATTTATCTAGCGGATGTGTCAACCCGTAGAACGTAATTAGCCCTGGAGGTAATGTTCCCAGCTTCCACAGCACCCTGTCTTCATTCTAGAATCAGACACAAAAAACGCAAGTCAGTCAAAAATCTGTATCGATATTCTATTTGTCTGAGAATGGAAAATTAATGTAAGCCAATGTTTCATTCAACTGCTTACCATATTCTGCCACTTGTGATATATACCGGTGATGTCCTTCTTTTTCCACTCCTTCAGATCAAATATGTTCATCCCGTATGCCCAACCACAGGCATTTGGATCAAAATTTCTTGCAATATGTGGATTTGAAAAGTTAAGGTACTTGTCAAATCGGTGAAAGCTCTGACCACACGTTTCAACAGCACCATTTACTTTCCCATTAAGATCCACAGACCATAAACCAGTCAAATCCTTCTGAACAACAATGTCATCATCAAGAAATAGGATTTTATCCAACTTTGGATAAACCTGAGGAAGATAGAATCTCAGATGGTTGAGCATTGAGAGATACTTTGGATTCCTATACTTAAGATTGGAAGCACCGAAGGAAAGTGTGTTTGGATGGCCTGCCTTGAAATAATATTCTTTCATTGTAGAAGATTCAAGCTGCCGCAAGACTGGACAGTAGGACGAGTTTAACCACTTAAACTCATCAACATTTTCAACATGGATTGTCGCTTTTCCGGGAGGGTTCAATAGAAACCACATGTTCATGGCACCAAAATTTAGTTTATCAGTAACAAGGTGAAAAACATGCTTTGAAGGATCCTGCAATGTCCCAAGATAATAAGCATAAAGACAATGAGGGTTTGATATATATCATAGATACACTTCACATGCAATATATGTCAGTCCTAATGTCAAGGCGCAATTATTTGCAATCTATAATAAAGGAAGCAATGCACTTCCACGCAAATAGTGGTATTGTTAAAAAGATGGTCGAAGTCACCTTTGCATTTGTAATAGTTGAGTTGACAACAACAGATGCAGCCAAGACATTGTCTGAAAACAATGCATAGTGATAAAGACTGGGATTCTCCAAATTCTCACTCCCAGGGAATTTTCTCTTTTCAGGAGGAAGGAGGTAGTAATCTATGGTAAGGCGCACGGCTAAGCAATGGATTCCATTTGGTATGGTCTTAGCAGCCAACTGACTGAGAAATGTGCTCTGTTTCTTCAAACTCCTAACTTGATCATCAGCTGTCTGTAGCATTGCTCTTAGTTTTCCAGTGACCAATTTGCAGTCATACAATAGCTCTCTTGCTTTTGATAAAATTTGACCCATAGCCTTTATTTTCCCATGTGCACTAGAGATAATTAGACACTCAACTAGTTAAGTCAGTAAATTCAAAGGAATTAAAGTCCTAATAAATGTACTTCTATAAAATTACCCAAGGCTTCAAACCTGTGATGTAGATCTGAATCAGAAACTGTATCACCTAAGGCACGTTGACTCTCTTTGAGCCGGAAAATTAGTTCTTGATACAGTTCGACCTTGTTCTTCATCTTTGCAATGCTTAAATATACCTTAGCCATAATGATCTGGTCTCGCATCAACCGAACAGTAGAATCAACATTTTCATTCTCAATTTCTTTCCTCCAAATGCTGTATTTACCCAGAACGGCTGACTCAACAGATTTTGAGCGTTCAATAGCTGCATTTTCAAGTTTTACGGTTACTTCATTATCCTTTTTTACCAACTCAGCAGCACGCTTTTCCCGCCTTTTCTCTATTAAATGCTGCAAAAAAATAATTATAAAGAACATGAAAATAGTTTGTTTAATTGTGGCCTGAATAGGTTCTTTCCATACATGCCCAAACAATCTAGGACAAGTTTCTACCATCTTTTCTACAAAAAGTGCTACTCCAACTTGGGGTAGCACCAGACTTGGGTAAACTAGTTTACTGAGTAAATGTAAAAAAAAA
>Ga0209489_104935_pt1 | contig 23903 bp, 13 predicted proteins | sample SiratrowhiteBW_FD_187527 | JGI IMG/M metagenome (GOLD analysis project Ga0209489, IMG submission 187527) | Root nodule microbial communities of legume samples collected from California, USA - Siratro white BW (SPAdes) (version 2) | ecosystem: Host-associated > Plants > Roots > Nodule | place...
ATATATATATATATATATATATATATATATATATATATAAATAATGTATATTGAGGATTAAGATATCTAGCTTGTCATTATATCTCCCTTTATACAATATTCCATTAAAGATAAAAATAAAAATAATGTGAATTTGAAATCTGAAACATAAAAGAATGGCGAGAAAAAAAGTAAAAAATAATAAATAAATAACATGCCAAATGTAACATGTTTACTTTATATAAAAGGAATTGGGTAAAACTTAAGACATTTTTAGTAAATATTACTAAAAGTGTCTAAATACTCAATTATCGAGAGAGAAAAATAATAATAAATTTATACTAATTTTCGTTAAAGTTTAGACCATGTCTAGTTATTCTTTATATTTATATATATTAGTAATAGATTGTCAAATAAAATTGTAAAATATGTATAATCATAGTGATTTTTTTATATATAATAACACTTCACCTTCTTCGGTCAATCAATTCAGTCAAAATCAAATTTAAATTAAAAATTAATGTAATTAAAAATGTATCTTGGTATATGTTTTTGTAAACTGTGACACTATCCAAATAAAAATAATATAATTAAAATTCAAAACAAATTTTAGACTAAAATAAGAATTAATATCTAATATTAAAAAAAAAAACAAGACAAATAGGAAAGTATCACATAATATATGATTCATCTTCTTGCCCTTAATTAATATATCATATAGTAAAACATCTAAATATAACATTAAAAACAAGTAAACACGACATTGAAGGTCAAAGTGAAATAAATTTATAAGCATAATCATTCTTAGATTTAAATTATATCGTATGATATAAGATATTTTAATTATATAATTAATATGATAATCTATGTTGTGTAGGCATATGTTATTATTTAAAGTCATGAATATTTTACTTTATAGTAAAAAAGGAAGTACGTATTATATTATTCTTAATTTTCACTCCCTCTTCTCTTCTTATAAATGTCTTTACTCTTTCGTTATCTTAGTTCTCACTTTCTTTTGTTTGTATTTTCATGAATGTATTCTCTTCCTGTACATAGTGCTACCAATTTCCTTTTTTCTCATAATGCCTATTCTTCTATTTGACTTTCTTGTTGTTGTCACCACTACTCTATGTTTTACAATTTTTATTATAATTGCTCTTTGCTTTTAATTTCTTATACACTCAGTCTTTATTTCAAATATACTTAAATATTACTCTTCACACTCTAATTTGTAATTTTGTACTCTCCTAAATTCTAGCTTATTGTATTTTAGATTTTTAGATATGAACAATTTTCGTGCATTTTTCTTTTAGATGCAAAGAATTTGTTTGTTAACATTCTTATAAATATGATTACTAAGTTTCTGAACATAGTTCTTCGTATATCAACAAATTTAAAATAATATAATATATTTATTTAAAAATATTTCACTTAATATCAGTTAAACACATGATTAATATAGAAAAGTTTCATTGTTATATGGATTAGGCGACAACTCTTTATATTTGTATTAGAGATACAACTCTTTATAGGCTTATTAGTGCAAATGTCATAATTTGATTGTGACTTAATCCACCTAATTTACCCTACAAGATAACTGTACAACTTGTAACAATCTCCTATTCAATAATTATCTCATTGGAAATTAAATTCCTTAACTCTGAAACTAATTATTGGATCCAGTGATACTACTAAATCAAAAATTATAACCAATATGCAACTTTTCCTATTTAAGAGTTTGATAGCCTAAGTGTCACTATTTAATTGTAACTCTCCCCTCACCTAACTTACCCACTAGATCATTAATGTCACTTATAACAATCATTAATAATGTAGAAATCCACATATTATATCAGTTATTAACTAGGTTAAAACTTCTTCTCTTTTTATATCAATTTATAAATTAAATACAAAAAGATTAAAAATAACTTACATAAAAAGTTTATATTAAAAAATAATGATGTATGATATACATATGTTTATAACCAATAAGGATATATATATATATATATATATATATATATATATACATATATATATATATAATTTTGAAGATACCACTTGTTCCTATACCTTTTAAAGACCAAATTGAGCTCTGAGTTCCATAGCGAACAATATATGGGATGCTAGCGATGTTATCTTAACAGACTTGAGGTCAGAACATTAGCATTGTTTGCGAGTGATGTTATCTTAACGGACTTGAGGTCAGAACATTAGCATTGTTTGTGAGGACCTCGTTCCCTTAGCGCTCGACTAAGGCTTGTTCTGGTACATTCAATAGTCTCATATTGCTTAAAAGTTAAGACAAATGTCATTTTATATATACATTCCTCTCTTAACCTACTTAGGCGTATTTTAAGGATAAAATCGTGACAGAGTTTTGAATTTCAAAATGGATAATATCTCGAATGTTGTGATTGACACTAGAGATATTATCTCAATAGACCTGAAGTTGAAACACTACTAATTTTTTTTGTTTTTAAAAATTACGTTAGGAAAAAAAATATTGTAAAAAAATGTGTATTATATATAGGAGTAAAAAGAAAATGAAAATAATCCCATACGAGTGTAACACCTCCTCCATTATTAGACTTTCACAATATATTTTTAGAAAATAAGTCGCATCTAAAATTATATGAAAGTTTAGTTGATAAAAAAATTTAAGATTATTCATTTTTTTAAAATTTATCAAATTATTTAATTAAAGTAAATATAAATTATAAATTTTTGATATTATTATATTAAATTTACTATAATGTATTAAAGTTACTCATTTATTTATTTTTAATTATTAAATATGTTGATCTAATGTCAAATTTGTAAAAATATTAAAGGATACATTTTATCTTAATTAAAGAGTTTACAAACAGGTTTCTAAATAAGTAATTTACTATATTATTGTATATACATAATTATATATATATATATACACACACACACAACACATAATACCTATATTACATATTATTAACGAACTTATTTAGACCAATAATACTACAATAAACTCAATAGGTTTTTAAAAATCATATAATAAAACATTTTCTTTTATATTTAATAAATACTTATACACTTCAAACTTTGTGATTTTAACAAAAGTTATGTTTAAATATATCAAAAGCATTCATTTTCACCCCTAATTTCGATACATTAATGATTATAGATTTTGTAAAAAAAATTTAGGACTGTTTCAGCAATTTCATCTTGAAAATTATCTCAAGTAACGAACAAAAACAAATTAGAAAGAACAGATAACCTAATGAGATGATAATAGAGATCCACATATATAGTAATTTCTTGACTAAAAGTAGGACAGAATAATGAAGATAATTAGTATTAGCATTTCCATTGATCCCATCTTAAAACCAATAAAGAAATAAAAGCAATAACTGAATATTCTTTTTGAGAGGGGGACTGAGACAACCCCAACAAAAGGATAATAACTTGTGGTCCTTTCTTGTACTTGTTTTCTGTAAGATTTTTCCCTCCTTTCCGGTTCTCTTCACACGTGTCTTTTTGGTGAGTGGTGCACTTAAATAGTGTACAATTATTTGTTGAAAAGCCTCTTATAATAAAAAGAAGGAAAAAGAAGTAAGAAAGGAAGATGAAAAAGGAGGTCTTGCTCAACAGTTATCTTAGAGAGCTACCTAAATTAGAAAACATGTTTTCATGGAACATGTTAAAAACAAACAACATAGCCGGCTAATGAAAATGAAGTTGAATAATAGGGTGGAGGGAACAGAATCTACACATGTGGCTAAGATTCAAATGGCTTCTTCACACAACTCCTAAGAATATTATATAAACCATTTACCCTTTACAATATTTTAACATTATAAATCTTAGGTTAAAGGAGATTAGGGATTTAGAGTTCAAAGAACTAATAGTGCCAATAGTCAAATATTCATCATCGTTATTTCATCATGAAATCCAGATAAGAACACGAAGAATTTAATTAATCAAATATGATAACAACTCATCACCTCACTTATTTTTCTCTTATGCTTTCCAAATTAATTTCCTTGTATAATAACACTTGGTGGTTGTTTACCCGTGCCAACTAAGCAAATTACAATAGTTTCTATCTAACAATTTATTGAAAATGTAACAATGCTGGTACGAAAGTGTTATGGTGAAAGCTAAATCCAAAGAGATCAAAAAACTCGGGAATATCCACTATAAATAGTATTATTCCTTGTTCGCGTTGTTGGTGGATTTCTAGATGTGTAAATGTTTTCTTTTTTATTGTACTCACTGTTTGTACCATGCTATTTCTGAACCATTTAGTTTCATCACTGAAATCGAAGTTTTATCCAGTGATCTCTATGTTATTTCTAAAACCATAGACCATAGTAGAATAGAATTTGTCAAATCAGTAAAAAAAAAAAATATTTTTTTAACTTAATTCAAATATTTATAAGATAAGATAAAAATGAGATATTTGCAGATATGCTAACATGCTCTACTATCAAAATTACCGTGTCAATAACCATAATTCAATAGTGATAGACTGTCGTGAACAAATTTACATATTTATTAAATATTTGGTATAAAAATATCTGATTTTTTTAAAGTGCCAATTAATATTGGTAAATTTAATAGACATTAAAAACTTATTTACCTTTTTAGATATAAACTTATTGTTGTAAATTAATATTATTCAATAATGATAAAACTTAAATTGAAGTATTATAACAGAAAAAAAAAATCAAATTACATCCGCGTAACTTTTATCAAATATTATATAATTCATGATTTTATGTAAAAATAAATTTTATCAATCCAGCCGTTAAATAAAATCACAATTATCTATGTAAAAAACAATAATAAAATAATTGGATTATTAGTATTCGGTATACTTTAAAAAGTATATATTACGTCAAGTTTTAATATATTATATTAACATAATTTATTTCGAATAGAGATTTGAAAAAAAAACCCAATTAAAAACTATTGAATAATATAACATAGGTCTTTCGATTCCTTCCATTATCTATATTTATTTGAAATTTTATGTATATTTTAATATTTTATTTAAGGCACATATTTGAATATCAAAAACCAATATAATAATATTTTATTTAACTTTCATGAAATTATATTATTTAAAATCATTTTATATACTATTCAATTATTATTTAATATTTTATTAAGTTTGTTCAATATCATGTTGGCCAAATACCACATTCAATCCAATCTTAGGTTTGTTTATGGGTCTTATTGGGACTTACACTCACACTTGGATACCTAACAAGGTTTGTTTATGGGTCTTCTTGGGACTTAGACTCACACTTGGATACCTAACAAGGTTTTGTTTATAGGTCTTTTTGGGACTTAGATAGAACTTGTTGGGAGAATCCGAAGAGACATAACCGGAAGATATCTTAAGAATGAGAAATGAGCCAAAGAAAAGGATACAACCTTTAATCAAAAACCATAAAAGCATTAGGTTTATGAATCTTTTTTCTTATATATGACTCAACTTTTTCTTTTCTACCTAATGTAAGACTTAGACTAACACTTAAATGCCTAACATACCACCATTAAATTTTTGAATTGGATTCTTCGTATTCTTAAGTGATTTATTTAGTGGTTGGATTCTAATAAGACGACCAACTAATTATTTTTCTTTAATTAAGAAAATAAGATACTACACAAACAACACATAAGACGTACATTACTAAAATAATGATTATGCATAAGCAAGTCTTTAACTCGGGATGCTCGGGGAAAACCAAGAAAGGGTGATATATGGTTTGGTGTCCCACAAATATGAATAAAAGTAGTGCAACAAACGAAAGTGATAGATAACTTTAAGGTAGTTAAGTCAATTTAATTTTCGAAGGGCGTGAACGGTTAAACTTTTTGAGTGTTGGAAACAACAATTCTATTCACTAAAGAAAAATGGGAGATCTAGACAATTTTCTTGAGCAACCAAATTTTGTGAATACGAAAATGGGGCAATCAAAGGGTATGTGTGCAACTAAAATAGTATAATGTCTAATGGACCAAACCAAAGCCTAATAAGCATGCACACACTCCACAACACAAGAAAGGACCACATTTTCAAATATCTATAAACTTAGCATAAGGTGCCTCCTCAACTTGCATTAGTGAGAATATAAAATTAAGGGACATTGCCACAAATAGAGAGGGTAGTGCTTAAAATATTGCCACAGCTTGTCCACCATCCTATTTTGGGTTTTAGAAACTGAGAGATGAGAAGAGAGAGGTAGAAAAGCAAGTATAATGAATGTAAGATACTACAAAAAAGATTAGTATTAGTGGCAGTTAGTGATGGCATAATTCATTGAAAAATAAAATAATATTAAAGAAGGGGTGGCATAGTACTAAAAGGAGGTGGTGGAGGGACCTTGGTGTGCATGAAAACCAAAGCTCATTGGCGTGTTATTTTCCATTACACTTGTACGCTTTCATCTCCCTTCTTTCTCTTCACTTCCACTTTCTCTCTCCTTTACTTTTGCTTCATATTCTACCGACATCACTCCAATCTAATGGGGTTAATTCTATTTCTGCGTAGGATTCGATGCTGCTGCTACTCCTTCTTCATTCTCTATAATCACTGAGTTTCATATGTTAGTCTCTTCTCCTTCTTGGAGTTAACGGTTATTGTCAACTCACTCCTTGGAACTTGATGCTCATAAAAATGAAAAACTCCTTGGAACTTGACTTTTCTGTTTCATGGGGTGTGTGTGTGTGTTTTATTTTGTTTTTTTTTGGTTCTTCTTGTATCTCTAGCTCGGGTTGGTTTATGTATCTGAGTTTTGTACTTGGTATGTATGCTCTTATCTAGTTTATTGTTTGTACTTTTCTGTTGGGATAGTTGTTGGGATGTGCTTTTCTTGATTGTAATTCCCATCTCTCTTTTGTCTTCTTCTAATTATCTTCACTTTTGTGTCCCCTTTCAAGCTCTAAGGTCTTCTCTGATTATTACTTTGCCTTTCTAGAATACTCTAATTAACTTATTTTGTGTGTTATTAGTATTACAGTTGTTTATTGGTACGACATGGAATTTGAAATTGTCTTTTGATGTATATTTCAATTCAGCTCCTCTCTGTTGATGTTTATGCTGAAGACTGAATAAAAAATCTGAGGTACACGCTATTTATGTACTGATTCTCCCCTCTTTTCTTTTTCTTTCTTGGAAAAAATGATATTTTTAGAACTGTATATTTGTATCTTCCCCTTGGCCTTATTCCATCCTTGCTTGGTTACAGGAAGTTTTTTTCTACACACCAATACGATTAACTCAGAAATCATATTTTGGAGGCGTATATGGCGATGCAAACTGTTTATCTTAAAGAACATGAAGGAAATGCACCCAATTTTGTGGGGGCCTTGTCATCTGCAGCTTCAGCACCCTGGTGGAGTGCTTTTGGATCTCAACCTGTTCATGGGGGTGAGTCTTGTGGCCAAATGAAACCCTTTTCATTGGAGCTTCCTAACTGCATAGACCAACATGCTGCCACTAAGCCTTCGGCAAGAGGAACTGAACAAGTGTTGGGCAAAGGACATACAACTCAGTTTACCATCTTTCCAGGTATTTAGTTTTGGATGTATCTCTCTGGTTAAGTTGTACAACTTAGTTAAATGCGTTTTCACCAAAATAGTAATTGAAATTAACTATTGATGAAGTTGTTATGAGTAATATACATAGATATCACTACAACTAGTTCCTGTGCATCTTTTTGCCATAACATTTTGGGAGATGGATATCATGTGAGGGTACTTTTATGATAAAGGAAAAGTTAATGATATCATAATTATGTTGGGAAAATCTAAAGGGAGAGAAGCTGCAGATATCAGTTTAGGGGTGTGTTGATGAAAAATGGTTGAAAATCCATTCAACGTGTGAATCTACCAAATATTTCTAGTAAGGTTTGATTCCTAAAAATGTCCTTCGGTGGGAAATGCCTATACAAACACATACTAGCTGCACATAGTTTGAGAAATCAAAGAAAAAGCAAAAAGTTATTTATTTCTTCTTAAACTTTGGATGGCTAAAAAAGCTACCTTGCAACAAATATGTGTACAGCCAACTAGTTTTATTTTTTGCCATGAACGCATAACATGGTAAAAGAACTTCAATATGTGGGTCTGGCCCTTTGTTTTGGAACTTATTTTCGATTGAAAGAAGAATGATATGCCTACAACGGAAGCTTGATGTTCAGAATGGTGGGTCACCACTCACCACCATCACCACAAGGAAATAAATTATGCATATGAAAGATCTAAGGACTTCAACTTAATTTTTCTTCTTGATTTACTAACGTTAGAGTGTAATTAGTTGTGCTTATTGACTTGAACTGGTGAAAGTAAAATAAAAAATGATCTCACTGAAAACATTGCAGACGACATTTTAGAGTTTACCCCTTTTCTCAATGAAATGAAAATGTTAACGTACTCACATCGTCTCCGTAGTACGTCTCCAAACTCAATGAGGTTTCTACAGTCCAAAAACCCTTTAAAAAGTCCCTTATAATTTTCAAACGATGCAAAAATGGTCATAGAGTAGTTCAATAATTTCACTCTAAACAGAGAATAAATCCAATAAACATGGTTGATTACCATTATTGGAAAACTGTAGGGATTTTCTCAAATGGTTTTAAAATTTAAACTATAGGGACTAAATTGAATTTTGAGTGAAAACTATAGGGAACAAATCATTGATTTTAAAAAAAAAATCTGTGGACGGTATTTCAGTACTTAATTAGCTTGAATTTTGAGGAAACCGCTTTCCAAAGGCACCTCAAAGGAGACTGCTGGTGTATTTAAGCTAAGATAATCAATATGTTTAGCTGAGATGATTGAAACTCGAAACATTCTAGCAACTGATAGCCTTCAGAAGGAAGACCATTAATAAGATATATCATCTCGCACTTTCACACACAGTAGCAGAAACACATTCAACCACAGAGAGTATTAAACTACTGTTTTCAAATTTTTGGTACTATGGATGAAGCCAATTCCTGCATGAAGAATTATTCTGATCCCCTCTTCTCTCTTCTCACGCTGTCTTCCAAAATTCCATTAAGATTGTGCTCATCAAAATGCTGTTTGTCTAATTGTAAGACAGATAAAATGAGATTATCCCTTTAGGCCCATGTGCTAGCTTCCAATACTCTTGAAACTGAATTTTTCGTGGATTAAATTCTGAATCTAAAATTCTATCACAGACTCCTCTAGAATTGTTGATTGTTTAGAAAACTACTCTGCTTTTGTTTTTCATTTGTTATAAGTGACAGTGTTTGCTGTACTTGACATGTCAACTTTCATGTGGTAACCCTCAAGATATTTCTTCTTCAGATGATTGCAAAATGTCAGATGATGCACAAACGCTTCAGACAACCATATCGCTGCAGCCATCACTAGCTGACTCTCACTCTCGTTTTGAGATAGGATTTAGTCAGCCCATGGTGAAATCTTCTCTCAAAAGTAACCACTTTGATATTTCAGCATTTCTTATTTGTGTGATTAAACATATTTGCTTTTTCTTGGTATCCTTCCCTTTGTAGATATGTGCAAAATATCCTTATACGGATCAATTTTATGGGCTCTTCTCAGCTTATGCACCTCAAATTTCGGTTTGTCTTTTACTTCACCAAGCTTATACTTGCTCTCACTATGCTTTTGCCTTTAGTTATCATTTGGTAATATAATGTAATCTTTCTCTGTTTACTAAATTATCTATGTACCATCTGTAACAATTTAGGGACGTATAATGCTGCCACTTAACATGACATCTGATGATGGACCAATTTACGTAAATGCTAAGCAGTACCATGGAATCATTAGGCGTAGGCAGTCTCGTGCCAAAGCTGTACTTCATCACAAATTGACTAAATGTCGCAAGGTATCCCAAATATTTTTTTTCATCTTATACTATTGAACATATTGTAGCCTCAGCCTCACTGGCCTTGAAACAAAGTAGTTATGACTTATGATAGGGTCTCTGGCCTAACTTTTGTAGAAAGTGGTGGATTATTTCTTTTAAGTAGCGTGTACTATATACCCATGGCAAAATTGTTAGGTGCATGCTGCAGCTATCATAATTGTTCAAATCTTATGATTCACAGTTCAAAACCTACCATTGGATTGGATTTGACTATTTATCAATTTATATCATAAGATGAATCTTACGTGACTTTGTATCGTAGTATCATACTATACATGAATGAATTTGTGCAATTTTTTTATATGAATCACTCATTCAACTATTCATTTTCTTTTTCTTTCACCAATTCTCATGAGAGAAATAGAAAAGACATAAAAGTTTAAATTGTTAAATGAGCTTCACAAACTTAGATGATCTCAGCTATACACTTCTATTCTTTTGTGATTTTAACAGGCATAAATAATATGACAATGAATTATGATATCAAGTACGTTTAAAATTCTTTTAACAGAAGAAATTTGATCACTAAGGTGTTTCTGTATTAAAGAATCCAATCACTCGCATTCTATGCTGATCACTGACATTGATTACTTGTGAAACAGTACTATTTCCTTTTAACTCTTGTAGTTATTTGAGTTATAAATCTGTCTTGCAGCCTTATATGCATGAATCGCGCCATCTCCATGCAATGCGGCGACCAAGAGGATGTGGAGGTCGCTTCTTGAACACAAGGAAATCTGCTAATGGAAACGGAAAAACTGGAAATGAAGTGCGTGAAAAAACTGTTGGTGAACAATTGCATTCCAGTGGTTCTCAGAGTTCTGAATTCCTTCAGTCTGAGGCTGGAACTTTGAATTCATCAAAAGAGACTAATGGCAGCAGTCCAAATATTTCGGGCTCAGAAGTGACTAGCATGTATTCGCGGGGAGGTCTTGACAGATTTTCCCTCAATCATTTTGGATCTTCTGTCCACACTCTGGTGGACATGATAGATGGTGGGCGTGGTATGATCATCCCCACCAAATGGGGTGCAGCAGCAGGTAACTGCTGCAACCTTAAAGTTTGACTGGCATAGAATCAAAGGGGGGTTTGGTTCTTCGATGATGCACCAACCCCGTCCTTGACGAGACCAGATGAAGAAGCTTTATTTCAGTTGGCTGTGTCAACTGTGACAAGTTTCGTTCTGTAGGATCGTCCTAGCATCTGGTCTAGGCAATTCATCCCTGGCTCATACTTTGGCAATCCATCCTTGGCTCATTGTAACTGTAGGCAACTCATCCTTGGCTCAATGTACCTGTATTAATTTGTCCTTCTGCACCGGAGTGTCTTTGACATGGTACAACTAATGACTCGATACCCTGAAGCAGAAGACAATTGTGTGTCTATCTTTGTGTGAAAATAAAAGCATGAAACTCCAGTTATGTGTATTTCTGCTATGTCTAAACTTGGTTTTGTATTTTGTATTTAGGAACTATGTACTATAGAACTTTGACGTGTGGTCTTTGTTAAAACAAAGGACTGGTGTGTTTTTCTGTCTTGAGCAAGTCAAAATCTTATTATCCTACCATCTGGAAAATAGCAAGTCCTGCAAACTATCGCCATATGCAGCAGACAAGTCAAAGGTAGGCGTAACTAGACAACATTTGAAATTTATTTGGTGGACGGACTATCTGATAACCACATCAAGAAATGTCTGATAACATCAAGAAATCACTGAAGCCAGATGGTATGATAAAATTTCAATCATGAGTTCTGGTTTGGTTTTCAGCTCTAGGACTGTGACCAGTGTTTCAAAATTTCCTTTGAGATGAAAAAAGAAACATGGTTTGTTAGATGCTGTGGTAAAACTTGCACTTTGCTCAGTTAATTCGATTTTCGTATGACATACAATTGACTGTTCTTTAATTTTATTAAAAAATCTGTCTGCAATTCCGCATGAGTGGGATTGAGATTTGACATTTGCTATAATAATTTTTAATTTAAGGAAATTTGGCTGAAATATTTAACTTTCTAATTTTGGGGACATAATAGTTCAAACTACGCCAAATCACCACCTCCTACGCATCCGCCAAACAAACTACACCCACAACTTCCTTTGACGTTTGAACTATTCATGATTTATTGTTTTAATTTATCAGTTAATTATCATAATATTTATTATTTCATTTTTCTTTTGCAATCATTACATCCAACTACTAAGATTATCAACGGTCTACTTATTAGAAATTAAAATTTTCCATAATTTTATTATTTTTATAATAATTATATTGCAATGAGATTCTAACAATTTTTTTATCAGTTATAAGTATAAAAATTAATGATAAAAATTACATTTTTTTTCAGAAAATACCTTACCAATTCTTAAAACTAATTTCATAACAATATTGAATATTCAACCTTAACAAAACCATATGAAATGGAAACAGTAATATTTATTTTAACTTTTTTGTAAAAAATGAGAAAAGGAAAAAAAAAAAAAAAAAAAAAAAAAAAAAAAAAAAAAAAAAAAGAGGAAGAAGGAATGGATGCAAGGGAGAGTGACATTTGGAGGTGTTAAAGGCAAAGAAACCTTATCCTGAGGAGTTGTCAATAAGAAAAACCCAACGCTGCGGCAATAACAATAGGTGTCACTTCACTCATTCCACTTCACTTCCAATTCCATACTCAATTCTGAAACACCAACCTTTCTCTCTCACACACTAAATGGCTACTGCAACTTCTTTTTCCTCCTCTATCTGCAACAGAATATCCAACCTTTCCCTCACCCACTCTTCCTTTTCACTCACCCCCAACTTCCTTCAGAGACCCACTTTTCAAAAACCTCTCAATCTTAACCTCAAGTCCCAAAGTTTCAGTCTTTCATTTCTCCCACTTCATCGTCTGTCCCCACCTTCCGCCACCTTCAATGGGTTCGAAATGGGTCAAGACATAACAGAGTCCCGACAAGACGAACCGGTAACAGAAACCTCTGAAAAAACAGAACAAGAGGAAGAGCGAAAGGTTTCATACTTGAACGATAACGATGCTGGGAGGATCTATGTTGGAAACTTGCCATATTCAATTACTAATTCCCAATTGGCAGAGCTCTTTGGAGAAGCCGGCACCGTGGTGTCTGTTGAGGTTTCTTCTTTTTGCCAATTTTGTAGTCCCTTTTCACCCTTTGTGCTTGTTTTTCTGTTTGATTGATGAATTTAAGGTATTTGTGGTGCAATCTAATGCTGGTCCGTACCTTTTTTTGTGTGATTGAATTTGATAGATTGTGTATGATCGTGTCACGGATAGAAGCAGGGGATTTGCATTTGTTACAATGGGAAGTGTAGAGGATGCTAAAGAGGCAATTCGAATGTTTGATGGCTCTGTAAGTCTCAGTACATTACCTGTTATATAATTATGTTCGTGAAAGATGCTAGTAATACACCATCTAGACTCCAATTCATCTAGGTCCTACCACATGTGTAGGTCTTCTTCACCATTTTGCATGTTTCATTCCCAAACTAGCGAACACTTGAATTTCAATCAATAGGTGAAACTATGTTGCAAAGAGCGTTAGAGAGTGTATTATTAGAACTCTTTTATGGTTCATTTACTCAATGTTCATAATCATAACGACAAGGTGTTCCTTTCCAGCTGAAGTAGCTGTTTTTCTAATCCAATAATTTGTTTTTTCCTCCTGTCTTTAATCAAAGTAGTGATAGACATTCCCTAGAGTTTGTTCTGATTTTCTGAGTTATTAAAGGATGATGAAGTCCTTATATTATGAAAATTATCTATGAGAAAATGATTCACTGTTCCAAAAAGATAGAAAAAATCCAGTTTGCATAGGGTTTTCTTTTCTTGTGGCATTATTTATACTACTTCCTCCATTTCATATCGATTGTGTTTTAGCATTAGAAAAATCGTATTGATTGATGTTATCACATTTCAAAGAAATATCATACCTTCTATTCCAATTTTGTCCTCCAAATAAATACTATTGTCTTGGCAAAACTTAATGTTGCAATTATCAAAAATGAAATAGTAGATAAGGATATTTTAGCAAAATTGACCCCAAATAAATACTATTCTCTTGTAATAGTTAGCAATATCAAATGGAGGGACTAATATATATATAATGTCTTTGTGGATGAATTTCTTCATAATCACTTGTAAGAGAAAAAAAATTAGAAGAAAATAAAATAATTTTTGAGATAAAATTAGTATATGCATGATTAATTTGTAGAGGTTGTAGAAGTTATCTCATTAATATCTCAATAACTTAGTTTTAACTTATACATAAACTAATTTTAGTTTATAGAGAAGCTTTTTTTTCTATTTTCTTTTCCTAGGAGTGTTTATGAGAAATTTATCCTAACAAGCCCACAGTTTCTATAAGGTTACATTAAAAAATGTGGGTTAAAGGGAAGTTACTGGAAATTTCCATCAGTTCCTAGATGTTGAAACTAGGAGTCAAGCAATCAGAATAAATTAGTGCATTGTTAAAACTTGGTTAAAAATTATTATCTTAACAGAAATAAAGATAACTGAGAGAGAATGAGAGAGAAAGATATAGGGATTGAAGAAGATAATACAAATGACCATGTTTCCTCTCAACTATAATGTTTTGTTGTGAAGTATTAACACATGAAGTATGGTGCACTATTCCTTTATTAGCAAAGAAATCGGTTACGAAAATTTCAGTTCCATTATCACATCACTTCTTATAGTCTATTGTTGCCACAAAATGAATTTTGAATAAAAACAACAAAACTTTGTAAGGTCTTGGAAGTTTCAAATTTCTGTTTTAAAAGAATAATCCATTTCTATCTTGTAAAATCATCAACAATGGTTAAGAAATATTTATGACCATGAATACATGGTTGAATATGGTTCCCTAAAGATCAACATGAATAAGATCAAAACACTTTTAGATTTAAAGATACTAATGGTAAAGCCAAGTTTATTGTGCTTTGCATAATGACAAACATCTCAAACTTATGATTTATCATATTTAACAAAAGAAATTTTTCTCTTGATAAACAGCCATTTCCTTGGACTGATTAGATTGATCACCAAAAAATCTGTCTCTCTTGCTTCATAACAAGAGAAAAGACCCCCGACTCAAGGATGGCTGGGGATCCATCACAGAATATGAGTTCTAACAGTCAAATAATTTTCATTCATTTCCTTTAGAAACTTAATAACTTGATCTTGTGTTTTATATTCAGTAACATTTGTAAGTGCACTTGAAAGCACAAGTACCAAAAGGTAATGGGAGGAAAAAGTCGAGTTCATCCCTCATGATTTTGGTGAAATAATCTCTATCACTCAACTCTCCTTGTTTGAAAAAAGGGATCTCCTGAAGATCGGAAATGTGAATCATGTTTCCTCATGAGAACCTTTCCTTCAAATCATTCTATACGTCAAAGGCATTATACATACAAATAATACTTCGGGTGATGATGATGAAACAACTTTGAGAATCCAATAAACAATCAACATGTTGGCTTTCTGCCATATTGAAAATGATGAGTTGATAAATGATGGATTAACATGGTAAGGAGAACTGAAGTCTTGTGAGGGATCAAATGACGGAGCCATGAATGAATGTAACTATCACAGCTCTAATACCATAACAGAAAATAAATATAAAGGGATTTAAGAAAATAACAGAGAATGAGGAACTTTTCTCTCTTCAAAAAATATGTACAGAGGTCTTATATGTACAGGCACTGCATCAATGCTAGCGTCACTGAAAATTGAAAAAAAAAGAAAAAAAATTGCAATAATGCTCAGCAATGGCAGAATTGTTGAATTGTCCCACCTAGAAGCTTTGTAACAGAATTACGGAATTGGTATTAGCTTCCTTCTAGAAGCCTTACATCCTTATCCTTTGATATATCTTTTCTACTTTCCTTGGCTTATCATAATTTTGGATGACAATTTGTTCTTCCAGAAGATCTCTCTTATTATGGTTGGTGTTGTGCGGTAGGAGATATCTTATAGAAAGCAATGCTCAAATGCCGCAACCGGGCTTTCAAATTATTTTATTAAAAGCTTTGATCGCATCTGAGCTCTCTGATATAAATTATCAACTCAATGCTAATATTAATGACTGTTTGGTGAGCAGCAAGTTGGTGGTAGGACTGCTAAGGTAAACTTCCCAGAGGTGCCCAAAGGAGAGGAAAGATTGGTAATGGGGGCAAAAATAAGGAACAATTACAGAGGCTTTGTAGACAGCCCTTACAAGATCTATTGTGGAAACCTTGGCTGGGGAGTCAACTCACAGGGTCTTAGAGAAGCTTTTGCTGAGCAGCCAGGCATATTGAGTGCCAAGGTCGTCTATGAGAAGGACAGTGGAAGATCTCGAGGTTTCGGCTTTGTTTCTTTTACAACTGCCGAGTCTGCAGCAGCTGCCTTGGACAATATGAATGGTGTGGTAAGAACATTTTTGGTACATCAATTTTGCAATTTCAAGTTCATCTTATGATATCAGTCTTACTATATATCCACATTCCTTCTGAATGTAATGATGTGCTTTTCAGGAAGTTCAAGGTCGCCCATTGCGGTTGAATATGGCTGAAGAAAGGACACCACCATCTCCTTCGGTAACTGAGGAAAATGCAAGAAGCACTGCTGAAAACTCGGAATTGGTCTCAAGTGCAAGAACATAAGGAAATTTAGTCGATCAAAATTTTGCCCGCAAAATGCACGTTATGTAGCTTCTTCCTGAGAAGTTTCACTTGGTATACACTAACTAGGTAGTTGAGAAATGTATTTGTTATTGAGAACAAATATTGATCATATCTATATTGGGGTCGATGTTAATTATAGAGTTTGTAATTATGGAAGTCTAGCTTTCATATTTTGGTCAACTAATAATTTATTCAAGTGAATTCTTTTGAAGTTCTAACCTGATGTTGAGGGGGTCAAATAATGATGAAATGGAAGCCCAGGCGACATGGTTAAGAGCCACTAATTCGCTACGTATGCAAGCCGAAAGTAGGGAAATAAGCTTGGCTACAAGCATGTCATGTCAAAGGCAATCATTTATGCACGGGTTAATTCAAGTCATTATTTCTTTATCGTTATTACTTTGCACATAATTTTAATAGCACCCAGATTCATCACTAAATAGCCCAGATATTTGGCAGCTATTTATATGATAACGATTCGCAACTCTTTTTAGGGTGAACTTTCCAACCAATTGTGGCAAAATAACAAATATAAAGATCCAATAGAAAAAGAAATCGTAAGTGATACTTGATACTAAAGATGACCAAACGAATTGTTTGAACAAATTACCTAATGAACTTGTATCAATTTCACCCGCTTTCTGAATGGATTGTTATTTTAAATATGATGTAGTCCTACATTAGAATCAAGATGGACTTGTTTTAAAAAGTAAAAACAATTAAAATTAAAATAAAACATGTACTTTAAAATAAAAGGTTATCTTAATAAAATGAATTTTTATTTTAGATATATTGATTTAATATATAAATTATAATTATAATTATAATTATAATACATATGTTTCAATAAAAGCACCACATTTAAAACTTATTTTTTTAAATAAAATCATCTTCAAATTATCTTAATAAATGGACTAACCTTGAAACTTTAGAGACAGCGATTCAACCTAAATCCATTGAGATTGTGCGAAAAACGAAGCAGGTAAATAAATGATGTAATTCGTTTTAAACAACAATTTTGTAATCTGATACCGATTCATTCCCTCCTGATACCTCTGCTTGATATCACAATTTTGGAGAGATGTCCACCATTGTCAACAGGTTTTATGATAGTTAATTTAATAACTTTTTAAAACAAAGTATGATACGACGAGTGACACAGTGACCGTTGCATCATCTTAGCAGTTGAACTCATACTGACTTGAAAAAAAGTGAAAAGCAACAAAAATGTTTGGAGGCAGCACTTAGGAGACTACAGACTGACCACCAATCAGCCTCCATTGATTTACTTCTTGACATGACATCCAACAAAAACATATCCACCGCATACGACATATCGAATCCTATTGGCTTCTGGTTTAGTATCATAGTTTCTTCACATTATAAGCTCATCAAAATAGAATGCAATAATTTGTCATACACTCATCATCAGATCGACAATCTCAGTTCTGATTTGTCACTTCCCAAAAATGACTGGACCGACAATCTCAGTTGCATTTCAAGACACTTAGCTTTCTCAAGAAAATGAAGATTTGGGTTACAGAACAGCTCCTAAAAAAGGCAAAGGTCAAGTCACTAGCAGGTCTGCTTAAGAAGAATTACCGCCGGCTAGTAGAGCATCAGCTGCAGAATCCAAGTCATGAGGGAAAAAAATCCTGCAAAGCAAAATTTTTATTGGAGCTCCAGAATATATATAAGGAAAATAAACACATGCACGCCCCAATAGAACAAAAACAGAGACACCCCATATGGCAATGAGTCAGGCAAATTAGGGGCTTTTTAACCATCTGTTGTAATTTTGTTTCGAAATTACAGAATGAGCACAAATCAGAATATCTACCACTATGGGGTAAGTTGCGACTACACTTCATTTAAAAAGAAGTTGTCAATGTTAAACACGACTTCAGTTGGATCTGAAGTCAAAAGAATAAGTCGTATCATGGTTTCAGAACTTTGATTCAAAATTATGACTGTAAATAGGTCGTTATTACTAAACACAACTTTAATTAGAATGGTAAAGTGGGCATGGAAAAGGACTTTGAAACTGTAATACAATCAAAAGAAATCATGCTAAGACTTGAGTGTTACTGTTAGGTTGAACTGAAGTCTTGTTCTATTGAATTTATATTGTAAGTTCCGTGTTCAATGGGATGATCTGCAGTCTCCCGCATTTGCGCGTGAACCCCCACATAATTCATCCATGCCATAAAGTTACTGACATGCATGCAGTTGACGAACCACAAGATACCGCGTCAAATAAAGATGGTATATTCAAAAGAAAGAATCTAATGTCTACCTATCTTCATTTAAGTTAAAAGAAGCATATTATTTTCTTTATATGAGGAATCATTATATTCAAGTACAACATTTTTTCTATTCTCAAACAGTTGTGAAAAACTTTTTCAAACCCTTGTTTCTTAACAATAAAATCTCTTCATGATCATGGGAAAGTTCTTATTTTCTTTTTTTTGAACAGCCAAAAATAAAATAAATAGAAAGGAGCATTTCAGGAATGCTCCAACCCTTATATATCACAGCAGGTCTGCCTATACACCCAAAACAGCTAAATCATGGGAAAGTTCTATTCCGAGCCACTTATCACTATGATAATACCTATAAGCTGAGCAAAAGTTAATAGATAACTTATAGTAATTATCTAATTACATATAATAATACTTCCGAACTCAATTATAAGTAAAATTAATTACTTTCACACTGATACGAATAGTGGTTAAATTTATTTAATATTATTGTTTTCATACAATAAAGTGATATTTTTCCTAAATTGCTCTCAAATTATATTTATCGAGAATTATGTTTAGGTTTAAAGTTAAGGGTATTTTTGAAATGGCAACATTAGATATGGTTTAAGGAATTGAAACTTTTGCTTATATTTGAGTCCACCAAATATGACCCTTTTTTGTTTATATTTGAGTCCAGAGAGGGTATATATGAAGGAAAGAGAACAGGATACATCAAACATTTTATGAAGTCGTTTATTTCTAGACTAATTGATAGGTATTCCAAGAGTTGCACTTCCCTCTGTTGCATCATTCACTCAATGAATCCTAGGTAAAATTTTTAAATTATTTATTATATATAGTTGGTTAACTCCTATAAGTTATATCTATTGACTTTTATAGGAATTATAGCTATTAACGACTTCAAGTGGTTGAAGGGCTTTCTGTGGAGACGAATAAATGCTTAAAAATGTTTTTCACAACCGTTGAGGATAGAAAAAAGGATCGTAATTGCATATGTAAATTTCTCATGAAAAGCAAATAAGTTGACTATTTTTTACTCAAAGATAAATGTTATCGTAGTAGGAATTAGAGTACCTTTTCTTCATTCTGTCATTGAAAAAGAAACAAGTTGAGTCATAAAATTGGTTTACAAGAATTTTTATTTTGGAAAGATGAATTATACATGCATGCGAGTACTAAGACAGGACATTGGTGGAGATATGGATATGCACTAGATAGCTTTGATGCTGCTAGAAATCTTGAAATGGAATCTTTGTTTCTTGACGAACCATAAATAGTTATAGAAGTTAAAATTGATACTCTTCCTATTTCTGGGCAATCAAGAAATTACTTGTAATTTCTATTTTATATTTGGTAATGTATAAGAAGTATGTTTTTGTTTGGATTTTTGGAAGACAGTTATTTTCAATTTTTATTTTATATTTACCAATGTTCACGAAACATATCTTAATTTGATTATTTTCAATATGTATAATACATATCATATCCTATATTTTTCAAGAATTTACATATTGGTGTATTGGATGAGTCATATCTGATACTGTTGTATCTCGCATGATCAAAGATTAGTAATTGCAAAAGTTTTTACTTCCATCAGTAATAGACACAAGTGCAGAGACAGGCTATGTTACCTGCAAGTGTTATGGTATAATGTTCTGCTGAGGTTAGCCACGTCATTGATGCCTTTACAGCCAGCAACAACTTCAAGAATTTGCCTGGAAATTGCAATCATGATTATTTGAAGAGGTATAATTATATGCATAAAACTAAATTCATTTAGTCATAAGTATAGGAAAGTCTTGTAAAGTAACAAAAAGGAAAAACTAGCAAATCATGCCGAGGGTTTGCATTTTAGCAAACTAGAATATTCATTTCCTTAACTACAGTCACATTGAATAGAAGATATTCCTTGTGGGGATGGTACCAAAGCCATATAGAGGCAGTTAATAAGCTAGGAAGTTGTCACAAGCCAGCATACGTTAAACCATCCCACTTACTTAACTAAACAAGGTTCATTGCGGCCTTTAACAATGCACTCTTGATCATACTTCTCTTTCTTCTTAGAAGGCCATGTAGATTTAACAAAACCAATTCCTGCATGAGTATTCTTGATTTCGCAGTATGGTGAGTCTGTCTCGATCATCATTCTCTCAATAGGTATACCCTTAACAACATCAAGGTTCTCAGTTGTCTTCAGAGAGCACCCATTTATGCCTGCCACAGAACCAAGGAAATATTGATGAAATTTAATTGGATTTCTAGTATTCAATCACCGCAATCCAATATCTGAAACAGATATTTTATACAAGTTTTAACAAGGAAAGTCAAACACACCAATATCCTCTACAGAAACACATAATTAGCCTTTACATATTGAACACATCAATTATATGTTTATTATTGTGATTCCTTTTCCTTTTTTAGTATCCAAACATCAGAACCAACGATGTGAAAATCTTTCTCAAGGTATATTCATCTTTTTATCTCAACAAAATTGCAATTAGAACAAAATCCTATCTTTGGAAAGGCAAAGCCCAAAATCAGACATATCAAGGTTACTTCAAATTGGTCAAAAGACATAATAAAGCTTGAAAAGGTGGATTTACCTATATACATGTTATCAAATGAGAGAAGCTTAATGCTATCATCCACACTACCAGTAAAGGAATGGGTGACTCCAGCGGTGAACCTGATGTGCAAGTAGAAACTGTTAGTACAATTTACATCTTGAATTGATTATATTATAAAATATACAAGCAGTAGAATGAAACATGTGCGCTCATGATATTAAGCTCAAAAATAAGGGTAAATGAGATAAAAAAAAAAAAACTCAACCTTATTTATTTATTTTTTTTTTTTTTTTGCAAATAATGTTTGTACCAGGTGTGTTGTCAAAGGCCTCAATGTTGCACTTTGTCTATAAGCATCTTAAACCGTTTATATCTATTTTTCCCTTAATTCCTGAAGTTGAAAGCGGAAATACTATAGCCTAGGATGGCAATAAAACTGTCCAATCTCGCAATTAAATTCATCTTTCCAATATAAATAGAATGATAAGCTAACCATAGGATAAATTAAAGCAGCATGATCAGAACATTATCAATTTCAAAACAGAGAGATCCAGCAATCGCACCTGTCCTTATTTTTCTCTACTATTTCACAGAAATCTGCAGCAGCTTCTCGCATGTGCAAAAACATAGGCAGTTTTGTGATATATGCTAATTCAAATTGTTTCTCGAAATACCTTGCTTTCACAGGTAAAAAAAAAAAAAACATGTGATTTGTTGATGATTTTAGTATATTATAAAAATAAATAAAAGAGAAAACGAATATGACGCATATCTAGTCGAGACTATGGTGAGAATGCATACTTCTTTTGAATCTCTGCTGGGCAAAAATGAAGCCTGTCATAGTCCAATCCACATTCTCCAATAGCAACCACCTTGCATATGAAGAAAAGTAAGAATAATATAACAGTTATTTCTAAATAATTGGGTAGTTTCTGAACTAGAACACAAGTTCTGCAACTATATGAGAACAACATACACAATGACAATGTTTAGTAAGCATGTTTATTACAAATGAGATGGAACTCAACTATGTAGAACTGAAATATCTAGTTAAAATCTAGAAATGCGCGATAGTTGTCTTACCACAAGCGTATAACCATACCTTTCCTTTCTGAATTCCGTCTTTAGCCAAGGACAAAAGAGCTTGAAAATGCTTTTCTGGATCTCCACTCTCCTCAAATTCCTGAACCAATACACTAAGTCATAGTTACAAACACTCCCATAGATGAGTTCCTAAAGGAGAAAAACAACCTTGCATCGTGTTGGATGCACACCAACGGTGCAGAAAAGTCTTCCTATAATTGATCAATAAATCATCAAATTAGTGAAAATCCACATTCTGCGCTTGAAAGTCATCGAGAGAAAGCAATGTTAAGAAGACAAACCATCTGTTTCTGCAATTGCAAGCGCTTCCCTTGATTCTTCAAGGGACCCACCAGTTACCTGCAACACAAAAAGCAACTCCTAACTAACCACAAACCATTCAAACATAAAACACAGTTCATATTGTATGTTATCAAGCTGGTGTCCAAAAGGCCTTTGTCCAATCAACAGCTTTAAAATTTAAATACCCGAAGCATCTCTCGTTGTACCAGTTGAAATATATAATATCTCTTCAACTTGCAATTTCATAGCTCTGAATTTCACTTAATTTCCTCAATCAATGATTAAAGCAAGACTAACACTCGTAATAAAATTTAACATTACAGATATGAAAGGTTGTTTGAGAAACAGGGCACATTACAATAATTCGGGTGACGCCAGCAGCCCAGGCCCTGTTCAAAACGGTTGCAATATCGGAGATGTGACATTGCTTGCCGTGGTAGATTCCCTTGAACATGCCATCTGCAGTCTTTGGAATTAGATAGAGAATAGACTAATGACGAACAGAAAATGTTTGATGAAATGCCTCACCAGTGAAATTGACGGCTATATCTGCATTAGTGTTTGTTGGAGAGAAAAGAAATTGTTAGTTCATTTGACTTAGAATATGAATCGAAAGCAAAGTGAGGAAACCTGTTACTTACCTATCATTCGAATGCCTGCCATGGCTGATTGGCTTGCCAAGCTCAACAGTGAGGAGCAAGTGGACAATTTCGTTGATAATTGGGGCTGCCGGGCTGCCCTTTTATACGCTGTGCCCAATTTTCCATTTTATCACTTTATAATAATAATATTAGCTTTCTTATTGAATTTTGAAATATATTTTATTCATTTTTTTACAATTTAAATTCTTTTAGTGGAAAGTAAATTTATATAAGTGAATTTATAACAATTTACTAATCCTATTCAGTTAACTAAGACTCATTTACTAGCTTAAACTTTTTTATCCTCTAACCCAACATTTTTTTTCCTTTTTATATATGTTGAATGTGAATGTATTTTTCATTACATACTTTACTTATTTTTTATATCATAAATACGTCTACACACACACACACACATATATATATATATATATATATATATATATATATATATATATATATATATATATATATAT
>Ga0209489_104936_pt1 | contig 23895 bp, 11 predicted proteins | sample SiratrowhiteBW_FD_187527 | JGI IMG/M metagenome (GOLD analysis project Ga0209489, IMG submission 187527) | Root nodule microbial communities of legume samples collected from California, USA - Siratro white BW (SPAdes) (version 2) | ecosystem: Host-associated > Plants > Roots > Nodule | place...
ATATAATATTTATAGTTAATTGTTTATAGTTAATGGAATTATTTTAGAAATAGTTATTTTATTAAAGAATATATTTATTTTATTATAGAATATGAATACCTCTTATATTTTTTAAAAATTACCACATCATAGTTTTAAAATATAAGTGTTTAAATTATATTAAGTAGTACCTTAAGCAATTAAAGAAGACGAGTTTCTATTAATATAGGATAAATTTCCATTAACATATAAAAAGTAGGCTATTAACAAATTTGAATGGTGATTTTTTTTTGTAAAATGATTTAACATTCAATTTAAATTAATTTAAAATCATTATTAAATATGTTAATGAATTTTTATTTCAAAATTTAATTTTTAATTTTATACCTAAAAATAAAATTACATTTTTCTTGTAATAATTGTTTTCACAATTTTCATAAATAACACGAAATTTTTAAAAATATTAATTTTAAAATTGATTTATTATATAAAATTTGTACTTAAAAAAATTATAAGGTAACGTAAGAAAAATTAAACTTAAAAATTTTATGACAATTTTTTTATATATTTGGTGGTTGAAGCTTATATTAAGTTTATAATTAGCATAAAAAATGTATTAGTAACATAAATTTTTATCTTAAATATAATAAAACTAATTAGAAAGTGTCATTGAAATTTAAAAAGAATAGAAAATTTTCAAATTTTAATATATTTTTTGAAAAAATCATTGTGTTATGATAAGTATCATCTGAATTTATTATACTCCAACTTTTAAAATTTCTCTATTTGAATCTCGAAATAAATTTATAAATATATTTATAATTTATTCATCGCGCATATTGTATCTTAGAATGATTTTTTAAACGTATTTAAACTTTAACATCATCTGTATATCAATTTTTGAATTCATGCACACGCATTTTGCATATGTACGAATGGAATATGACAATGACGATGATATAAATATTATACTACACATCTAATATGATGAAGTAGTTTCTTTCTCAATAAGTTTAATGATAGATTTATTATAAAAGGAACATTTACAATCAGGAAAAAAAATAGGTTGAAACACGTATTAATACGTGTACAGTTTAAAATAAAATATTATATATTATATTATAATACACGTAAGTAAAAAAGTCTCAAATATAACAAAGTCAATTTTTGCTTTTTCATTTTATAGTAATTTTCTTTTATAAAATACGTTAATACATACTATTAATTATCAAATAAAATGCTAAACCAAAATTTCAGTAGAAACAATTAAAACTACACATAAATAAAAATAAAAATATTGTATAACCTGACAACTTGTCCATATGCAAATCAGATGATGTAGGTTATTCATGGGGATGATGATACCCATCACTGTTGTCTTTTAAAATACCATTATTCTTTTTCAATAAGTTATCTTTTACCCTTATTTTATTGGTGAATCCGTCATCTCTAAGTTCCATAATTTGTTTAAAGCATGGATAACTACAAAACATTTCCTCATTAAAAAAAGTTCATAGTTTACTTAAAGAGTTCAAACATGGATAACTACAATACATTTCCCCATTAGAAAAATAAATGATCTTCTCAATCATTATTGGCCCATAAAAAAATCCAACCTGACAGCTTTGCAATAGAATTCTTGTAAAATTGGAGCCAGACGGTTCGTGTAATGGATAGTGGGTCCATATGAAACTGAGAACGCTCCACTTGCAATGGTTCGGCCCCAATTTTTCAAGTGGGGCCCACTTCGATAACGCCGTTTAACAGAGTCGGCCGAGAGTAGGTGCATCTGACTCCGTCAACATTACGCAACGGCCAACCACCCCAAATTGCAATCCTCAATTTCCTAGAAGGTCTAACCCACACCACATACCACCCGTGTCATTAGCACCAAATAACGACACCTGGACAAGTGTCATAGTATGAATGGAGAGGATTCTACCTCTTTAGCTATAAATTGGCCCCAAACCCCTGTCCCTTTTCACAGTTCAATTCAAAACAAATTAGTTCATCCTCTTTTCGCAGTTCCCTACCTCCCCCTTCAAGGTGCGTCCATTTTTTCTTCTTTATGTTATTCATTCGTTCTGTGAATTATCGTTTTCTCGATTAGGTCCTTGTGTTTTAGATAGAGCTTCCACGATTTTATCGATCTTGAATTCATCGTCGGAACTTTATCTTTTTCTTTTACGATAACTTGTGGAATTGTTGATTGTGTAGTCTTGTATTAGATCTGATTAATTATTCGAAGAAATTGTTCAGATCCGTTAACAGATCTTTTTTGTTTTTCAAAAAATTGTCTAGATCTGTTAACAACCGCCTTATGTTTTTATTCCCTGACCCTAGATCATGTTTTTTTTCGATGAAATTCTTCAGATCTGTTCTTGAGGTTTACGTGATTGAGCTGGATAGCTGTTTAATTACATCGTAGTGATTCGTTTCTGGTTTTTTTTATAACTCTGCAGATGCAGATATTCGTTAAGACACTTACCGGAAAGACCATCACTCTCGAGGTGGAGAGCTCCGACACCATTGACAACGTTAAGGCCAAGATCCAGGACAAGGAAGGAATTCCCCCTGACCAGCAACGTCTCATCTTCGCTGGAAAGCAGTTGGAGGATGGCCGCACCCTCGCCGACTACAACATCCAGAAGGAATCAACCCTTCACCTTGTTCTCCGGCTCCGTGGTGGCATGCAGATCTTTGTGAAGACTCTCACGGGAAAGACCATCACTCTTGAGGTGGAGAGCTCTGACACCATCGACAACGTGAAGGCCAAGATCCAGGACAAGGAAGGTATTCCCCCAGACCAGCAGAGGTTGATCTTCGCTGGAAAGCAGCTGGAGGATGGACGCACCCTCGCCGACTACAACATCCAGAAGGAATCAACCCTTCACCTTGTTCTCCGTCTCCGTGGTGGTATGCAGATCTTCGTGAAAACTCTCACCGGAAAGACCATCACCCTCGAGGTGGAGAGCTCTGACACTATCGACAACGTGAAGGCCAAGATCCAGGACAAGGAGGGAATCCCCCCGGACCAGCAGAGGCTGATCTTCGCCGGAAAACAGCTGGAGGATGGAAGGACCCTCGCCGACTATAACATCCAGAAGGAGTCAACTCTCCACTTGGTGTTGCGTCTTCGTGGTGGTATGCAGATCTTTGTGAAGACCCTCACTGGTAAGACCATTACCCTTGAGGTGGAGAGTTCGGACACTATTGACAACGTGAAGGCGAAGATCCAGGACAAGGAGGGTATTCCCCCGGACCAGCAGAGGTTGATCTTCGCTGGGAAGCAGCTTGAGGATGGTAGGACCCTTGCTGACTATAACATTCAGAAGGAGTCTACCCTTCACCTTGTCCTTCGTCTCAGGGGAGGAATGCAGATTTTCGTTAAGACTCTTACGGGTAAGACCATTACCCTTGAGGTGGAGAGCTCTGACACCATTGACAATGTGAAGGCCAAAATTCAGGACAAGGAGGGCATCCCACCGGACCAGCAGAGGTTGATCTTTGCAGGGAAGCAGTTGGAGGATGGCAGGACCCTTGCTGATTACAACATCCAGAAGGAGTCCACCCTTCACCTTGTCCTGCGTCTCCGTGGGGGCTTCTAAGCTCATCTTCAAATGCTTCTTAATCATTTTAGAATTCTAAATGTTGATTGGGTCTCTATTGACCCTTTAAATAAATTTGCTTTGTGTTGGACTGTATCTCGTTAATATTATCGAACTTTTGTTATCAATATATTGAATTGTTCACTCGTGTAAATGGGCATATCATCTTAAACCTTTTTGTCCTTGCACTGAATAAATTGCTTAAAATTATATTAAATCCATGTTTTATATATGAATGAAGACTATTCATAGAGTAACCATCGTCGTCAAGATCTTGTTTCTTCACAAACCAAGAGGGTTTTTGTGATCTGATGTACTGAGTATAGGAGGAGCTGCCAAAGAAGTTTTGAAACCTTTGAAAGTTTTAATTTTATATAAAATTCCTCATATTCTTGAATAGATTGATAGAATTTTCACCTTCTTGGTCATTTTAGGTCATAACCTCAAGATTAGTTAGGCGGCCTCACAACCTTTGTACCTCTTTCGATTTAATCTCATTTTTTTGCCTGTTAATTTTACTAAATACATGGTCAGGTTAACTATTTGTTTGCAGTATCGTGTGATTTTATTCCTTGTCTTTTGGAAACCTCATCTATCCTTGCATATTTTTTTTAAGTCGAAACATATAACTCTGTCTCACCATTTTCTTTGATAAAAGCTTTTTTTTTTTCCTGATATATAAACCATGATCTTACTATACTTTAAATATACCCTAAGAAGCTTAATCAAGTTTTATTTATTCGCTCAATCTCTTCTATTTATCAAATATTTTTATAATCTAATATTTTAGATATTAATTTATGTTTAAAATTATATAAATATAGTTGTTAATTTCATATCAAATTTCGAGTTTAGAAAGTTGGCGTGCTCACAATAATCACAAGTACAACAATATACACATACAGATAACCCGGATAAATCCAAATAACAACTCAGATTAACTTAAAAATTTTGTTATAACAAACTATTTAATATTTTTTTTTAAATTATTTTTCAAGGGTACTCAATCAATCCTTTTCACTCATTCATTAAATATTTTTAAATATCTCTTTAACTTGTACTGATTAAATATTTTTAAAAGATTTCTCTAACTTTTTTAAAACATTTCTCTAACTTTTATTGAGAGTTAAAGAATCTTTAGAAGATAGACTTTCGTTCATGTTTTATCAACAATGAAGCTTAATAACCTTTTTAAAGTGAATCAGATTTAATCAAAGTTTAATTTTTTTCAAAGTCTCTCCCAATCCATCTATGATTCTAATAGATGGATTCTAGCTTAGTTTTAATAGTAGCATTTATGTTTGATAATAGCTAATAATTATTAGGATAGATTTATTGAAATCCACGTACATATTTCATTTCCGAAAAATTTTGAGTACATAAATGAGACAAAATGAATTCGAGACTCATGGACTGTGATATCTGCATTAATTTATATAAATAATTACAATAGGTTTAAACCTAATATAGTTTAATTATTTTTTCATTTTTATTAAAAAATAAGACTCAAATTTACATTTGAATTAACAACATGAACTTTCCAAACAAAATTTTGTCTTGCTCAATTTACTAATTTTCCAATTAATTACTATTTTTCTTTTCTTTCCTATCTTTTTTTTTTTCTTTCTTTTGAGCTACAAACTTGGCTTTAGGATAGATAGACACATAATGACATGTGAATTTAGGACCTATATCTACCCATACCTATTCAAGTATATTGTGAAGTTAATGGTCTGAATCCTTGATTGGTGCACCAATATTTCAACCATTGCAAGTTTTTTTTGACATTGTTAAGGTTAGATATAAGGTATGTATTGTCTACTTTAAAACTTGAAGTAAACTACATTACAATTTTATCCTATTGGATCAAGGAAAAAGGGAAAATATTTCAAGAATACAGATTTATTTAATTCCTAGATGATGACTCTAGATGATGTAGGATTTTTTTTAATATACCAAAACAATGTAATCGTTATACCCCATTTTGTCATTGGGTGAGGATTATGACTTAGTTAAACTCATGCTCTTTGACTTATAATTTCGATCTCACTTGTTAAAAGAGAATTTTCATTTTTAAATTTTAATAAATGTCATAAGTTTCACCAGAAAATTATTCATTTATAAAAAAATTATTCTGACAAAAGTTCATTAACAAATTTACGAAACTAAATAAATTTCACTTGTACAAGTAGGTCTTTTTTATGAACTCGGATAAAGTTTGTAAAACTTGTACTAAACACCCCTTAAACTCATTACACTTTCAAAATTACATATATTTAGTATTACGAAGGGACAATAAATTTGTTGATAAGAAAAAATTCACCCTGGATAAAAATTTCTTGTGACTCACTATTTTTTTTTATAGACAATCTTTCTACACTCGTTAATAAGTTTTGAAAATTATACCCATGCATATAATAACTAATGTAACTAACATTAATACCTAATTTCTTATAAGTATGTCAGCACAAAGAATTTGGGGATTTTTTTTTTTCATCTTCCAGTTTGAGTTGTATAATATTTTTAAAAACTAGGAATCGCTAACTGATTTCTTAACAATTTTGATTTTTTTTTGTAGATTACTCCTTCACTTAAAAACATCGTAATTAAAAAAAAAACTGCAATTGAATTCTTTAAAAAAAAAAAAACGCAGCCTAAGATCAGATATTTTCAAGGGGAAAATAATTAATTAACAGGAGAAGTTAAAGTTCGTAGGCCCACCTTTTAATAAAGAATCTTGGCGATTATCCTTACCTATTTATGAGAGTCTTCCTTTACATTGCAATAAAAGAACGTCTTGTTTGAATTATTTTACATATATAAAAAATATATTGATGAGTGCCACAATCCTTGCACGAACACTGCTATCATTTTCTCAAATTTTGTTTAAGATTTAGAAATATAACAACGTATAGCATCGCTGACATATTTAACCATGTTTAGAACTTGATATATTTACATGTTATGAAAAAATGCACAATGAATTCTTGATCCGGTAAAAACTATATTTTCAGGTATAACAGTACTCGAAAATAAAATAAGTTTTGAAAAAATCCGTAAAGTTATGATAATAATTATAAGTACCTATATATTATATTTTAACTGTATAGCTTAAGAATGTTAAGGAAGGATCTATAGACTTGATTGTCAAACGTGGAGACTTGCTAGTAGTAGCTACCCTACATACACAAGTATAAACTTTTTGACTCAACTATTAATTTTGAGAACAACTTCTCGCGATGTGTCCCGAAATATAAAAGTTATCTTGGAAATTTCATTCCGAAATGAAGGAGACATCCCAAGAAATTTATTCAGTAAGTGAAATACCCTTCTTAGACGAATGCGGTTTTATTACTTTGATCCTTTTGACATTTTATTCAGTAATGAATTTACAGGTAGCTAGCTAGTGCTAATTCCAATTCCAAATCCAATTTTGGACCACTTTGCCTATCCTTCCTCCGAAATTTGCATCGAATACACAAACATCAGGTAATACTACTATATAATCCAATTCTTTCAAATACTGTATATCCTTCTTGGACAAGAAAACATGCGTTTAATTCTTGAGAAGCCATGAGGATTTTGACATATTGTCATATTTCATCTCAAGACGAATATTACCATACTAAAATTTATATCTAAGTCAATCCTATAAATTTGATTTAGACTTAGTAAGAACATATTTACTCTTACTGTAATTTGATCTTACGTTTAATCAAATTTTGATCTCCAAGACACGTCTTCACGTCGAAGATACCCTGCATTAACACCAAGAATGTTGAGGATTGGAATTGAAGGATATCTATCCACTTTATATATATATTATAAATTAACTTTATATTTAATTGATGAGAAACCTCCACCACTTTCACACGTCATCATGCTTTCACGTTAAGAACAACATTGGACATGAAATTCGAAGGAATTACTGGTGACACCATAAAGTTAAATCTCGGTTAGAATAGACTTTGAAAAACTTTAAAATAGGAGAATTTAAGCTTTACTCATTCTTACAAAACCAAATCACAAAACCAAATCACTAAAATGAGATTTACACTTATATATTATAATTTGTTGGTCTTATTTATAATCGACATAGGATTTTCAACAAAGAGTTTTAGGTTTATGTTTTGGATCTATAACATAAATTAGCTAAGTAGATTACAGAAGACAGACACAGGAAAAAAAAATTCACTGTATTTGGTTTTTACAGCATCAGTTGCATTAGCAATACAATCAACTAACAATTAGTAACAAAGATAATCCTGTTATGCACCTAAAAGAAGATGCAGCAAGCAGTACAGCACTAGCATTGACTACACATTGCTCTGTTTGTAAAACTTGGTGTCAAGAACTTGCTTGCCACACATCGCACAAACTCCTGCCATACAGAACACACCAAGAATTGAGTCATGCACTTTCATATACAAGGCACCCTGTACCAAAAGGGAAAAATAAAATAAAATGTATGGTAGCAAGTGCAAAAACATCTCAACATGGGAATATCACCTTTAGAGTAAGCACAGGTGTGGCAGTACTTGGCATCCTGGTGCACTTGCTGCTTGCATATGATGCACTTAGTATTTCCGTAAGGGGTCCATCTACAAGAAATTAGTTTAAGAATAAGTGCACTCTTCACAGATTATTAAAGACTGAAACATACATGGTGGAACAAATATCAAGGTTACAAAAGGAGAAAAAGAACATGCGACCCAAGCAGCAAAGTATAACAGAATATTAAATTTGCAGATGGTAACAAGAACCATCGACAAGCACAAGACTTGCATACAGATTTACTAAAAGGTAATGCCCCTCACTCAAGCGTACTTGCTCGTATACTTTGGATGGAACTGGCTTTATTCCAGAATGTCACTCATTCTAACTCAGAAAAATGGAAAAGCTTTTGGACAGCTATTAAGCCATGAAAAACAAGAACCAAACTTATAATCATTATCAATTCATACGAAGTTCAAATTAAAAAAACAGTGCTTATAGTGTAGAGCATCATTTACAAGTCCAATACTAAGCTTGCACACATTACAATACGATATAGAATATATAGTAGTTTTGGAGCTTGAGACGGCTACATTAAAAATACTTCCAAAGAGCCTCATAAATCAAAATACAGACATACAGTCTTAACTTTTAAATATATGAATATCATATGACTAAAAACATGAAGTTCCAGAGAAAACTAAGTTGTAGGGGATAACTGTGAAGAGGGAAAGCAATCAGGGTTGAAGTTGAAGTAGGAAGGGATGCCACACACAAAAAAAGTATGAAATAGAATGAATTCTAATAACACAGATGTAGTAGTGTTCAAAATCCGTTAATTACAGAATCAGGTCCTATGGATAGTGACAAAATTATTAACTTTGTTATTAAAAATACTTGTTCAAAATAGCGACTAGTTCCCTATCACTAGTACCGCCTGATAGAATTAGGTTTCTTTCTCAACTCATACAATACAACCATTAGTACAAATCTACATGTAAATATGCATTGCATAAAAGAATATATATATATAGTGTGCTCTGACCATCAAACCAAGTATGCAGTGACAATTGTGCAGGGAACCTTGGGACCAATATCTCCATATAAGGTCGCAAACATGCCCAGCCTCTCATAGTGATGCATACAATTTACAAACACAAAAATTTCATAAACCTAACATTCAAGGGTGAATCTCAAGTGCTATGCAACACAAATGAAATATAGTAGAATAGACTCAAAGCTGAAAATAGGGGATAGCATCAAAAAAACATTCCACATTGCAAACTGATATTTAAAATATAATCTCCATCACAAAAATTTATTACATCAAGCAAGTGTCAGGTAATTTACATTCAAAAACTTCTGCAGGAAACTAGAAATGCTCGCTTTAACATGTTATCAGCTAATGAAAAACAAAGCTAACCTATGGTTCTTTCTGCCCAGTTTTAAAATTAATATAAAAATAGAGGAAATAATAAGAAAAGGAAAAATTAAAGATTATCGAAGACCTGTTTTTCTTAGAGAGAAGCTTGTTCTCGTTGATCTTGCGGCCACCACCCTCGGTAGTGTTGCTGGCCCCTTCTTTCCACTTGTCTGGTACTATCACCTTTGTTAATTTCTTCTCACCTGCAACCCAAATTCCAATTCCAATTCAAATTCAAATGAAACTTCAAAACAATTAAATAATTGATGGAGAGATAGAGAAGGAAAGGTAGGTGTCGAAGGAGCGGAGATGAAACTCACACTTCTCGCAAACCATAGCTGTCGTTAAGGTCTGATTGGATTCAGAATTTTGAGATTCGATAGTCAAAGTTGGGATTGCTAAGAACAAAACCCTAAGCCCCTTTCCACTCAGTTTTTCCAAGGACAAGCTCCCACTAATACACTTCTTCAAAGATTCCAACTTTTTCAACCGACAAAATTACCCTTTCCTAAAACATAACCGAACCAATTAAAGATCTATCAAAACAAAACAAAAAATTAAATTTTTATCTATTTTTTCTTCAATAAAAAGGTTTGATTCGGATTAAGAATTAAAAAAATTTAAATTTAATTATATGAGTATGACATGATATAATTTAATTATGAATACGAGAAAAAAAATATAAATATGGTAACAATTATATGAAAATAAATAATAACAACTATTAAGATTTTTTCATTATAAATTATTTATTATTTCTTTTTCTGATTTTTTTTAAAATTAATCTTGAAAATTGATTCAAAAATCTACTGCAAAAGATTAAACTATTTTAGTTTCAATTTTATATTAAATTAAAATTAACTAACTTATAATTAATTTTTAATGTTTGATTCAAATAACTTTTTAATAAAAAGTAGAATTAAATTAAGCCACAAACACGTTGTGGATTATGTTTAAGAATCTTTTTCATGTTATTAGTACTGAATAATTGCACATTTAATAGGAATTTATTCTGTTTTCATCATTAATATGATGTAAAAACATGATAAATTTTTATTAAATAAATATGAAAAAAAGGATTATATTCACATCACATATAAGTTATCTTTTTCAAGTCGACGTGTATTTTCTTTGATAATTTTAATATATTTTAACATAATTTTTATTTATCAATTTGCCAAAGTTATAAGCCCTAATTAGTAAAAATCTTTATTGTTTCTGGAAAGTAAACTCTTTAGTTATAAAAAATAAAATTCAACTGTTTTCATAAAGTTATTGATGGAATTACAAATAAAAAACAAATTAATAATAAAAATGAATCAATATAAATATAAATAGGATGTCATCTATTTTACTTTTTATAGTATTATTAACTTAATATTTATCATGAAAAAAAGAACACATATGGATAACAAATAATATCAAATAAAAATTTAATATAATAACCAAATAAACAAATAAGTTTGTATAGAAAACTTTAAAATTTAGAGTTACCAATACAGTTTTTTGTGATATTTTAATTAATTTAATTTATTTATTGGCTCCATAACGATATGTTTAAGACACTCGCAACAGGCAATAAATATGGCTTTAGAGAAGTTTGTTTCTTTTAGATTCCTTGTATAACAACACTTCAAAGAATGTATTTCTTCTATTCATTTCCCACTTTTCAAATGCACTAATGAAAATCATTTCATGCTTCTACTGTCACCAATTATTTGAGAACAGAAGAGTAACGATGATTAACGAACTTTCAAGTGTGTGCGCTTCTCATCTTCCGCTTAACAACAAATCAGAACCTAAGCGAAAATAGCTGGAGAGTAGATAACATCATCACTGTTTGTTAATGTGTAGAGATTTTTTAGGTTTTATTTTATAACAATTTATGCATTTCAATAATATTTTTAGTTTTGTGAATAGTGTTGAAAAGGAAGGAAGAATGAAATAAATGTTTGAATATAAAATTGCCAAACTTTAAGAGCTTACAAATACAAAACTGCACAATAAATCGTGGTAAGTAAAAAATGATGAGGCAGAAAAGAGAGACTTAAAAGAATAGGGATTTTTGGAGTTGGTATATGATATTAATCCCATGGACTCAATGCACACTCCTCTGGTGCAGTTGGATAACGTTCAGAATCCTTGCAGTAGTCATAGATGACAAGGTTCCTCTGAACCCAAGCATAATCCATTTTCTGATCACCAGAGAGGTGCCAAGCATCATACTGATCCCACCAATATTTGGTTGTGGTTGAGACACAAGAAGGGTATGGGTCTTCCCATTGGCAACCATCCACACTGAAGTCCTTGTAGGATGACACAAATGGAGCTAATTTCCAGTTTGTCTTCTCAAGCCCCCCTCTTGTGGCCCACTCATCTGCATTCCATATGCTGGAGAACAAGTACATGGGTTTCTCATTAGGGAAGAAATTGTTTGCTTCCCCATTGTTCTTGAACACCCTCACAGGAACTCTATCCACAAAAAACCTGCCCACAATTAATTGCATCTTTCAGTCAACAAAATAAATCACATGAATATTTTATAATTGGAATGGCTAGTAAAGTAATTACCATAAAAAAATATCATATATGACAATATGTGATACTTCTAGTATTTTGATTAGATTTGAAACATTTAAGAATAATTGTATTAATTACTCCCAAGTGGTTGATCTTAGTGAGTTCTCTTAAACAAGATGATTTTGGGGTTCAAACTCTGGCATTCTAAAAAAAGAATGATAATTTTAAGTAGCATCCTTTCTAATCCATGAGATGTATGGTCCTTTAAGGTAAAAACCATCAATCCTTCTAACTGTCCACGTGATTTATATCATATATGCACTATAACTTATAAGGTAGCAGCAATTACGGGCCCACCCTGGTAAGGGGTACTTCTGGACTAGATTCGTTTTCTCCGCCTCAGAAACACATCATGTATTACTTTTTGACTATTCAGAACAGAACTTTAAACCGACAACAGCATAAAGGATATATTCAAACACGTTTTGAAGAATATAAACACCTTTTCAATCTGAGAGAACTAAGGTTAGAGCGGCAACTGGTAGGATGAACACATAATGCATAAGATGGAACTTACACTATCTGATGGTTGTTCCAGAGGATGGAATAGGTGTGGTAGTCCTCAGTTGGGTCAAACCATAGCATATGCCTCATCTCACGCCCACCAGTTCCATTCTTGTACACGTTTGTTTGAATCAAATAAGGCTCCCCAGTTCTGTTTCCCAGAAACTCAAAATCAAGCTCATCTCTCTCTGGCCCTGCACCATTTTCTGAGCACATCTGCAACAATTCTCCACTCGGTAAACAAAACTTAGATGCAGTAATTTGTATAATGAACATTTGTTCCAAAGATTGATACAATTTACTGAGATGATACTTTAATTCTAATCAGTGAACAATTGTAAAAGCACTTGGCTACTAAATTTTGTCTGTACTTAAATGCTTTGTGCACTTACATAATATGCTGTCACAACACCAGCAGAGTCACCTGCTACCAACTTCAGCTTCATACTGAACCACCCAAATCTGTAACGTTGTTTTGTTTGAAACCCACATCCTATCAAACATTGAATGCGTGAGAAACAGCTCAAATATCAAATTTTGATGATAACAGTTCAAATTCTCCTTATCAAATCATACAATGCATGTTGAACAAAGTGCATATTTCAATGTCATGCATTTGGTACCTGTGTCTTTGTCTAGGGAGAGATACCAGATCTGTCCATCTTTCGAGGTGGTAAAATGGTCCTCGGACCACATTATGCTGAAGTTGTCCTCAAAAGACCCCTTGGACACAGCTGCTTCTGATGAATGCAAATGAGCAAGAACGATTGCTGCAAGGAAAATTATCATGGACACTGAAGAAGAGGTCCTTGAATCCATTCTGAATGGGAGGAGAATATGCACTCTTAGAAGGGAGGGTTTCTCGGTTAGATCTCAGAAACCGAGAACAGGGCACTTCATTGAATGACCATGACTTTTAAAATGGTTTTAGCACTTCCAGTTGTAACATCATATGCTGCTGTTCTGCTCTGCTTAGATTTCTTTGGTTATTTAATTGTATTGCATGTGCCAATGTTCAATTGTACAAATTTGCCCTTTTTGAATATCAAGTTGCCCAAAGTGTCCTAGATATCTTACACATAAAAATGATAAAAATTAGTAAATATATAATTTTATTAGAAGTTATGTAAGAGTACAGTGAAAAGTTGATTTGATTGAAATATATACATGATCAACTGAAAGAGAGAGAATTAGAAAATAAAATATTGTGAGTGCTCTACATGAAATTTGAGAAAGACTTCAGAAGGCAAGGGCATATTGGTGAAAAAGAAATAGAAATGTGGGACCTTAGCCAGGCTGCATTTGCAAATTGCAATGGTAGTCTGTCTTGAAGGCTAGCTAGCTGTGGAATAATGAAAGTGCGAGTGGGGCCCAGGCATTGCATGTAAGAACACCATCTTTCTCAATAATGGAAACAGCCACACCACCGCCACTACCATTTCTATTCATTTATTATATTTTTACTTTAAACTTATACAATTTTATTTTATCATTGATGGTGAAATTAAATCCTTGATTTTTTTTTTCTTATAGTATTTGTTAGTCATTCAATTATTTAATTCAGTTCAAAAACATTTAAAAAATAACAATAATGTATATGTGATTTCATTTAAAGAAATTTCCATGTTTTATTTTTCAAGTCAAAGTTCACTACATATCATGACATCAATCTTAATATCAGAAGACAGTTTGGCCGAGTGGTCTAAGGCGCCAGATTTAGGCTCTGGTCCGAAAGGGCGTGGGTTCAAATCCCACAGCTGTCAAATTTTTTTCTGATTTTTTCATATTTTAATTATTCTATTTATTAACTAAATTATATTTTTGAAATATTCAATTATTTCTTACAAATATTTATAAGAAAATTATTCCTACATAACTCAATCGGTAGACTGAAACCATAATATTTATAAGGGCACAGTACTTTCTTTTACCATTATACGTCAATATCACATGTTTTGTTTTATATATACAAGAGTGAATGCATTTCGTTAATTTGTGTTCTCAACATTGATTTTTACAGAGCTTGATTGTTTCTAAAGAATTAAATAATTTAAGTAAATTAATTAATTTAGTTACTTTTACTATATTATATATATATATATATATATATATATATATATATATATTTATATCAAAAACAAGAATATATTTGATAAATCAAATTTAAAAAATCAATTAATGAAACTAATTGTAGGTGGCATGTTTTTCTAATATTTATATTTCAAAAATAATTTGTAATGTATTATTTAAATTTAATTAACTTTGATGGATCAAAATTCGATCCTGTATTAAAAATTAAAATGCACAATTTAGAGAGGGAGTCAATTCCTTGTTCAATTTCATAATTTCAGGATTCATTCTCTTCTTCTCATTTGTTTTAAAATGTATTTTACACACTATTTTCTTTAACACGCTAAAAATATTTTCCTCGACCATTTCAAATTATCTTAAATTTGTCTTTATTTATGTATTTTATCTTCTTGATAATTTTCATTTTTAATATACCATTTTAATCACTAGCTTTAAACTAAATGTCAATATTTTTTTCTTAAAAATGGATCGAAAATAATTCAATACAATACTATCTTATAATTTAAATTGTATGTTAAAATTTAACGTATAGTTTATATATTCAAATGTATTTATTTATATAAATCTTTGTAATTATATATTTAAAGATACCTATTAAGTTTAATAGTATAAAATAAATTTTTATCATGTGTCAGACACGTACTGAAATATTTTCTTTCAAAAATGTGTCTTTTCATTACTATTACAAGACAACGAACTGTCATTTTAGTCATTTTCAAGTTAAGAGACACTATCCAAATATTTTTAAATTAGAAAAAATATTAATTAACTTTTTGAAATTGAATGTTGTTAGTTTAAAGTCGTCCCTCTATTACCCATTCATTATAACTTTATTAGAATATTATAAGTTATTTTTCTATCACATGTATTAATACAAGACATCTAATTATTCACACCTTAATAATATCTAAAATGAAATTTTTATGAACAAAAATAGTATTAAACAGTAGTGACACTAGTAACACAGTTAAATACATGGCACTATTGTTTAGTCTTTTCAACGGAGTATTAAAAAAACTAACCTGTAGAATACGATCAACACTTCTCACCCTCACAAAATCATCTCGATTGATGAAAATAATACAGTTACTGCAACTTTATACTTAATTGGTTTTACAACAATTTTATGCTTCACTTTACTTGAAGCTTTTGGTGAGCGAGAGTCGGTAGATCTATACGAATTTGGTTGTTTTGCAGAGATACATACTGATCAGAAGTGTCGATGTATACTATAAATATTAGAGGTGTCGATTTATATCACAAGCGGTGAAAACAATTAAAATCCGAATCATAAAAAGTGTAGCTTTGTTGTCTTTGTCATGTTATTTGCATTGACATTTATTTGTATATCTTTTTTTTACAGTGATTTCTTTTTGTGTTGTTTTAGTGTATGTGGATATGGTATTTATATTTGTATTGATTGGAGGAGTAAATTTAAGAAGATGGATTTGAAGAGATTTGAGTGGATTGTGTGTGGATGGTAGAGTTGTTTAAATTAATGGATAGATGGTAAGATTTGAAGGGATTTGAAGAGATTGATTATGAAAATTTGGGAATGATTTGATAAATGTTATAGACTTGTTTTTATTTTTTTAATTAATATATTTCTGAAATTACTAATTGACTCTTGTGGACATGACAAACCCTAGGCCTACTTAAAAGAGTATTTTGTAATTTCTAAAGTCATAACTCACTTTCAGGGGTATTTCATAATTTACACTTCATTTATGAGGATTATTTCATAATTTTAAGTTACAATCCCTTCAAATCTCTTCACATGATTGAAGATATCATCCTACAAATTTCTCTCCATCTATCATCTCAAATTAGGTCAATCAAACAATCTTCATCTCCCAAATCCATCCTCTTGAATATTAAATCCCTTCAAATTAATTTAACCTTATTAGTTTGGTTTTTGTTCACTGTTATATTTAGTTGAGTTTATACTTTTATTTAGATATGTGATATGGTATAGTTTAGATTCTGGTATAGTTTGAGTACTCTGAAATATTTTATTTATTTATTTATTTTTTGCTGTTAAAAAAAAAACTTGAAGCTGGTGTAGTTATGTAATAACAACCTAACGTATAATGTTTCAAGCATATATTGAGTTATAAAGATGAAAATCTGTTACGAGTGCCAAAACCATTGTGAATAATTAATGGACAGAGGAGAACATATTTTGCTCTACAACTCAACTGGCTTTTGTAAAAGCGACCCCTAAGTTGGCATAAATGGATATTTCAAAGGTGTCTCTTCAGGACTACAAGCAGCTACCACTTAATTTTGACTTGATTTTCTTTCATCTTTCTCACTTTTGTCTTTTCTTCTTTATGTCTCTATATGAACCACCACATAATGTAATTTTAGTAATCAGTTTTATTTATTTTCATCAATATTTTTTTGTCTTTTGAATTTTATTCGGAATTCTTTTTAGGCTGATGCTTTATTATCTAAATCTAAGTATTTATTCTACCTTCTTACATTACCATTGATCTTTTTATATTTTTTAAAACTGTTAACTAACACACATACACTCAAACATTGAAAAACAAATAAAAAAAAATCTAATGATGTGATTTGTAATATATTATTCTATTATTTTATATTTAATGAAATAATATCATAAAAACTAAATAAAAATTAATATATTTTCTTGGCACTTTCTTCTGTGGGTAAAACCAACAACCACATTTGTTAAGTTGAAAGAAAAATAATGAAGATTTTCTGCTGGATTATAAAAATAAAACTAATTTATAATTATATATATATAAGTTAGAAAATAATTTTCATTTTATAAACTAATTTTATAAAAATAAATTAAATTTAAATTTATATTCTAATATGATAAATATTTTATGTCATCACTTAAAAATATTTAATTTCACTTATAAATTCACATCACCTACACCTAAATATATAAGTGAGAATAATTTTCATATTAACTAGTTAAATTTAAATTGTAATACAAAATTTTAAAATATAGAATCAATATACTTTATATAGTGATTATATGAGATAATAAAATGGTTAAAATATCATGATTCTTTGTAGAAAATATCAAAGGGATATGCGGCAGGGAAATCCACAAGTGGGACGAGGAAACGCTTTTTGAAATAATGAGACAACACGGTTTAGTGGCATAAGTTTGATAAATTGTGAATCAAATTAACAAATAACTTAAAAAACGGTTTATTGTGCGATTGTACAGTGTTGATGAAGCAGCAGACAAGACAAGTGATGCAAGTGGTTCGTAATGGTAAACCATGGATTTTGGCGTGGAAAGCAAATCAATCACTTTACATGAAAATATCCCAAATGGATCCTCCTGCGCCGTTCAAATTCTATCTCCTCCCAAAAAAAAGCAAGAGCTTCTAGATTTTTCAGTCAGATATTTCATCAATGCCCAACCAACCCCATCACTCTTCGTCTTCTTTATAAAGCCCACTCCACTGCACGGACACGTATCAAGTCTTCAACTTTTCTTCTGTTCTCATTGTCTCTTTCTTCCCAAAAGACATAATCCATCAAATGGCGGCCATGGCAACCACAGCCCTATCTTCAAACCCCAAACTCTCATTCTTCGACCACAAGCCCACCTCCTTCCATGGAAAGCCCGTTTCTCAGGCCCGCCTCACACCCACAAAAGCCTCCTCCAAACAACCAACAATCTCCATGTCCCTAACTTCACCCCCTTACGACTTCCAATCCTTCAAGTTCCAACCAATCAAAGAATCCATAGTCGCACGCGAAATGACGCGCCGCTACATGACCGACATGATAACCTACGCCGACACCGATGTCGTGGTCGTGGGGGCGGGCTCCGCGGGCCTCTCCTGCGCGTACGAGCTGAGCAAGAACCCGGCGGTTAGCGTCGCCATAATCGAGCAGTCAGTGAGCCCCGGCGGCGGCGCGTGGCTCGGCGGGCAGCTCTTCTCCGCCATGGTGGTGCGCAAGCCCGCGCACCTCTTCCTGGACGAGCTCGGCGTGGCCTACGACGAGCAGGAGGACTACGTGGTGATCAAGCACGCGGCGCTCTTCACCTCCACCATCATGAGCAAGCTCCTGGCGCGGCCCAACGTGAAGCTCTTCAACGCCGTGGCGGCGGAGGACTTGATCGTGAAGGAAGGGAGGGTCGCCGGGGTGGTCACGAACTGGGCGCTGGTTTCGATGAACCACGACACGCAGTCCTGCATGGACCCCAACGTGATGGAGGCTAAGGTTGTAGTGAGTTCTTGCGGGCACGATGGACCCTTTGGCGCCACCGGAGTTAAGAGGTTGAAGAGTATTGGGATGATCGATAGCGTCCCTGGAATGAAGGCCCTGGATATGAACACTGCTGAAGACGCTATTGTGAGACTCACCAGGGAGATTGTTCCTGGCATGATTGTGACTGGCATGGAAGTTGCAGAAATTGATGGTGCTCCAAGAATGGTATGTTATGATAGCCTTATAATTTTGTTCATATACTTAGCAAAATTAAATCTTTTGATAAGCTTGTGAATTATATATGGTTGGTTTGATATTTGGTGCAGGGTCCTACCTTTGGGGCGATGATGATATCAGGTCAAAAAGCAGCTCACTTGGCGTTGAAGGCTTTGGGGAGGAATAATGCAATTGATGGAACGTGTGGAGTTGGAAGGGAAGAACCAGAGCTTATTTTTGCTTCTGCCAACACTGAGGACATTGTTGATACTTAAACTTTATCATCACATGCCTCTTTTCTGTTTCATTTGAATTCTGGAATAAATAAAGAAAAATGTGAATGGTGATGGATAAAGAGACGGTACCTGTTATTGTCTTTGTTTGTGTGGATTGACAAATTGTCACCACCAGCCATGTAAGTAAGCACCCAAAAATCAAATTAACTAGAGTTGCAATACTTTTAACCAGTTTTTCTTTATAATTATTATATAACTAGTTTAAATTTTGAATACTTTTTGTGTTAATATACTAGTTCACTTATTTAAGTATATTTGTTATTAAAACAAAGCTGTTAAGTAGTTATGTGCAAAAACTTGATTGATTGTTAAAAAGATATATTTTTTTTTTTAAATATGTAATACCACAAACATTTTTAACAAAAGAAACTGTAAAAATGGAGATAAATTGATGTTTGAGTTTAATAAAAGCAACTTTGTTTCTTATTCAAATTGGATTGATTGCAGCAATACTGGTCCCATTTACTTTTATGGATTTCTTTCCCTCCTGGCATATTGCCAAAAGACAAAAGCATTTTTTTTTTCAAAACATAAAAAATAAAAAATAAAAAAAATCCCCTTTCCTTTGCTGGATTGCCTCTTTCTGTTGTTCCAAAATTATGCTAAACAAATCGTGCCAAAGACGAGAAAAATATTTTGAATAGGCACTAATGTTTTTGTCCTTAAAAATAAAGTATTTTTTTTATTTAAAAACTAAAATGTTATTTTATATTTTATATATAAATATGGTTGATATCATCTTTATTTTTTATAAACATGGGATTAAAATTACCTATATTTTTCCTTGAGAATATATCACAATTGATATATTTTTAATAAATGAGAGACAAGATTCTAAAAAAATTATTGATTTATTTTCTAACAGGTATTGATGAGTGTGGGTGATTTAAATATTGACCTAAATTAATTCCATCCCCTCTCAGATTTTCTAGTATTTAAATACAATTTGACTCAATTCTCTATCCCATGGATCCAACTTGCTGATGTGATATTAGTTAACTTTATTTGCATTATTTTCATCTCGCAGACCATATATTATCTTATTACAAACCTCACGCACGAGATATAGCATTTTTTTTTTTGCTAAATAACCAGTAGTTAATGTTCATATAGAAAACTGTATTTTTTATTTATTTAGTTTATTTGTGTCATGATCCCTGAGTTATAAATTACCCACTCAAGCTCTATTTGTGATTTGCATTTTGCATATTAGATACTCTGTAACATTTTTATAAATTTAATTAAAGTAAATTTTAAGTTTCTATAAATATAAATTAAGTAAATTAAACTATTTTCTATAAATATAAAGGATACCATAGCTAAGTTGTGAAAGAAACACACGTTTGGTAGAAGTGATTAAAATTTTAAATTAGTTATTTATTTTTACAAATTCATATTTGATTTTTTTATCCTTTAACATCATTAAATTCTTGCCTCATAAACAATTTTCTAATATAATGTTTTTTTTTTTTTAGATTTTTGGTATCAATGTTTTAACGAAGAAAATTTAGATTTGTTCAGTAAAACTAAATGATAAATTAGTTAGTAATTAATAAGTTAAGTGGCAACAGATAAAATCAATGTTTTATAAATTTGGAACGATAAGTTCATTTATTAAATTAAAAATATTTGATAAAATAACTTATAAATTAGCTAGTAAATTAGTAAATACGAAATGAAATAAAAAAAAAAATATCACTACATAAGTTTTATTGTACAATGAATTTTGCGCTTTTTTTTAAATATATTATTGCATAACTATAATTTTGAAATTATAAAATGATTAATTTTTTATTAACCCTTATAACACTTCTATTTACTTTTAAAAAATTGTATATACTTTTTAAATGAACGAGTTATTTTACTTAAATTAGTTCATTTAATGAGTACTATTTATATTTAATTTTTATTTATTTATATCTTAATTTAAATTACTGTTACATTGAAATTTTTATTTACAATTTTTTTGTATGTAATTTTCATAAGGTTATATGACAAAATGTTTGTTATTTGTGTTAATTTTTTAGTTTGAACGATATAAAAAATGAAAAGTAAGTCAACAAATTTACAAAGTAATATAATAATTGATTATTTTTATAAGATTAAAATATTTAACAATAAATAAAATGAAATTAAACATTATAACAAAATTTACTAAAATATAATGGATGTGAATAAAAGAAATTTAAATAAACTATACACTACGACTTAGAAACTAACTAAAATAGTAACTTACAGTTTCTAAATTAAAGTTCATAAAATAAATTGTTTTAAGATACTTGCCAAACATTTTTAACTAATTTTAGTTTATATATTAATCTTTTAGATTATGCGTAGTGGTAGTCCAAAATAATATCATTACAATAATTTACTATTACGTCATTGCAATTTTAAGAAAGTAGCACAAATATATAGTATAACTAATTTGAAAAAATAATAAATAAAGCAAAAATTAATACAAAACACTTTTTTTAAAACGCTATATTTATTTTTAAAATAATTTTATTGATAACTCTTGAGATTTGTGGATTTATTTTATTTTATCTGATATTGAATTTAAAAATAGATTTTACACGTATATGAAAAGTTTAATTATTTAGATCAACAGAAAATTTATGAGAAAGGAAAAGAAAGTTTGTGATTAAAAAAATAACATTTTATAGCATTATGTGCGATTACTTCTTTGACGTTCATTAATTTCTATTGTGGAATTCTTTTGGTTTCAATTTGGATTTGTCAGGTATAGGCATCTTGTATGATGATTCCTTTGTTGGCATTCATTACTTTGTGGATAGTTTGGTTTCAATTTGGTTTTTATTGTCTAATCATCTCATCAGAACCCTCCTTGCAAACCTCAAGATATTATTACAGTGAAGAATGAAAAAAAAAGAAATTTTTGCTTGAAATTTATCTTGATTCAGCACTTGTGAGAAAGTCAAATCACTTGATCGTTCACCTTTTCCAATATAAAGGTTTAATTAATCAAACAATAGTTTGGTTTGAAAATAAATTAGTGGTAATAAAATATTATTTTAGTCAAACTTAAACTTAAATTAATAATTTTTTATTATATATAATTATTTATTTACTTATTACTTTTATTAATATTTTATTATTATTATAATATATTATTTTTATTTTCTAAATATTCATAAATATATTGTAGTAATAATAATCGTAAATAGTATAAATTTGTTTCGTAAATATTCTTAATTAATAAGATTTTAATGTACTGTATCTGAAAATATTGTATTATAAACTTCTAAATGTTACGACTGACTGTTTGAAACTCAGTTTGTAAGAAACAAATCATATTAAAAGAAATTTTACTTGAAAAGACTATATCTTTAAATTTATTAATTAAAACTTAATTATAGTAGTTTTTTCTGTGTGAATCTTTATTTTTTTTTAGAAGTTTTTGTTCATGCAAAAGATTGCCTGACACTTTGAAGTTTGTCTAAAAATTATTTCACTAAAAACAACGTTTAGCTTTAGAGTGAGGAGTAGTTGGATTTGGAAAGTGAGATGAAAGAGATCAAGGTAGAGTGAGGATAGAGCAAAAAATTTAGAAATAAAGGAAAAGGAAAGGAAAGATTTAACAAAAAAAAAAAATTATCGTTAATATCTAATCTATCCAAAACAATAGTTAAAACATAATGCATAATAAAGATATTTATATTGACCATTTACTAACATTGTATTTCAAAAGATTTCTTTTTTCATAGGGAATTAAAATATAACTAATTATATTTACACATATATACACATAAACAAAATAAGATTTTTGTTTTTCAAAAAGCTTTTAAGGCTACAACTGGCTCATTCAAGAGTACCTTTCACAGTACCATCTGCAATATTGCTCCCGTGTATAACACGATCATCGCAGTAGAAACAAACACACACCACAAACAAGAAAGGGTAAGCTAGTAATTCAAAATATCTCAATTAATCTCAAATAATCACAAGTATACATCATTTAACACATAACAATCAATTGATAACATCTATCATTCAACTCAAGACATCATATAATATAGACAGACTCGATCTACTTCCGAAAGACTCGTGCATTGAATAGACCCCGAGATCTGCACCTGTCATACTACCCCCAATTTGTATGTCTCATCTCATCACCATTAATCTCATATGACAGGGTTAATCCATATAACTGTCCTGACCCTTTTTCATGTTGCAGTTTCAGTCATATGAACCTCCTTCGACTCTCACCACCTAGTAATATTCATCTATTTGATTTCTATTACTAGTAGAGTCAGGATAACAATAATTAAATCAGATCCTTAGACAATGCACATCCTATTTCTCCGCACAGATGTTTTCTTTCCTGAAAACACTATGCCTACGCATCACATACAATTCATATCGTACATATTCAATTTTCATTCATCTATTCATTCACTTTCCATTTCAATCTCAACAATCTCAATAAAACTTCACCACTTTATATAATTATACAATATCAGATACGATTCCTCAT